>Ga0315284_10009610_pt1 | contig 13789 bp, 14 predicted proteins | sample YL17G09_16_MG_FD_203696 | JGI IMG/M metagenome (GOLD analysis project Ga0315284, IMG submission 203696) | Sediment microbial communities from Yellowstone Lake, YNP, Wyoming, USA - YL17G09_16 | ecosystem: Environmental > Aquatic > Freshwater > Lake > Sediment | place: USA: Wyoming | collected...
TTCCAGCTCATAGACATCACCATATCTATTCATAGAACTCTCCTCCATTTTTTAAGAGAACCTCCGACGAGATAAATTCTTCCCTGTTGATGTTTGCAAAGGTGGTTTTGAACAGAAGAGGTTATTGAGAAAGTCACGGGGGGTGAACGTTGCACCCCCCGGATTTCATGTGTTTAAGAAGATTTTAACGGTTCGAGAGCCTTTAATGCCATGGGCAAGAAAGGTTTGGGGGTAATCTCCTTCACTGCTTCGATTAAAATATCTTCGGTTACCTTCTTGGCATCACCAGCCTTTTTCTCGCAAGCCTCGAGCAGTTTCTTTTCTGTCATGGCCCTGAATGGTTTCGGTGAACCTTCGATACATTTGTCGAACATCGCCTTACTGTTCCCTTCCCAAGTTAAATCAGCCATTTTTCTCCCTCCTTTCATTAAACATTGTTAGCAAACCGGTTCCCCCCCTTGGGGATCCTTTTTTCTTCTATCATGTTACCAGTATAAAATCCAGAAAAAAATTAGCACATAAACATTTCGGAGCCTAACCTTTAAATAATTCATATCCATACCTTGTTTTACCCTGATTAAGCCACCAGATTCCTTAATGTCTTCATCCCCTCGATTCTGACTTCAACGATATCACCGATATTGAGAGATCCTACTCCTGCAGGGGTGCCGGTCGCAATGACATCTCCCGGGAGGAGAGTCATAACCTGCGAGATAAAAGATACTAAATGAAACACCGAAAAAACCATGTCATTCGTATTGCCTGACTGTTTCCGTTCACCATTTACATAGGCTTCTATGATGAGTTGACCTGGCTCTATACTGGTTTCAATACAGGGACCGAGAGGGGCAAAGGTATCAAACCCTTTAGACCTTGTATACTGTCCATCCCGTTTCTGAAGATCTCTGGCAGTAACATCATTGAAGCAGGTGTATCCTAAGATATAACCTTTTGCTTCTCCTTCTGATACATTTTTTGCCCTTTGCTTGATTACGACACCGAGTTCTGCCTCATAGTCTACTCTTTTGCTGATTGAAGGATAGATAATTTCTTCGTCGTGAGCAATAATGGAGGTCGACGGTTTAATAAACAAAATGGGTTCCTGGGGAATAGGGAGCTTCATCTCTTCTGCGTGGTCACGGTAATTCAGACCGACTGCCACAATCTTAGAAGGTTGACAGGGGGGAAGAATCTTCAATTCTGAAAATTTTAATTCCTCGTCGCTTATCTCCTTGCCACCCTTGATTTCCCTTACTATCTCTCTTTCTTCATCTAATACCCCGAAAAATACTTTGCCATTACTGGCGCATCTAATCAGTTTCAAGGAAAAACCTCCTGTGAATTAATTGCCTGGAATTCTCTTCCTGATGAATGAACGTGATATAATGCTCTTTATGAAAAGTCAAGACCACACGTTACACGCTACAGCGGCTCTTGCCTGCCAATCGTCTATACACATTAAGAACCTGAGGGATTATTACTTCCTGGGAATAGTATCGCCGTACCCGAATTGCTGCTTCGTTTCCCATGCTTTCAGCCAATGCCGGGTCAGACAGGAGGGCAACAATCTTTTCAGCAAGCTCTTTTTTATTATCGGGCTGGAAGAGGAAACCTGAGACACCATCTTCAATCATCTCGGGGAGACCCCCTACATTGCTCGCAATAACCGGGCACCCACAACTCATCGCCTCAAGACAGGTAAAGGGGAAATTCTCGAAGAGAGATGGAACGACAGTAAGACGTGCCTGCTGATAGTGCTCAAGCAGTTCCTTTCTCGGCATCATGTCAGAGAACTCTACCTTATCCCTTACACCCAGTTCGTGAGCAAGTCCTTCCACCATCTGCCGGTAAGAACTTCTACGCGGTCCTGTCAAGGTATCGCTTCCGATAAGCCTGAGCTTTGCTTGAGGGAACTTTTTTAATACCTCGGGCAGGGCCTGGATCAGCACTTTTGTATTCTTGAGATCCTGGAACTTTCCTACATGGAGGATTACCTGAGTGGATAATCGGTCCCGGTAGCCTTTCCTGATGAATCGAGAGGTATCAATAGGATTGGGAATCACGGAGAAAGATTTTTTAACTTGCATCTTGTCTTGACATAACTCAGCTAAACTTCTGCTGGGTGATGTTACGAGATCTGCATGTGCGACCGTCTCCTTTTCCATCCATCGGACAATGCGGGAATAGGAATCAGGCTTGATTCCAGTAACCTCTTCCGTCACGATGTGAGAGGTATGCAGCCTCACCACCAAGGGAATCCTTTTTTTCGTGCGGGAGAAGAAGAATGCCTCAGCCCCATATTCCGGTGCTTCAACAATATCAATCTCCTTTTCTCCAATGACTTTTTTCAGCTTTCGATTCACGGCAAGACTGTAACCGAAAATATTGAGATAGGTATGGACGAGGGGTACGGGAAATTGTATAGGAGGTATACAATAGACGAACACAGAACCATCCTGATATTCCTCTTCTTTTTTTTCTGATCGAGAAATGACAAAGACTTTCTCGCCCACCTTCGACAGACCCTGCGCCAGGGTATACATATAGGTACCAATACCCCCTCTCCCCGTAGAGGGCGTAGGATACTCTTCCGAAATAAGGCAGATCCTCACTTTTTCTCTACCTGCATCATCTTTTTTCCCGGCTTACTTCCTGTAAAACTTTTTCTGTCTCTTCTGCTACTCTATTCCAATTGTAGTACCGTATCACTTCTTTTCTTGCCTCTCTCCCCATTTCTTCACTTCGCTGACGGTTATTTTTCAACCAGAGTATCCTGTCCACAATCTCGTCAATCTTATTACCGGTGAGAAAACCGTTAACCCCGTCATGGATAACCTGAGAGATCTGTCCCATATCTGAAGCAATAACAGGTCTGGCCGCAGCCATGTAATCAAAGAGTTTAAGAGAAGAACCATAAAATCCATATGTCAGCCAGTTATACTCATTATAGAGGCACAGGCAGAGGTCTGACGAAAAAAGATAGTGCGGAAGTTTTAGGTAGCTCATCTCCTTGAGAACCATAATATTGTCCAGCAAAGGAAATAGGTAATCGCTCCGAGTCAAAAAAATAAAGATAATATCTTTATCAATTTGAGCTATCCTCCTTGCTACCTCGAGGATGATATTTACCCCCTGCCAAGGGTTTAAAGCATCCCCTGCCCAGAGAACCTTGTAGAGATGGGGGAATTTATCGAGTACCGTTTTTTGGGCCTTTTCAGGGTCAAAGAGCTCGGGATCTGAACCATTGGGGATAGAAAAGGACCGTTTGATACCCAAATAACCCCGGCAATAATCCTTCAGAACATCCGAAACGCCAATGGCTGCATCCACAAACTGAGAGAAGAATTTCCTCCTCCGGTTCTCCTTGACAATTTTCCCTTCAATGAAAGGGTCTCCGGGCATGAGCGCTCTCAGTTCTTCAACCGGCGCATTCACCTCCCAGACCACTGGCAATGAATAAGGTCTTAACAGTTTGAGCAGGGTAGCCCTCTCTAAGGGAGAGGTACATAGTACCCGGATATAGAGTACATCTGCTTCTCTTGCTACCTGAATTGCCCCCCATTTACTCCTGGGATAGTTCGCACAATCCGGGTTGCCATCTCCTATGCACGAGATGACTGTATGACCCCTTTTGACCAGATTCTTGATGAGATGGTATCCATGAGGCGAATACCCACTGGCTGGAGGATAGGTCTGAAGGTAGAAAAAACCAATCTTCATCTTATGTCACCTGTTTTGATCCCTTCCATGATAGAGAGTACTGGCCTCGGCGTACAATCTTTCTATGTGAGTAATTTCATCTCTTGCATTGTAATGCTTCTCTATATGAGCCCTCCCTTTTCTCCCCATCTCAAGACGTAATTCAGGGTGATCAAGCAGGTAGGCCAGCCTGTCTGCTAAGGCATCAACGTCCTTCTCTTTAACTAAAAACCCTGTCTCTCCATCGATAACCACTTCAGGAATACCTGCATGGAAGGTAGAAATCACCGGAAGACCCGTAGCCTGAGCCTCCATTAACACCATAGGAGTTCCTTCCTTATCTCCTCTTTTACTGGTATGGGAGGGAAGGATGAAGATATCTGCGTTTGACATCTCCTCCTTTATCTGGGTATAGGGGGTATGAAACCCCACCAGGGTAATCCGATCTTGCAGACCATGTTGCCTGATCAAATCTTCAATCGTATCCTTCAAATATCCATCGCCAATGATCTTCATTCTGCTCTGTGGATACTTGTTCTTTATTCTGGCAAAGGCCTCAATCGCTAACGGAATGCCCTTCTTCTCCACCAATCTCCCTACCAGCAGGACAGTATTATAGCCTCTCTCTTGCTTTTCACCAGGGTTAAATTTATTGAGATCCACGCCCAAGTGATGAATCCTTATCTTCTCACCCGGGCAATGCAATTTTAAAAGTTCCTCTTTCATTGCCTCTGAAAGCACCATAATGAAATCAGACCGTTTGAACAGGGTTTGATATATCGAGGGAAATTCTCTGGGAATCTGCGTAGCATCGTATCCATAAAACGAGGTGATGAAGGGAAGCCGGAGGATATCCTTTAAAAAGATAAATTCTGCCCCTACCTGACCGAAGTGAACATGAATCAGGTCAAATTTTTTTTTACCCAAAAAGGGGACCAGTTTCCAAAGTCCTTCCACCTTCAATCCCAGTTTAAGGTATTTCACGATCCTGGAAAAGCCTGAAAGGGCGGAAAAAGGTGAGGATAAAAGATTATTGACTATATCTCTTCTTCCCGAATACCTCCTGAAATAACAGGTTTTCTCGAGCAAGTGGTACTTCTCTACCTCCTTATGGAAGGTTGGCGAAAGAGGTTGTTCCAAGGAAAAGATTTCAACGGTGTGTCCCCGATCAATGAGGGCAGTAATCTGGTTTAAGATGAAGGTCTCTGTTATGGTGGGGAATGACAAAAGGATGAAAGCTAAATTCACCCGCGCCCCCTGAAGAGAAGAGTCTTGACAAGCCTCCTCAGCAATCTGTTCATATCTGAAAACGTATGATTAAAAAACAAGAACATTGAGGTTCGAAGAGAGGCGTGACAGAGGACCATAAAGGGTTTTAAGAGGAAGGCTTTGGACATGAACCGAAAGCCCTTGGCATGGAGGCCAATGTCCATATACTGGCGGGAGGCGGTCAGATAGATAGTAGCAAAAGCAGAAGATCTGAAAGGGGCAAGCTCCAAAGAATCTTCCCTGAAGACTTTTTCCATTAATGCCAGTTTTCCCTTGACCATCCTTTCCACGTCCTTGTGCATATTTTTTTCATGAATGCGGATTTTCACCAGCGGCTTCGCAATATAGTCAAAGGGGAAATATCTGGCAATCCTCAGCCATAAATCCCAGTCTTCACAGGAGGGGAGAGACTCATCAAAGCTGCCCACCTTCTTAACGCACTCCTTTCTCACCAGGACAGAAGAGGAAGAACCTGCAATACTATTGTTAAATAAGAGTTGATGAAAAACCTCTCCCCTCACAGGTGTGCAGGGACGTTCCTGCACTAGATGATTACCCCATCCATTCATCATCTCTACGAGTGTATATACCACTCCGAGGTTGGGTTGAGCATAAAAAGGTTTTAGTGTCTCTTCCAATTTCTCTGGCATCCACACATCATCGGCATCGAGAAAGGCAATAAACGGTGCCGTGGATAGTTTCAGCCCAGCATTGCGTGCGGCAGGAAGCCCCCGGTTTTCCTGGAAAAAGTATTGGATATTGGAATGAAGCGATTGATACCGGGAAACTACCTCTTTTGTATTATCAGTTGAACCATCATCAATAATGAACAGATTAAAATCATGGAAGGTTTGTCTCAGGACACTATTGATGGACTCTTGAAGAAACCTCCCGTAATTGTAGGAAGGAATGATCACATCAACCAACGCCATATGTCTTATCCAAGATAACCCAGACCTTTTAGTCTTTCTCTGATGAGTTCTGAATCTTCCCTGGGAAGGTCACCTTTTCCAGCTCTTTCTACCCTCCCTTTACCAGCAACAAATCTTACTTCTCCGGGCTCATGTAAACAAGAAAGTAAAACCTTCCCATCCATATCATCTGGAACTGGCAGATCAAAGAGGTGCAGAATGGTAGGTGCCAAATCAATGATCCGGGCTGTATCTACTGTACCTTGGCGTATCCCTTTTCCCTCCATGATAAAGATACCTGCAGGACTATGGGTTCCAATGGGAGGTGAGAACATTTTTACCAGCCCTTCTGAAGAAAGAGAACGGCTGATGGAAAACCCATCTTCCGGGATTAAGACCAGATCGGGAAGAACGATACCTTCACCATCCTGATAGAGCTCATCGCCTGGGATAACTTTTTTTATAAGCCTCCCTCCTTCAACAGGAGATTCAATCTGGGAGAAAAGGTCCGTCAATTCTCTTTTAAGCCTATCATATTCCCTGCCGGGATTCACCAACCCCCATGGCTCCCTCCCCTTCACATTGAAATAGATGAATCCGTACAGTTCGGCAGATACAACACACGCACTGGTCTTTGACCATTCTATAGGTAACTCCTTCATTAAATCAGTCTCCCTTTCCTTCTCCATCCAATTGCGAGTGCGGGCAGGACGTGGTTGTGTTTGAGAAGGTGGTTTTATAGCCTTCACCATTCTCTTTAAAAATTTCCAAGACCGAGGGAGAAAGTAACTCTTTCCCTTATCCTCTTCCTCTTGGTTCTGTTTAATCCATAGGAAGCCCTTCTCTCTTAAGAGATGATTCGGGTATATCACCCCCCTATGTGATTGGAAGCCATGATCAGAAAGAATAATTTTTATAGCATGAATTTCCTCAGCCTTTTCAAGAAAGAGACCTGTCATCTCATCCAGTTTTTTATAAAATTCAAGAATCATGTTCTGCATTAACAAGTCTTCTCCACTGAGTGCACTGAAATTGAAGAGGGACCATAACCGGTGTTGAATTATATCTGTTTCTTGAAAGTGGAGGTGGAAGAGATCAAATGGATACCTCTCCCAGAGGTAGAGTCCTAACTGGGCTTTCTCTTCAAGAGAAGAACAGCTCTTTTTTATGAATGATACAAAACCTTCCATAGATTTGAGAGCTTCTTCTCCCCAACTGTGGAGAAAATTATACCCAGGGAATCTTTCGAGAATCTCTGTCCCCAGATCCTCAGGAAAGGTAAAGTTGGATTGTACAGAGGGAGTATCAAATCCTGAAACAACAAAGCTCGCTATGGGAGGGGGCGGATAGGTCAAGGGAAGATTAATAACTCCCACCTTTTTCCCGCCCTCATTTAAAATTTCCCATAAAGTATCTGACTGGATTTTTGAAAAGAGGGCAAAGGAATCACTTGCAGTAAAATGATCATAGATTCTAAAATCAAAGATCCCGTGTTTCCCCGGATTTTTTCCGGTCATGAAAGAAGTCCAGGCAGGAGGAGTCACAGGAGGGTTGGTGGAATAGAGAATTCCATGACACCCCCTTTCCATCAACTTACTTATGTGGGGTATCACACCTCTTTTCTTTAAAGGTTCAAGGACATTCCAACTCCCTCCATCAATGCTAATGATTAATACCTTTGGTTCTTTCACCAATATTTTATTAACCTGAGAGATATTATAATTTCCTTCCCTTCACGGCGAGGGAAGAAAACTCCATGAGCCTTCCACTTTATAAATACCTTCTCCCTCAAATTCCTGAAGAAGTTCCTTTTCAATCTTAATGATCTTTCTGACCTGCCGGCAGTAACGAAGGTTTGACTGCCAATCCCATACTGAGATATCCAGGCTGTAGAACTGGGGGAGAAGTTTTAATGTCCCTGTCTCTAAACGCACAATTCCTTTCCCGTCCAGCAGAGGAATAGAATAGCCATCATGTCTGGTATGATATTCACAACAGGTAAGGCCATCACCTCGTACTACTCTCACCCTGAAGACAGGATCAGGTATGGGCTTAAATGTGTGATACCCGATCTCCACGATCAATTGCTCCCCAGACCGAAAGATCTTCTTTTCCTTTCCCTGGATATCCAGAGTTTTTACCTCAGTCTCCATCTCATTTCTGGAGAAACCCCTTTCTCCTGGGGAAGACCCCTCTATCATCCTGGAGAAGTCTTTGAGATTGGTATCCTCTTCGTAATATTGAATCGCCTCCTGCGTATCACCCAGATATCTCACCTTCCCCTGTGAAAGGTATATAGTCGTAGAACATAACGCCTGAACAGAGAGGAGGTTGTGTGAAACAAAGAGGATGGTGGTAGCTTTCTTGCTCAATTCTCTTATCCGGTTTAAGCATTTCCTCTGAAATGAAAGATCTCCGATGGAGAGAACTTCATCGATGAGGAGGATCTCTGGCTCTATGTGAGCTGCCACAGAAAAGCCAAGTCGGATGTACATCCCTGATGAGTATTTCTTCACCGGGGTATTAATAAATTGTTCCAGTTCGGCAAATGCAACAATCTGCTTAAATTTCTCCTGGATCTTTTTTTTCGTTAATCCCAAGATAGAGCCGTTGAGATAGATATTCTCTGCCCCGGTCAATTCAGGATGGAACCCTGCACCCAGCTCAATAAGATTTCCAATGGTCCCACCAACCTCAATTCTCCCTTCTGTAGGATAGGTAATGCGTGATAATAATTTGAGCAAGGTGGTCTTCCCCGAGCCGTTTGGGCCAATGATCCCCCAACTTTCTCCCCTGGGTATCTCAAAATTCACATTCCGGAGGGCCCAAATCTCACTCTTGTCCGGCAAAATCGGTTTCGCAAGAGAAGGCCTTTTAAACATTCCAGGAACTAACTCTTTCAAGGAACGCGAGGCCCCCTGATTAATGAAGTACCGTTTGGATACGTTATCAAATTTGATCACGCCACTCATGTTCGTTCAAATGATATCAGCGAAAAAAATCTCCTTCCGCTTAAAATATCTATAAGAAAGTAAAAAGACTGTACCCGCTATAAAAAACAGATATATAAGATACAGGGGATCTGGTGGTAATCCGTGAAGAATTACCCTGCGATAACTATCAATTATTCCTGCCATTGGATTGAGCATATACAGGTATCGCATTTTTTCAGGCACAAGGCTCGAAGGATAGACTATAGGGGAAGCATACATCCAGACCTGGAGGATTAACGGGACAGCCTGCATGGTATCCCTGAAAGAAACATTGAGCGCAGAGAGGAAAAAAGCCATCCCAGAGGTAAATATAACCTGTATAACCAGAATCAAGATGATAAACATGATATTGAGGGTCAAAGAGGTATGGTAAAAAAACAGCACCCCGATAAAGAGAGTGGAGGCTATGCCAAAGTCTAAAGAGGAAGTAATAATTGAAGTGAGGGGAAGCAGTTCCCTGGGAAAGTACACTTTCGTCAAAAGAGTGCTGTTATTGGTGAGAGATTGAGTCGCCCGGTTGAGGGAGGTTGCAAAGAATGTCCAGGGGAGCAGGGCACAATAAGAAAAGAGCGGATAGGGAATCCCTTCACTGGGGAAACGGGCGAAAAGGGAGAAGACCAGGGTAAAGGTCACCATCAGGGCAAAAGGCTGAAAAACAGACCATGCAATCCCTATCAATGTTTGTTTATATCTGATCTTGATTTCCCTTAAGACAAGATTTAAGAGTAACTCACGATAAGACCACAGTAATCTTATTTGCGCTAGCATCCTTTTTTTCCCATGTCCTGGAAACAGGTTTTTAAAACTTGTTCTATTCTACCCCGGAACAGGAACAACCACTACGCTAAGCGTGCTGAGCGAGACTGACATAAAGCTCACTATAACGGGCAGTGATGAGAGGTAAGGCATACTCTCCCACTATTTTCTTCCGGGCTTTTTCTCCAAGAAGTTTCCGCTTCTCTCCATCCTGCAGAAGCATCTCCAATTTTCTGGATAGTTCTAAGACGTCACCCGGGGGAAAGAGAAGACCATCAACGTTATCCTCGATAACCTCTTCATTGCCACCAATGCGGGTAGCCACAACTGCCAATCCGCATGACATCGCTTCAAGGAGGGAGTTTGAGATACCTTCAGCAAGAGAGGGGAGTACAAAGACGTCTGCCAGCTGATGATAGAAGTGAATTTCCTCCAGGGGTACCTTACCAACGAAGGTCACCCGTTCTTCCATATTTAACCGCTTCACGAGATCTCCGAGACTGTCCCTGGCTGATCCTTCTCCTGCGATAAGCACGATGTGGGGGAATTTGTCTTTGAGTTCTGCCCAGGCCCTGATCAAGGTTGCAACATCCTTCTGGGGTTCAAGCCTCCCGATGAACGTAACAAACCTCTTTCCCTCAAAACCCATCATCTTCTTAGTTCTTTCCACTTCATATTCCTTCAGTGGAACGAATTCATTGGTGTCAACCCCATTGGGAATTAACTCTATCACTCCTGGGTGGAACCCACGGATGAGTAGTTCATGCTTCATTTCCTGATTGGTGACGACAAACCTCTGGACAGATTTCTTCAATAACCATAATTTGAATCTCCCTCTCCATGTTTTTTCCGCGGTGGCTATATCTCCGTATTCTCTGCTAGCACCTAATTTTAACACTCTCTTTTTCCCCAAGATCAAGCCAATGAACGTACTTACGAGTGCGGGAGAAGAAGCAAGATGGGCGTGAATAATACCATATTTCTTCCTTTTTCTCACAAGAAAAACAATAAGGGAGAAGAGGAAAAGGAGTGAAAAGCTCCTTGAATAAACACAACTGAGAAGCCGGTATATCTCCATCCCATCTAATTTCTCATACGCCTTTTCTCCTGGTAATCTCATGGTAGCAACGAGAACTTTATAACCTTTTGTCAGAAGGCGTTGTGCGAGGATTTTTGCCTGTTTTTCGGTACCCCCCACTTTCGGAGGAAAGTGAGCAATAACCATACAAATCACTTGAGCATTCATCTTCCCTTCCAGGGAGAATTTCCTATGCCATGAGAAGAGCTTTCTCAAACTTCTCCCCATTCTTTACCCCGTAAGGCTAAGGCCAGACCTATGAGTGACCAGAATGTCGGAGATACAGAGACCACGCTGAAGATAAAGAGATCATTTACTAAATACCCTACACAGCCTGATAGTATCCCGATAGAGAGCATTCTCCAGTTTTGATCCGTATCCTCCCCGAATGACCGCAAGAGCGATAAGAAAAAGACGAGCAAGATTAAGAAATAGGCAGATAATCCCAAAACCCCTATGGCAAAGGCCAGATCAAGGTAATTATTATGAATCCGGTCCACTCGTACATAATCATTAAACTTCTTTGCATACTCGAGATTGTAGGGGCGAAAGGCTTTTTCAAAGGTCTCCGGTCCATAACCAAACCACGGCCTTTGCGCAATGAGCAGGAGGGCTTTCTTCCAGACAAACAATCTTGTCGCTACACCTATTCCGCTGGAGACTTCTCTTGAAGAGAGGGCCCGATGAACAATCATACCCTCTCCCCGAGGTGTTTCAATACCTTCAATGTTAGGTCTATATAGGTTTAAAAATATCATTGCAAGGAAAAAGAGCACACCCAAAACCAGAAGCTCTTTCAGCCTGTATGCAACTGCAAACCTTTGAAGAAGAAAGAGGAGAGAAAGGAGACCAAAACAGAAGCCAATCCAGCTCCCCCTGCTGTAGGTGAGGATCAGGCAGGAAAAAGCAGATGTGCTACCTGCAGCAAAGAGAATTTTCATCGTGATCTGTTTACTCTGCAAATAAAAGATAAGGAGGAGAGGAATGGTGAGGACAAGATACTTGCCCAAGAAATTGGCGTTTCCCATGGTACTGCTGACCCTGCCCGGTGGAGACTTATATATAAAGTGGGCAGTTGGGTTATATCCAAAATACTGGATCAAACCATAGAGTGAAAGAATGGCCGTGGCTAATACCAGTCCCTTTAAAAGCCTCGTGCCAAGTTCCCTGCTCCTGATTACATTCCCCATGAGAAAAACCAGAACACTATAGCTCAAGAGGGCAATAAGCCCCTCTTCCCGCAACACATCACCCTTTAAACTCAGGTGAGGATCGATAGAAGTAACGGTGGAGATGACACAGATCAGAGCATAGAAAAGCAAGGGAAGGGACAGTGGATTTTTCTTCCATGTAAGAGATCTGACAACAACGAAACCCCTTATGAACCAGCAGATGCAGATGATCAGGATCAGGGCATACACTGATTCAATTTTGGGCTTGTAAAAGTAATCATAGGCAGTTGGATTGACAATGAGTGGTACGAAAATAAAAATAAAAAAAAGGGAGATTTCTATAATTTTATCGAGGAGGTTTTTAGTCAACTTCCCGTTGTCTGTTTGAAAACACCTTGGGGGCTGACGATGATGGTACTCCCATCTAAGGTACCAGGAACCGAAAGTACCCTGACGATCAGTTGATAGGTATCATCTTCATCATCATCCGAATCATAGCGGTCATAACTGATAAAAGCAATACCCGCTTCTTCTTCTGTCGACTTGAGGGATGCTCCATTGGTACTGCAAACAGTGGCAAGAGAATTCCAGTCGGTGATCGCATCATCTGGCGGGAAAGGATTGCCGAGATAACTTGATGCATATGAGGCCATCGCCCCTCTCACCTGGCCCATGGTTGATACTGCCGAGGCTATCCTTGCCTTGTTACGGTAAGACATAAAGTTAGGCACAGAAATCGCTGCCAAAATAGCAATGATAGCAACAACGATCATTAACTCAATGAGTGTAAAACCTTCTGACTTACTCCTCATTTCAGTATCAACGATATCAGACACTTTGCTTAAATACCCCATGGGGAGTTACTACTAAACGTTTCCCATACATATCATTGGGGATCGCAGGCACCTCCACTATCAGCTCATAGGTATCGTCCTCCCCGTCACCATTCGAATCCTTACGGTCATAACTCATAAAGGCAATACCCGCTTCTCCCTCTGTCGTCTTGAGGGACGCGCTATTATCATTGCATATTTTAGCCAGAGTGGACCAGTCAATTATGGCGGAATCTGCCGGGAAAGGGTGTCCGAAACAGTTGGAAGCAAATAATTCCAAAGCATTCCTAACCGTACCCATGGTTGATACTGCTACCGATATCTTCGACTTATTCCGGTAAGAAACATAATTGGGTAAGGCAATGACTGTTAGGATAACAATGATAATTACTGCGATCAATAATTCTATCAAGATAAATTTCTTTCCTTTTTTTCCCATGATGTGTAATCGAGATAAAAAAATAAAAGGCGGTGGCTTTTAACCACCGCCTTCACTTTAGGTGTCAACTGATCTTATGAAGTGGATTGTTTAAAAACCCCTTGCGGGCTTACGACAATGGTGCTTCCCTGCATCTCACGAGGGACTGCAGGTACTGTGACAACCAGTTCATAGGTGTCTTCTACTCCGTCAGTAGGGGGTGTATCCACACGTGCATAACTGCTAAAGGTAATGCCAGCTTCTGCCTCATCAGCCTTTAACGTGGCTCCGTTTGCATTGGCAACCGTAACAAGAGTTGTCCAGTCAGTTATGGCGGTACTTGCCGGAAAGAGATTACCTTCTGAGTCGGCAGCAAAAGAGGCCATAGCACCTCTCACGGAACCCATTGTTGATACTGCTGCTGCTATTTTTGATTTGTTCCGGTAAGAGATAAAATTAGGCACAGCGATTGCCGCGAGAATCCCGATGATCGCAACAACGATCATCAACTCGATCAGGGTAAAACCTTTTTCTCTTTTCATTCTCATCTTTGATAACATTTTTTCCTCCTTATCAAACTTTGTTTTTTATCTTTATCTTTCTGTATCATCTGCACATCAAACCTTTTGGTTTAACGATCACCTCCCTTCTTTGTTTTTA
>Ga0315284_10009611_pt1 | contig 13789 bp, 11 predicted proteins | sample YL17G09_16_MG_FD_203696 | JGI IMG/M metagenome (GOLD analysis project Ga0315284, IMG submission 203696) | Sediment microbial communities from Yellowstone Lake, YNP, Wyoming, USA - YL17G09_16 | ecosystem: Environmental > Aquatic > Freshwater > Lake > Sediment | place: USA: Wyoming | collected...
TGGCAGTACCCAAAAGTGTTCCCACAAACTCGTCGCCATGGTCGCTCTCCTTCCCTGGGTTCTCCCTCGGAAAGGAAAATCGGCCAAATCCATGGCGGCAGCCCAAATTAAGATGCGTTTGCCCTGGTCAGAAAGGTGTCCCCCCTTGACGCGGTTCGCAGCATGCCCTATCATGACGGCCCTGAGAGAAGGTTGTCACCCCACGGCCGGGCGGCATCCCCGAGGTCAAATGAGCGGAAGGTCCGCCGGCGGTCTGGAAGGTCGGCCGTAATGGGGGAAAAGTGACAGTCCCTGTTTTCCCTGTCACCGATAACGGCCCGGCGGGCGAGCCGTGCCGAAGGGCGGAATCCGCTCGAACACAGTGCCGTAGCCGTGTCGGGAATCGAGGCCCGAAAAAGCGTATGGCTCAATCCTTCGAAAGGTGCGACGGTCGCACCCGGAAACGGAACAGCCAAAACAAGCAAGAAGGAGTCTGTATCGTGCGAAACTGTCTGGTTGTGTGTGTGGTTGTGGCCCTGGTCGCCCTGGCGGGCGCCTGGGCGCAGGCTGCTCCGATTACGATCCCCACGGTCACCGTGGGCAACCCGGGCAACACCGCGGACGGCACCGGCTACGGCGCGGTCGCCTACGAGTACAAGATCGGCAAATACGAGGTGACCAACGCCGAGTATTGCGAGTTCCTCAACGGCGTCGCCAAGACGGACTCTCACGAGTTGTATGACTCGAGAATGGCTGACGAATTCGGCGGGATCACGCGCAGCGGCGATGACGGCAGTTACACCTACGCCGTCAAGGATGGCATGGGCAAGAAACCGGTTAACTTTGTTACATGGGAAAGTTGCGTCCGCTTTACCAATTGGCTCACCAACGGCCAGGGCAAGGGCGACACGGAGACCGGCAGTTATACGATCAAGGACGGGACGGTGACGGTGCCCGATCACGCCGCCCTGGCGGCCGGCAAGACGGTCAAGTGGGTGCTGCCCAGCGAAAACGAGTGGTACAAGGCGGCCTACTATGACCCGAACAAGGCCGGCGGCGCCGGCTACTGGCCGTACCCCGCCAAGGGCGACAACGTGCCGGACGCCAATATTAACACGGGCGGGCCGTCCGATGCCGGCTCCTATGCCAAGGCGGTCAGCGCGTATGGCACGTTCGACCAGGGCGGCAACGTCTGGGAGTACAACGATGCCCAGAACGACAATAAGGTCGGGTTGCGCGGCGGGTCGTTCTACATGAACGACAAGGAGCACTACATGCTCTCGAGCACCCGTTACGATGTCCTGAGCGCCAAATGGCCCAATTACGGGTTCCGCGTGGCAGCCCTGGGTAATCCTGCGGCCAAGTAGTACTACAACGCCACTTAGCGCGGCGGGTCTCCCGACCCGCCGCGCAAATGCCCAAGTGGCGCTGTAGTAGTAGCATCGTGTTGTTGATGACCGGCGCCGTGAGGTTTGGCGCGCGAGTTGGAACCGAGAGTTTCGCCAGGATGAGGGGGCTGCTTGTAAGCGGAGTCCGATCCGCTCAAGCAGCCCCTCATCTTCGCCTTTTCTCTCGTCCTGACCGTTGAGCAAGAAAGCGACTGCGGAAAAATGAAGGTGCCACGAGGCATGGGAAAGTATCTCGTCATCGCCCTGCTCTTTTCGTGCATCGCACTGCCGGCGGCGGCTGCGGCCAAGGACGCGGGACAGCCATCCTGGCCCAAAGCCGATCCCGCGGCCATTCAACGCTGGCAGGACATGCGGTTTGGCATGTTCATTCACTGGGGGCCGGTGAGTCTGAAGGGGACGGAAATCGGCTGGTCGCGCGGCAAGGCCGTCCCCATCGAGGTCTACGACAATCTGTACAAGGAATTCAACCCCGCCAAATTCAACGCGGACGAGTGGGTTTCCATCGCCAAGGCCGCGGGCATGAAGTACCTGGTCCTGACGGCCAAGCACCACGACGGTTTCTGCCTCTGGGACACCCGGTTCACCGATTACAACATCATGCACTCCCCATTCAAGCGAGACGTGGTCAAGGAGTTGTCCCAGGCGTGCAGGAAACAGGGGATCGCCTTCGGGGCCTACTACTCGGTGGCCGACTGGTATCATCCCGGCTGGCCCGCCACAAGCCCCGGGGGCAAGGTCATGCGGGAAAAGTTCGACCTGGACGCCTATGAGAAGTATCTCAACAACCAGATCGCGGAACTGATCACCAAGTATGGCCCGCTCGTCACGATCTGGAACGACCTGCCTCAACAGTACGGCAAACGCGCCGACAGCATGATCAAACTGGGCCGCAAGTTGCAGCCGGACATTCTGTTCAACAACCGCACCGGCGATGACGGCGACTATCTCATCCTCGAACAGAAGATCGGCAAGTTCAACAACACCCGGCCGTGGGAAACGTGCATGACGTTGTGCAGGCAGTGGGCCTGGAAGCCCAACGACAACATGAAATCCCTCAAGCAGTGCATCCAGACGCTGCTGTACTGCGTCGGCGGCGATGCGAACCTGTTGTTCAACGTCGGTCCCATGCCGACAGGGGAAATCGAGCCCCGCCAGGTCGAGCGCCTGAAGGAGATGGGGGCCTGGATGGGGAAGTACGGCGAGAGCGTTTACGGCACGCGCGGCGGGCCGTTCCTGCCGGGCAACGGGCAGGTCAGCACGCACAAGGGCAACGTGGTCTACGTGCACGTGCTGAAGTGGGAGAAAGAGTCGCTGGTGCTGCCGCCCCTGGAGAGGAAAATCCTCAAGAGCGAACTGTTGACGGGCGGGAGCGTCGATGTGAAACAGGACGCAAAGGAAATCGCGATCTCGGTGCCGGCGGCAAACCGGCAGGAAATCGACACGATCGTCAAACTCCAACTGGACGGTCCGGTTGGGGCGGTGCCGGTGCCGGATACGAAGGGCCGGCCATGAGGGCATCGGAGTCGCGTCGTAACAAGGAACAAGGTCTTGTCACGCGGGTGAGGGCGTAACCATGTTAACGATTCATCTGTCGAAGAGGTGGCGGCTGATAGCGCTGGGCGTGGCCGTAGCGATGGCCGGTTCATGGACGCCCGGAGACACGCGCGCGGCGCCTGCCGCTGCCATGAAACCGGTCGTGTACAAGTCGGCGAACGATCCGACCAGGCCGGTGCCCGGCGGCGTCAAGTGGTTCGGACGCAAGCATGCGAGTTACGTCGAGCAGACCAGGAACAAGAAGTTCGATCTTTGTTTCCTGGGCGATTCCATCACGGACGGGTGGCCGGGAGACCTGTTCGGCAAGTATTTTGGCAAGTACAATCCCGTGAACTTCGGGATTGGCGGAGACAGGACGGAGAATGTGCTGTGGCGGCTGCAAAACGGCGAGTTGATCGGGACGTCCCCCAGGGTGATCGTGCTGTTGATCGGAACGAACAACGCCGGCATGAACACGGCCGAGGAAATGGCCGTGGGGATTGCGGCCGTCGTGAAGGCCCTCAGGACGGGTTGCCCTCGAAGCAGGATTCTGCTGCTGGGGGTGTTCCCAAAGAGGGACATGACGCTGGAGAAGACGAAAGCCGTCAATGCCATCGTGGCCAAACTGGATGATAAGAAGATGATCCGCTATCTCGACGTCGGCGCCAGGCTTCTTGACAAGGACGGCAACATCCAGGAAGGCGTGCTGACCGACGCCGTGCATCTGACCCGGAAAGGGTACGAGATCTGGGCCGAGGCCATGGGCCCGCTGCTAGCCAGGATGATGACGGAGAAGTAGTACTACAACGCAACTTAAGCCTTCGCGCGGTGGGTCGGAGGTTACCCGCCTGGGCGGGGACCCACCGCGCGAAAAACGCGGCTATCCCTCCGGTCCCTGTAACCGCCTGACTGACCCTTCCCCGGCCGAAGGCCGTTGACTTGCGCCACCCGTAAACGTAACCTTGTGACATTCCCAGAAAAGGGAATAATCGCACCGCGGCCTGGGGGCCGGAATGAGCAAGACCGTTGAGCAAGGCAAAGCCGAAATCGTTGCTCTCTGCGACTACTTCGCCAGGAACCGCGAGGCGTTTCACGCTGCCGGCGTCAAGGAAGCCCATGTCCGCCAGTCTCTCATAGACCCCTTCTTCGAGGCTTTGGGTTGGAACGTCAGCAACAATCCGCCCGTCGCGCCGCAATACCGCGAAGTCATTCCCGAAGACAGTATCGATGTGGAAGGCCAGCAGAAAGCCCCGGACTACACCTTCCGCGTCGGCACGTTGCCGAAGTTTTTCGCTGAAGCCAAGAAGTGCGACGTCAACATTAGCGCCGATCCCGCCCCCGCCTATCAACTTCGCCGTTACGGATGGAGCGCCAAGGTGGCCGTATCTGTCTTGACGGATTTCGAGGAACTGGCCGTTTACGATTGCACGATTCGGCCGCGCCCGGGCGAGAAGGCGGCCTATGCCCGCACCCACTACTTCACCTTTCAGGAATACCCCGACCGCTGGCGCGAGTTGTGGGATGTCTTCTCGCGCGACGCCGTATGGTCCGGGGCCTTCGACCAGCACGCCGCGTCCAAGCGTAAGCGCGGCACGTCCGAAGTGGACGTGGAATTCCTCAAGGAGATCGAGGGCTGGCGAGACGTGCTGGCCCGCAACATCGCCCTGCGCAACCGCGGCCTCTCGTCCGACGACCTGAACCGGGCCGTTCAACTGACCATCGACCGCCTGATCTTCCTGCGGATGGCCGAGGACCGCGGCCTGGAATCTTACGCTCAACTCCTGGCCTTGACTTCGCGGCCGGGAATCTACTCCCGCTTCATGGCCGAACTTTGCCGCAAGGCCGATGATAAATACAACTCCGGCCTCTTCCACTTCCAGAAAGAGGACGGTGTAACCGAGGCCCCCGACCAAATCACGCCGGGCCTGGCCGTGGATGATGAGGTCCTCAGGCCCATTTTGGAGCGCCTGTACTTCGAGCACGGGTCGCCGTACCACTTCGGCGTCTTGCCGGTCGAGATCCTGGGCACGGTCTATGAGCGGTTCCTGGGCAAGGTCATTCGCCTCACGGCCGACCACCACGCCAAGGTCGAGGAAAAGCCGGAGGTCCGCAAGGCCGGCGGCGTGTATTACACACCCAAGTACATCGTCGATTACATCGTCCGCCAGACCGTCGGACGCCGGATCGAGGGCAAGAGCCCCGCCCAACTGGCCGGCTTGGGGACTGTACCCTTTTCGCGCCGTTTGCGAAAAGGGGACTGTCCCCCTCCGCCACAAGAGGGACAGCCCCCATTTTCGGAAAAGACCCCGAAAATGGGGACAGCCCCTGCGGCACAAAAACCCTTCCGCGTTCTCGACATGGCCTGCGGCTCAGGCTCGTTCCTCCTGGGGGCGTACCAGTGCCTGCTTGACCATTGCCTGAAGTGGTACGCCGAGCATCGGCCGCAGGGGCACAAGAAGGCCGTCTACATGGACCGGCGGACTGGCTGGCGGCTGACCGTGGACGAGAAGAAACGCATCCTTACCACCCATATCTTCGGCGTGGACATCGACCCCCAGGCCGTGGAGGTCTCGAAACTCTCCCTCCTCTTGAAGGTGCTGGAAGGCGAGACCAGCCAGAGCCTTCAAATGGGCCTCCTGGCCTTCAAGGACCGCGCCCTGCCGAACCTGGCCGCAAACATCAAGTGCGGCAACTCGCTGATCGGGCCGGACTACTTCACGGCCCGGCTGATCCCCGACCCCGAAGAATTCGCCCGCGTAAATGCCTTTGACTGGCAACGGGGATTCCCCGACGCCATGAAGGCGGGCGGGTTCGACTGTGTGATTGGCAACCCGCCGTATGTTCGGCAGGAGGGCCTGTCCGAACTGAAGGATTACTTCGCCCAGCATTACGAGGCGTTTGACGGAGTGGCCGACCTTTACGCCTATTTCATGGAGCGGGGCGTCAAGATGCTCCGCGATGGGGGGCGATTCAGTTTCATCGTCTCCAGTAGTTTTCTCCGCACAACCTACGGTGCGGCGCTCCGTGGGGTGTTGAAGAAACACGCAGCGGTATTGGGTATAGTCGATTTCGGCGGATTGGCTGTATTCCAGAACGCCAAAGATACCTATGTCTGTATCCCGTTGCTCGCAAAGGCCCCCCAACCGGAGCGCGTTGAGGTTTCAAGGATTGCATCTTTGCCAATCCCGGACCTTGAATCCTGTGTTGCCGCGACCCGGTTTACGATTCCACATCACCGCCTAGCAGGCAAGGCGTGGGCGCTGAAATCCGATGCGGAAGCCAAGGTCTTCGCCAAGATCATGGATGCCGGCAAACCGCTGGGCGAATACGTTCAAGGCAGGATGTTTCGCGGCGTCACTTCAGGCTTGAACGAAGCCTTCATCGTCAATACTGAGACCAGGCAGGGCCTCTTGGCAAAGGACCGTAAAAGCGCCACACTCATAAAGCCATTGCTTGGCGGCGAAGATATCCGGCGATATGTTTTCAATGAAACCGACCAATGGCTGATATTCACGCGGCGTGGCGTGGACATTGGCGAGTATCCGGCTATCCGGGAACACCTTGCCCAGTGGAAAGCCGATTTGGCCCCCAAGAAGGACAAGACGGCAAAGCGCGGCCGCAAGCCTGGTAGTTACGAGTGGTACGAGATTCAGGACGACGTGGCTTATTGGGAGGCTTTTGACAAGCCGAAACTGATCTTCCCTGACATCGCGAAAGAACCGCGATTTTGTTTCGACACGGGCGGGCACTACCTCACGAATACCGCCTACTGTTTGGGTTCCACCGACCTTTACCTGCTGGGCGTACTGAATAGCCGCCTCTTCTGGTTTGCCATCAGCAACATCAGCATCCCCTTCGGAATACGCGCGGGAAAATACCGATACCGGCTGATTTGCCAATACATGGAGAAGGTTCCCATCCACGTCATCAACGTGTCTGACTCTGCCCAGGTTGCAAGGCATGACAAGATTGTAAAATTTGTCGAGTCGATGTTGGCCTTGCACAAGCAACTTGCGTCGGCCAAGTCCGAAGCCCAACGCGGGGCGATCCAACGCCAGATAGAGGCTACCGACGCGGAAATCGACCGGTTGGTTTACGATTTGTACGGCCTGACCAAAGATGAAATCGCAATCGTGGAGGGTGAGAGTAAGTAGGCATGGCTCGGAATCAGATTGCACACCCAAGAACGAAGGAACTGTCCATGATGGAATCTCTTGGCTTCCTAAGACGTTTGCTGGAGAAGAACTTTCCGATAAAGAACGTGGTGTGCCTCTTGTCCGCGTTGCTATTGACCGTGGCGTTTTACTCACAGTCAAACAGCATTCAGTTGTTTCAAGAAGCCAAATCTTATGGCAATATTGGCGTGGGCATCGCCTTGGTGGTGGTTTTCCTAATTGCACTGCTTGGAACGTGGCTGGTTTATTCCTGGGTGGCGGCGCTTTCCAAACGTGCCAACTCGCACAGAAGAGAGGTGATCACATCGTATGAACAAGATAACGCCATTCAGACCACACTGTTGAACCTGTCTCCTTGGCAGAGACAATTTGTTCTAAGGTTTGTCCTCGAACATAGAACGCAGATTCCAGACTTTGAGGTTGGGGGATACAGGATGGCATGGGATTCTGAGATGGCGGTCTTGATCCATAAGCGGATAATCAAGGAGATTCCAGGTTCTGGTGTGTATGAAATAACCCCTATATATTACAATTATCTTATCCAGAACTGGAACCCGCAAACTGGCAAATTAACTTAGAGGGCGCCTGTGCCGTGATCGACGCCACCGACGCCGAGATCGACCGGCTGGTTTACGACCTGTACGGCCTGACGAAAGATGAAATCGCGATTGTGGAGGGGGAGAAGTAGTCTGTTTCACCAAAGAAGGAGTGCCAATGCCTGCGGGTGATCCGAGCAACACGCGGCAGCACTATGTTCCGCAGTTCTTGCTACGCAACTTCTCCACTGGTCCCAAACACAGAATATTCGTTTTTGACAAACACACTGGGCAAGTAAGACAGCAATCGGTTTCCAAGGTCGCCCACGAAAGAGGATTCTATAACTGGCGTAGCGAGAGCGGCGAAGCCCGCACGATAGAATACCGCTTGGCCAAACTTGAGCACTTGGCCTCCAAGTGCATCGGCATAGCCATTGAGAGGGGTTCCTTTTCAGGCTTATCACATTCGGTTCGCAGAATGATCGCCTTGTTCGCCGGCGTGCAACTCTCGCGCACACCAACACAGCGCCTCAAACTTCTGCACACCAACGCAATCATCCGCGAAGAGTTGCTCAAGCGATTTGGCGCGGAGGCCATAGACACAGAGTTGCTTCGCCAACTTAAAGATTTCGGCAAGGAAGATGCAACAAAGATCAGCATCGAGTCTGTACTGCATGATAGCATGGAATATGCAAAGATCCTCCTGCAAAAGCACTGGGTGCTGATGAAGACAACTGGAAATAAGACGCTTTACATCACCGACAACCCCGTTGCCCTTCACAACTGGATCAAAAGGCCATATCGCGGCAACTTGGGGCTCAAGTGCGACGGGATTGAAGTCTACCTTCCGGTCTCCTCTGAATACGTATTCCTTTTCTTGTGTCCGCTGATGGCCACTGCATGGCACGATGCCAGTATTACGCAAGGCAACCTGCGCGAGGCAGAGAACCTCACGCATGGCAAATCTGACATTAATGATGACAATGTTGTTCATCTAAATTCGATCCAAGTAGGATCTTCGGAGAGATTTGTCTATTCTCGCGATGATGACTTCGACTTGGTTAGAGAAATGCTGCGTGAAGAACCGCACCTTCGCATGGGACCTCGGGCAGGATTGATGGGGAAGAATGGCGAGCCATATCCCATTTGATTGACTTTGTGAGTTGCCTTGATTATCGCATTGGTGGGTGAAAAGCACCTACCCCACATCGGCCTGACGAAAGATGAAATCTCAATCGTCGAGGATGTAGCCGTGGCGCGGTAAGTTGCGCGGAGTGAAAGGCCCCAACGGGGCCACGGAATGTAGCCACGGGTGGAGCGGCGGCCGCCTTGCGGCCCGCCGCGCAACCCGTGGAAAGCGGATGAGCAAGAAGAATCCATCGTCTTCTTTTTCTCTTTTCGCCCCGGCGGGGCGAAGGGGATTCCCGAAACGCCGAAAGCACGCCCGTGCCCGGCGATTCCTCCGCCCCGCCGGGGCGGATGTGTTGAACGACGAACTTTCCACGGGTTGCGCGATGCCGCAAGCGGCCTCGCTCCACCCGCGGCTACACTCCTCCGCCCCGCTGGGGCGTTCCCGCCGCTCTATCCCGCGGCAGTGCCGCGGGTTTGTGTTCCCCGGCATGCGTCTGCCGCCTGCCGCTACCACAGCATAGGCGGCCACATGGGGCCGCCCCTACGCCGACGCGCTGAACGGGTCTCGTGTAGGGGCAGCCCTACGTGGCTGCCCGCTGTTTTGCTGCCGCGCGTATGACGGTCCCCGGCCCCGCCCCTGCATCCCGCGGCAGTGCCGCGGGTTTGTTGCGGTTTTCCGATTTCCGGCTTCGTGTTCCGGGCGCAGTATCGCTGTTTCAGCCGGGAGGGGGACGCTACCCATATTATTCCCCTTGTAGCGTCCCCAGGGTTCCCCTTGATTCGGTGTTCCGGGCGCAGTATCGCTGTTTCAGCCCCGACCGGGGCGGCGGATTGTAGCCACGGGTGGAGCGGCGCGGCCGCACGGCGGCCCGACGCGTAACCCGTGGAAAGCGGATGAGGGAAAAGGGGGTGGGTTCTTTTTTTCCTTTTTCGCCCCGGCGGGGCGAAGGAGATTCTTTGGGCTGACGAAAGGACGCCTATGCCCGGCGATTCCTCCGGCCCTTCGGGGCGGATGAGTCGAAAAACGAACACTCCCACGGGTTGCGCGACGCCGAAAGCGGCGTCGCTTCACCCGTGGCTACAATCCGCCGCCCCGTTGGGGCGAACAGGGTGCGGTTACAGCCGTTGCCTTTGTCTAGTTTTTCACTCTGCATTCTTCACTCTTCACCTCCGTTCCCGGTTCCCGGCTCCCGATTCCCGGTTCCCGCCTTTCGTCCGTGGCCGTTTCTCGCCCAATCCTTCCTCAGCGTTCTCGGCGGTTAACGGCAGTTCAAAGTTCAAGGTTGAAGGTTCAAAGTCAAAGGCAGTTCCGGTTCCCGATTCCCGGTTCCCCGTTCCCTGTTCCCCGTTCCCCGTTCCCGGTTCCCGCCACTTTACCTTTGTCTAGTTTTCCACTCCGCATTCCGCACTCCACACTCCGCACTCTTCACTCCCGTTCCCTGTTCCCGGTTGCCGGTTCCCGAATCCCGACTCCCGCTGTTGCCATTCAAAATGAGGGACACCTCCGACCTGCGTGAAAAATTTCACGAACGTAAGTGTTTTTGCAAAAGTGCGACTTACGTCACTTGCGACCCCTCAAAAACCGACGCGGGAGGCTCAAAACACTATCAAGTTCCGATCAAAAACAGTAAAAAGGGATCAAAAAGGCTCAAGTTTCGTCTTGCCCATCTTAACATTTTGACGCGCTACCCCCTCTGGCGCTAGCGCCAATGCGTTTTTTGGCCTTTCGGACCCCCAAAAAGGGGGTGCGCCGCTCTAATAATTGACGTAAGTGTTTCTGCAAAAACGCGACTTACGTCAACTGCCAAAATGGCGGGAACCGGGAACCGGAAGGCACCAACAAACCCGCCGCACATTCAGCCGGCGACTTCGCCCAGGCGGAGGCGGATGCTGAACCGCACGGCGGTGCCGCGGCCGGGGACGGAGTCGATCGCAAAGGCGTCGCTGGCCCGCCGGATATTGGCCAGGCCGCGCGCCCGACCTCCGGCCCAGAGGCCCTTGGCTCGCCAGCGGGTTATGCTGTCCCGCCGGGTCATCGCTTACTATGGCCTCATCCGAGACGCTGGACCTCTCCGTTCGACTTTCGCGTGTCGTCGCCCGGTCTTTGCGCTACCGCGCCGAGGCCCAGCGGTTCCCCACTTTCCTCTGCGTGTCCTTCGGTCAGTGCCGCCTCCCATACCCCGGCGGAGCGGGCGGGATATGGCTGTCGGCCTCCCGTCCGTGCTAGCCTTCGCCTGCTCTGCAGAGGCTCGGCCTCCGCGTTGGGTGTTTCGAGGCTGCAGAGTTCGCTTTATGCTGCGGCCCGGATCGTTGCTCGCCCTCCTTTCGAGGACTTTTCCGTTCGAGCTTTCGGCCCCCGAGTCGCCTCGATGGGCCGTCGAACACCGCTAGACGGGCCAACAGCCAATTTCCCGTCGCCGGACTTTCACCGGCTGGACACGCAGCCCTGTGGGCTGCACGCAGAGCACCCACCCTACGTGACCGCGGGAGCGCTCCAAGGACAGTAGTCTCGCCTATGCGGAAGCCCGCCCACCATGCGCCCTCGCTCCTGGCTATAAATCAGTCCGACCCTGCGGGCCGGGCGCACCAGGCGGCTTGAACGCATCCGCGGGAAGGAAGAACTCCGCCAGCACATGCCCCCAGGAGTGCGGCCGGGCGGGCGCAGCCAACTCGTGGTACATCACTTCCAGAACGCCCTTGAACCGGCCGTCCGCCTGGCGACTGAGCGTGAAGAAGGCCGTTCCCTGCTGGTCGTAACACCGCACGAGATGCCCCTGAGCATCGCACTCGACGCGCCCGACGCGCCGGTCAATCGGGAAGACACCCATGTCGGCCGGGCGCCGTGCGTTAAAACGCGCAATCTGCTCGTTCAAGTCGGCGACGGGGTCCGCCGAGCCGGGCGCGGCGGCCCTTTCGCAATCGGGCCGATGTAGTCCGTAGCCACGACCACGTCGTCGAACCACACGCGGTTGACCTTGTTCCTGGCCCAGCGGTCGGTCACGTAATTCATAAGCCAGAAGGCGTTGATCTTCAGGTCGCCGGCCGTGCGCCACTCGATGCCCGTGAAGTCGCCGACGAGGCGGCCGTCGATCCAGAAGGCCTGGCGGCCATCGGCCTTGCCGGGCGTGTTGGCCTGGAGCATCATCTCCATGGCGTACCACCGGCCGCGCTCAGGCACGGCCGGCATGGCCGGCGCGAAACTGTTGCCCCAGTATTTGCCGTCGCCGGATTTTTTCATCTTATGCCAATAGGTGTAGAAGTTCCAGGCCCCCGGCGGGGGCTGGCGCCCGCTCGCGCCGAACGGTTCCAGCCCCGTGCAGAACTTCTTGTCGCCCGCCGGGCACTCGCCCGCCCCGCCCGTCGGCCAGGGAACCGGCGGATTCTCGGCCACGATACTGACGAAATGATGGATGTAATCGCAGTCGGAGGCGAACTTCACGTAGAACCGCGCGTGCATTTTCTCGACGCCCGGCTTGAAGCGGCGGAACAGGTGCCCGCCCGTGTTCTCGCCGAGTTTGGCCGTCACGAGGAGGCTCTTCTTGCCAGCCGAGGCCGCCGGCACGTCGTCCGAGAACGACAGGGCCTCGGCCTTGTTCGAAATATCGTTCCAGCGGGACTTATCGAACGCTCCCGCCTCAAAATCCTCGTGCAGGAGCACCCGCGGATCCTTCTCGATGCCCGCATCGCCGTGGAACTTCGCCGCAATGCCCACCGGCCCCTCGGGAAGTTTCTCGGCCGTCGCGGCGGGCTTCTCGGCAGGGGATTCCGCGGCCCCGCCCGGCCCGGCGGCACATAGGATCGCACACGCGAGCAGTGTCAGCATTGGATTGCGCATGGTAACCTCACGCGTCGGCCAAGGCCGACGGCTAAGTGTGAGCCGCACTAACAAATGCGGCGATCGCTTTGTCGATCTGTGCCGCCGACACGTCCAGGTGCGTCACGGCGCGGACGGTGTCGGCGCTGCCGGCAAGAACCAGGACGCCAAGACTCTTGAGGCGCGCGACCCACTGGGCCGGCGGCATCGTGCTGGTGCGGAAGATGACAATGTTGGTCTCGACCGTCGCGGGGTCGAGGTCGACGCCCGGCAGGCCGGCGATCCCCGCGGCCAGGCGCCGGGCGTTTGCGTGGTCCTCGGCCAGCCGCGCGCGGTGGTTTTCGAGGGCGAACAGGGCCCCTGCGGCGATGATCCCAGCCTGCCTCATGCCGCCGCCGAACATCTTGCGAAACCGCCGGGCCCGGTCGATGAACGCGGCCGTTCCCGCCAGGGCCGAGCCGATGGGCGCCCCGAGGCCCTTCGAGAAACACACGCTGACTGAGTCAAAGAACTTCGCGTACTCGCGCTCCGGGGTGCCCGTGGCAACCGAGGCGTTCCAGAGTCGCGCCCCGTCCATGTGAAGCGCCAGGCCGGCCTCGCGTGCCGTAGCGGCGACCTCGGCGATCCGCTCCAGCGGCCAGATGCTTCCGCCGCCGCGGTTGTGCGTGTTCTCGACGCAGACGAGTTTCGAGACCGGGTAATGGTAGTTGCGCGGCCGTATGGCGGCCCGGACCTGGTCGGCGGTGAAGATGCCGCGCTCGCCCGCGAGCAGGCGGCAGGAGACGCCCGAGAGGGCCGCCGGCCCGCCGCACTCGAAGAAGTACGAGTGGGCGACGGCCTCCAGGATGATCTCGTCGCCCGGCTCGGTGTGGGCGCGGATGGCCACCTGGTTGGTCATCGTGCCGGAGGGCATATAGACGGCGGCCTCTTTGCCGAGGATCTCGGCGGTGCGCTGCTCCAGGGCGTTGACGGTCGGGTCATCGCCGAGGACGTCGTCGCCGACAGCGGCCTCGGCCATGGCTCGGCGCATCGCCGGCGTGGGGCGGGTGACGGTATCGCTACGAAGGTCGATCATGGTATCCCCTCAGTTTTGGGCGCTCCTTCCCCTGCCGGGTGGCATGCCCACGCCGCCGTTTGCCCGCCCCAGGCGGGCAGGCTGTGGGCATGCTCCATGGCCGCGGCGAGAACATGCCCAGCGAACAGCGCGCAGGG
>Ga0315284_10009612_pt1 | contig 13788 bp, 20 predicted proteins | sample YL17G09_16_MG_FD_203696 | JGI IMG/M metagenome (GOLD analysis project Ga0315284, IMG submission 203696) | Sediment microbial communities from Yellowstone Lake, YNP, Wyoming, USA - YL17G09_16 | ecosystem: Environmental > Aquatic > Freshwater > Lake > Sediment | place: USA: Wyoming | collected...
GCCGAGCACTTGAAATTTCGGGTGTTGACGGAGCAATGGGTGCAGATGCAGATTGAAGCCCAACGCCAATCCCAATCCCAATCAGTGATGGCGGGCGGAAACAACAATCGGTTTACTCGCGGATGAGTCTGCTCGAAATTGCCGGTCAACTGTACGAAACCTACTGCGCAGCGGTGGGTGGCAAGGCGTACAATGGTGATCCACTGCCGTCGTGGAATGCGTTTCTTGCCGATGCCTCAAAGAAAAAACAAAGCGATGCGTGGATCGAGGTCGCCCGCGCCGCCGCCGCCGAACTCAAGGAAACATGACAAACATTGAAATCAGCAGACGTGAAATAACCAGCCCCGGCCTCTACATTATGCGCTGGCAGGGGCGCACCGGGCTTGCCCGCATTGTGGGCACGGTCAGCACCGGACTGAAGATCATTGCCCCGGAGGGCACGCCGGAAACTTACCTGCGTGATCTGCCCAAGAACGGCGCCATTCCCAATGACGCTTTCTTCAGCGATCCGTTGGCTATCGTGCAGACTTGATTTGTGGGTGTGTGGCAGAATGGTATTGCAGGAGTTTCCCGTTACAAAGGCAGTTTGGTGGCTCGCTTAATCGCGGTACGACTGCCCTCTCCGGTGTTGGAAAAGACGGTTGTCGAAAGACCAAAGTGCAAGCAGGCCACGGCACGAGGGATTCGCGGACGAGCGGCCCAACGCAAAGGCACCAACCTACAGGTTCAAGTCCTGTCACACTCACTATGGCAGCCCAACGCAGATTGATTGACCGTTTTCTCTCGGCCACGATGCCAGAGGGCGATCCGCAGGCTTACGTTGATTGGCTGGTCGTTCAGCACACGTGCGAGTGGTGCGGGGGCACCATCGACTGTCATGACGGTAATGGCCGTCGGGTCAAGCCGGTGGCGGTGTGGTGCTGCTGGGAGGTCAAACACAAGGGCTGGGTCAGCCAGCACTGGAAGCACTGGCGCATCTGTACCTCATGCCATACCAAAGACAGCGGTAGTTTTGGCAAGTGGATTTTTCCGATCATAAGTAATGTTATGGCAGAACACGCGTCCTTGGATGCACTACTGTCGGTTCAGCCGATGAGTGAACCAAACGCCCAAGTCTTCTACGCTGATTACGCGAGAGATATGTGCGAGCATTTGGATGTGGATGTGCTGGATTCCATACCGGTATGGGAAGCGGACTCGGACTCGACCCACCCACTGCCGATGACGATAGCTACCTATAATTTGTCGGCGGATGGCGTGACGCGATCAGTAGTTAAGCCATGAACTTACTGGTCAGGAAATTGACTGAGTCGTCGGAGATCAACACCGACAAGAGCATGCCCTTGCCGGTCATCATCGAACAGCGTTCGGTGGACTACTGGCGATGCCCGCACTGTAAACAGGAAATCCATGAGAAGCACACGTACGTTGAGGAAGGTATCGACCATCACTCAGACTGTAATGGTGCTATCAAGTTCCCGCCAATGGACTGGTCAAAGATTGATCCCCAGTGGCGGGCACTCCTTGAGCCAAAGGCATGAGAAAGGCGCTGACGAGGCGGGAAACTCAAGTGGTTAAGCGCTTGTCGGAGGGGGCCACGGTGGGTGAAATTGCCCTAGAGTTGTGCTTGTCCCCCAAGACCGTGGAATTTCACTCATTAAGTGCGCGGCGGAAGATCGGCAGCCTGTCCATCGCCCGGTTGACGCGGTATGCGCTCAAGCATGGGATAAGCATGCTATGACCGAGCTTTACTACTGGCTGTTTAACAAGGTGGCCAAATCGCGGCATGATGGATTCTGGATGTGGTGCTGGCGCCGCGTATTCTTCATGCGGGAGATCGGAAAGCATCTTGCCCGGCGCAATTGGCGGCAGGCCACTCGCTACCTTAAAATGCTTTGAAGCCCAGCGACGTTTTTCTCATTAGCGGTTACGGTAGGCTTGAGTTTTTTATAGCTTGGTGTATACAGCTAATATGGATGGGGCCTTTAACGAGCCGGGCGCCGATGCGGCGCTGGCGGAAGTGGTGCGTTTGCTGGCGCTGGTGCCGACTCCGGCGGAGTGTCCGTCGTGCAAGGTAAATTCCATGCGCCCTTTGCGTCCGGCAGAAGTAGAGCCGGTTTTGTCTGGTTTTATACCGGACTGGCGAAGTTTTGATCCGGCGCGGGTCAGGCGGTGCCGGGAATGCGGCGCGATGCTGATTGCGCACCGAAAGGACAGTGCGGGAAAGTATGTTCCGATTGATTTAGCGTTATGACTGCTGAAGCGATTGTCGTTACCTTGCTGGAGGCGGAAGCCGTCGCCGCCGACGCCAAAGCCGTGCGTCGAAAGCTCCGGCAGATGTTTGTGCCCGGCAGTCAGTGGCAGCGCACCAATGACCGTTTTCCCACCAAGCTCTTGGATCGCACTGTCTCGGCTTTCGCCACGAAGCTGATTCCCGCCGGGGAAGTGGTGCCGGTCACGGTCGAACGGGCGCTGGTGGATGCCATTGTCTTCCGGCTGCCGGACGGTCAGCACAGTTATCTGGCGTATCCCGATCAACAGATCGTCAAAGCCTACTTCGTTTATCCCAAGGGCGTGGAGTTGCATGATTCACGGGGTCGGCTCCTGCGGTATGTACCAGTATGAAACGGCAGGTGGAACAAATCGTCGACGCGCTGCTTGATCCCGATGATCCGTCCGAGAACATCGAGCGCTTTGCCAAGATCATCGGGGCCGGGAATGCGGCCAAGGACAAGACCGTGCTCACCCGGTTCAAGCGGGCGGTGCGCGACTACATCAAGTGGCTGCAAGCTGATGCCGAAGATCAGAATGATGCGTATGCTGATCTGGCACTACTGAAGCAGGCCAAGACTTTTGAGGAAGTGGAGGCGATCTTGAAGAAGCATGAGGGTGAGCCGTCATTTATCTACATGGTGCGTTCCGGGTATTTCGTATGAAAGCCAAGGACATTGACCTGCCGGATGAGCAGAGCGCCAAGGCGGCGTTGATGGGCCTGCCTGCCATTCCGCTTTATCGTATTGCGCTGCCGGGCGTGCCTAATTCTAATGGGCGTATTTATCCGAAAGCGACATTGGAACTGGCGCTGCACCGGGCGCAGGAGCGCATCGAGCAGCGAGCCATGCGCGTTTCCGCCAACGGTGTTTTTGTTGGTTACGTCGATCATGCCGAAATTGATGAAACAGATGCCTTGGTGGTTGGGGTTAAATTTTTCAAGCCGATCCCAATGGATAATGTCGCATTAGTGCCGGTGGGCACCGGTAGTGTTAAAAGTGCTGGTGAGGTAACCCTCTACATTTGGGAAGAAGTAGCTGTCGTATGCACGCCGAAGTCATTGTAAACACGTTGTTGGAAGCCAATACGCGTGGCTTGCCACCGCCAGTGGAGGCGGAGGTCAGGGAGATACGCGATGCGCTTCAGGAGTCCGCCAACCAGTTACGGGCATTGACGCGGCGCTCATCTTTGGCGGCGCGTGATGAGGCCGTGGAGAACCTCGGTGGCTGCGCGGAGCGCTTGGACAACTTGCTCATCAACTACGCGTGGCAGGACTTCCCCGCGCTGGACTGGGTGATTACCGCGTTGGAGGGCGCACGCAATGATCTGCTTGATCTGCTTAATGGCGATGACTGGGCCAAGCCGGAGGACGCGGCGGTTGTCCAGCGCGTTACGGATGTGTTGACCGATCTACTCAAATGAGGGCATGAGGCGGTTGCTTTTTGACGCCAAACGGTATTAAGGCGACCCTACTAACGGTGTCAAATCATTCAGCGCCAGTTTCCATCCGGTTTCGTTCGCGGTGGTGGGGTTGGCCAGCCATGCCGCGTGCGCGTTCTCCAAGGTATTGATGGCGTTGCCGAGCGCTACGATGCTGGGCGGCACCCCCACCACCGCGACGGCGTCGATGAGGGTCTGCGGGTCAGCGGGCACGGCGACGAACTCGATTATGCGGTCGTAGGCTGCCTGTGCTTCTGGTATGGTTGGCGTGCTCATTCAGTTCATCTTAACTAGCGTTCAGCGTTTGGGTTTGGGCAGTCGGGGCAGCTTGATGCGGGAGCACTTCGCGTCATTGAATGTAAACACCTGTTCCTTGTGCCGGATGCGTTTATAGCGCAGGTGGCCGTCAGACTTGGCAAAGAGAATGCGCAGGGAGGCGGCGATGGCGGCTTCGGCGCTGGGATAATCCATGTAGAGCGCGTACACTTGATACCAGTTGCCGCCCGCGCCGCTGAAGATCGGGAAATAACTGCCATCCGGCAGATTCACCCAGTAGCGTTCGTGGCGGCGTATGTCCGAGCGCCACGAGGGGTCGTGCTGAATCTTGATGCGGACTTTCATGTTCTATAGAACGTGAAGAAAGCAAACCGACAAAGCTGCTTGACGCCTAAACAGCGCAAGCTCGTGAAGAAGCACGGCACCCCGGCGGAGTTTGCGCAAGCTGTATACAAGTGCGTGCCCGGTGACATCAGCATGGATGAGGCGCAAGCGGCGGTGGGCAAATACAACCGGGAGTGGTTGGCGGCAGGTAAGCCATCTCCAATAGCTTGTTTACAAGCGCACCGGCTTTCATAGATTATGACGTTTCAGCTTTTTGCCCCGCCAGTTGCCCCGTTTGAATTTTGGCAGGCCCAGCTTTTCCCGCCACTGGGAGATGCGGGCGGGACTGACTTCGGGCATCAATTCACGAATCTCAATCGGGAACAGTCCGGCCAGCAGGTAGCGCTTTAGGCGGTTGATGGTGCGTAGTTTTTTGCCGGTCATGGGGTTTTAACTAGCTGGTTGAGATCGTCTTTGCGCCAGATATAAAGTTTACGAAAATTGTATTTGCCAGTGGACACCGGTATTTCCGTGTCGGGCGGCACGCCGTGCTGGTGCAGCAGGGCGGTGAAATCGACGTTGCGCGGAAAGCTGACGATCAACCGGTAAACGTCCGGGTCAGCTTGTTCCCAGACCTTTTTAATCGCATACCGCTTGACCAGCGCCACTACGATGTCCTGTTTGCGCTGGAACTTTGCCACGTAATCTTTTGGATCAACGTCAGCATCTTCCAGAAGATTGTTTACGATTGTTTTGGCCTTCACAGGTCACGCTCCCTTGGCACATCGGCCACGCTGTATTGCATGTCTATTCCATGTTTGTCACGCAGGTACCAGAGCGGATCGCGCTCATTGTCCAGCAAGCCCGCAAGATAGCCCTCACGCATTAACCAGTCTTTGGCCAAGGTCAGGTAATGGTCGCCGTAGCCGTACTGTTCCGGGGTGGTGTGAACGAGCTTGTCGTTGATGTAGATGTACGCCTTGCAGTAGACGCCCCCGGCCCCGCGCCGGAACCAGCGCCGACCGAGGACTTCCAGTTTCTTGATCGGCTCAGACCGGCGTTCGATTTCACGCTGGATGAAGACTTGCGGATCATCCGGGTCAGGCGGGGGTGGCTCTGGTAGCTCCCAATGCTCCGGCTTCTCCTGCTCGCCGTAGTCGGGAAAGTTGTAGGCTTCTTGCACGGACTCGGTGCGAAAGAGATCGTCTGTATAAGGGTGTCCCTTTTCCGTGGGCTTGTTCGACATGTGCCAGTTGGCCCACTTCAGGAAGTCAAAGCTCGTGGCGGTGAAGGAGGCACCATCCCCCTGTGACGCAAAGCCGCTGAAGCTGATGTCGATGCCGTCGAAGCCCATCTCCTTCAGTTCCTCTGTCCATTCTTCGTAGATGTGATCCCACCACTCATGCTGAAAGCCAGCTTCCCGGTACCAATCACGGGCTGCTTCTTTGGCGTCATCGTCAAGCTGGGCAAAGGGAATGTCGCCCCCCTGCGCACCGTCCTCGTCAAAGGTGTAAAGGTTGGCCTCCATCATCTCATCGACGGCTTCGTCGGAGTTCAGGTAATCCCACTCGCGTTCGAGCGCCTTGTAGATTTTGTGGTTGATGCGGACGCATTCCTCTTGGATCAGCGCTTCGACGGCATTCGCTAGCTTGCCCGTTTCTTCGGTGTCAACTTCCTCCGGCATGTCGTGCATTTCCAGACTAAAGTCGGTCGAGTGCTGGTGAACGTAATGATGGTCGGTGCGAACGACGCGTCCCTGAATGTAAATTTCAGGATGCTCTGCCAATAATCGCGCCAGCTTCGTGTAATCGGGGAAGTAAGGCGTCTTGTCGGTGACGTAGCGTTCCACGTTGGCCACGGGGTCGTCCGGGTCTGGCACCGGCACGGATTTGCGGGCTTCCAGTGTGGGTTTGGGCACCCGTGGGTTCCATGTGGCGAGCCGCTGGAGCAGGGCGCCGAGCAGATAATTCATCGTCGTCTCACTGCCACTGGCCAACTGCTTGAACGTATGGGTCTTGGGCTTGAAGACGACGAATTCCCAGTGGCGCCCGCTGGTGGCATCGAGCATGTCCAGCGGCTTCTCCGGCATGTACTCGGAGTGGGGGTGGGTGCGGAGCCATGCTTCGTCACCGTTGCTGAGTTTCTTGGTGTAGCGTTCTTCAGCGGGGTTGCGGTCGTCGCGCTTGAAGCCATTGGTCAGAGCCAGCCGGGCGACGGGTGATTCCACGTGTCCCTTTACGTCGAATGAGCCGGGGTCGTCAACGCCTTCAATCAAATGCCGTGCTTTTGCCACACCTTAATTACGTGTTGTCTTCGTAGCCCCATTCTTTGAGGGCAACGGGCAACTCTAGGAGTGTGTTGTCGAGCGCGATGAAGCACGTCTCACCGTGACCGCTCAGGAACACATGGCCATCCGCTTTCTCGGTAACGGTGACGTGATAGCCATTTTCGTCGAACGTGACGATGGTTTCAAATTCGTCATCGTTCTTCCGGGCGATGGCTTTCATCTGGGTCTTGAACTGTTTCAACATTTCGATGTCTTGGTTCATAATCGGGTAAAGTTTTCGGGCAGCACGCAGTTGTCCGGGCAACCGGTAAACAAGGGAGCGATCTCGTAGCCGGTGTAGCCCGCCAGTCCGCAGCCGACTTCGGTTACGAGAAAGCGCAGTTCCGGGTGCTGCTTGGCGTAGCCCTTGAACTGGCCCACGAACTTCTTGATCTCGGCCAAGGGGAGCACGTGAAGCTGCTGATCTTTGGTGGGGATGCCATAGGCTTGCCCCTGTCGTCCGTTGCCGATGCCACGCTCCGCGCCCCAGAAACGAGCCGCATCGTTGGCCGCTCCGGCACCGTGCCGCCCTGCGAGGTTGGAGCCAAAGACGAAGATCGTCTGGCCGTCGTTCATGTCGGGCGTGTACCATTTCATAGTTGCACGGCGTCCGCGTGGAACGCCATCAAGGCTAGTTTGATGTTAAATTCCGGCTGCGGCACGTTTCGGCCAAAGGCACGGCAGGCGCGGCGTTCCACGGTTTTGAAGTCGTTCTGCGTGATGGCTTCGTGACAGTCGGCGCAGGCCAGCCAGCGCCAGCAATCGACAACCTGTCCGGTGGTCAGGCGATGGGCGGCGTAAGTTACGAGGGGGCGGTCGTTGGCGCAGAAATCACATTGGGGCGTTAGTTTGCCTTTCCAGCGCAGGCGCTTCGGCAGTTTCGCGAGATTGATTCTGAAGGTGGCCTGATCCTCGGCGGTGAGGGGTCGGAACAGGTAACGTATTCCGGGCTGTCTGCTGGTGTGGACTAGGGTTTTGCCGCTACCGAACATATCCGCTGTAAACGCCGTCGTTGTCGGTGCTGTTGTCGTCAGATGCTGTTGCACCTGTTCGGTGGTAAAGGCTTCGAGCGCGAGGGTGGTGGTGTAGCCGAGTTCGCGGCAGACGACCGTAATTCTGTCGAACATCTCGTTGTGCTCGCCGTGGACGCAAACGAGCACCCGGTTGGTTTGATCATGTTTCCAGATGCTTAGGTTTACCGGAATGGCCCAATAACCGCCGTTATTCAAGCCTGCGAGCAGGTTGCGCATCCACGCGATGTCGGAAGGTTGCGGTTTCCAAGTGCTCATCGGTTTGGCAGGTAACAGCCGTTGTGCTCGAAGATGAATTCTTCCTCCCTCAGCCAACGCAGGGAATTGTAGACTGAGCGGTAACCAAGCTGGTGGATGGCGTTTAACGTCATGCCGCCTTTGGCTTTAATAAGTGCCAGCAGCACGTCTGGCGCGGGTGCGAGCAGTTCCGGGTTGGTATGGATGTTTGGCTCTTTCATTGTGGCTACGGTATACGAACAGTAGCACGATGTCAACACCAAATTTTAAGCAGGTTCGCCCGGCCCGATCCGGCCCGGAATGGTGCCGTGCTGGGTGCGGATGAGATAGTCCAACGTGTCGTCCCACCATTTGCGATGATGCTTCAGGATGCGTTGGAGGGCTTCATGCTCCTGATCGGGCGGCAGGCTGGCGGCGGCGCAGCGCATCATGGCGTCGTCGAGATCGCGGATGATCGCGCAGAAATGGGCTTCATTCTGGGCGGGCGCGTCCGAAGTCATGTCCTTGCCCCGCTGATACCACGCTTTGGCCTCGAAGTTCCAGTTGTTGGCGCGAACTTCCGGCGTCTGGCCGCTTATGAAGTAGAGGGACAGGGCATGCACCTTGCCGTCCGTGGCCGGGTATTGCTTCCACCAAGAGCGCGGTAGCTGGACACTGTAATACCATTCAAGGCGCGGCGGTCGTTTGGTTTTGAAATCGAGGCGCGTGAGTTCCCCGGACAGCAGGGGTTTAGCGTGTGATTTTATGACATCCGTGGGGTCATCCGGGTCAGGCTCCGGCGGCGGCACGCTTTCCACAGTCGGGCTGTGCCGTTGAGCGACCTGCTCCAGCGCTTGCTTCTCCTGTTCCTGTGTTTTGTGTTTGGCCCGCATGACGGCATCCAGTTCCTTGACGATGGCGATGAACTGGGGGATGCCGCGCAGCGTGACGGTGATCCCGCCGCTGGACGCTAGGAAGGTGGTTTGCGGCATGTAGCGCGTGCGGAAGTTCAGGTCGACGCTGCTCTTGACGTATTCAGGGAAGATGCGGATGAACAGTACTTGGCCGACTGACTTCGGGTAGCGCTTGTGCCAGAACTCCGGTACCTCCGGTTCGCCAAATACTTTGTGCTTCAGCGCTGTGGTGCTGTACTGAAAGCCCAGCTTCTCCAGTTCGCGCTTGGCGCTGCCGTGGGTGTGCGACTTGATCTCGACTGGCTTGTCCGGGTCGTCGCTGGTGCGCTGCGTGTAATCATGGATCAGCAGGTCAGGATCGTCTTCGGGCGGCACCGGTGCGGGCACCACGCCTTCAGCCAGTGCTTCAGCGAGGCGGCGGTCAGGCACGATGCCGCGCAGGTTGTTGGCCTTGATGCGGGCTTCGAGCGCCTTGAGGGCGCGTTCAACTTGGACGTTGTTGCGGGCATAGCGGTTGGCTATTTCCTTCCAATTCTTTTCCGGGTTGTCATGGGTTGGATAGCGGTAGAGGGTGATGTCGTAGACAACATCGCCTTCATTGGCTTCGCCACCCTGACCACGGCGGCGTACTCCGATCATCAGGTCGAGATCAGTAGGAAAACGGCGGAAGTCTTTTGACCATTCCGGCTGCTCCCCGTGGCGTTCGTATCCCATGCGCTTTAAGATGGTGGGCACGTCGAAGGTGGTTTCGATGAACTGCGGGGTCGGGTCGTCCACGCCCTCGCTGACGCGGGGTACGATGCGATAGATCGGCCCCCAAGCGCAAAGCCAGCCGACCCCTTCCAAATCCAGCATGGCCTCGTCGCTGCCGCTTAACACTTCGACGTTCCATCTGGAGTGGAGAGAATCATTTATCCATGTGTTCGGCGCTTCCTCGTCGGGATCGGGGGGCAGCACGCGCACCGTGAATGGCCCGGCGATGTCCACCCAAGCTGATTCGTCGTCAAGGCCGTGAATCAAAGGCACGGTGAAAAATTTGCCGATGCTGTTGACCAGTTCTGTCGCCGCCGCTGCTTCAGCTTCCTGTTTACTGTTTACAGTTCGATATTTTGGAATTTCTGCGGTGCCCAGCTTATCGAAATAGTCGGCGGGAGAAGCTTCAGGCGAATCAGGATTGTCCACGCCCTCGCCGATCTTGACCTCGTTGGGCCAGAGGTAGGCGCACCAGTCGGGCCGGTTGTGTTCGATCCAGTGCTTGGTGTCTTCCTCGTCGATGTAGACCTCGAAGCCGTCGCCGCGATAGTGCTCGTGCCAGTCCTTGAGTTGCGTGTCGAAGAAGTACTCCCCGACTTCATCGGCTTCGTAGCAGGACTGAAACTCGTTTTTAGCCAAGATGATTAGCTGCTGGAGCGTGGCTTGCTCAAACCAGTCTGCCGCGTTGAATTGTGCTTCTGCGCGTTCTCCTGCAACCATGTGGTCTTCAATGCAGGTGGCCTTGACTGGGATCGGCAGGCTCTTGATGTACTCCGGGGTTGGGTCGTCGACGCTTTCCCATGAGCGCGTCTTGAGCGGCTTCATCCGGGCAGGCACCTTGAAGTAGAGGCCGAAGTCGCCGTCGCTGAACGGCGCGTAGTACTCGAATTTGGCGGCCTCCGGGTAAAGGCGATGGATGATCTTGACCGCCTCGCGCCCGGCTTTGTCTGCTTCCGCCTTGTATTCAGCGTCCGGCATGTCGTGCGTCAGTTCCTTGGTGCTGTTCCATTCCAAGAGCCAGACGTTTTCGTCGGTGAAGGCCAGACTGCATCCGATCTTCACCCAGCCGAGCGCCTGCATTTCCTCGACGATCTTCAGGGGATCGAACACGTCGAGCGCCATCGCGTAAGCCTTGGGGTCGATGTCGTCGGGGTCTGGCTCTGGCTCTAATATGCGGGCTTCTTGCACCGGGTAATCTTCCCAGTCGCCGGGGAAGGCTTCGCCTGCGGCATTGTTTACAGCGGACATGATCCAGTCGAACTCATCGCTCCCGCTGGGATAGCCTGCTTTCTCTGCCCATTCGGAGCCGATTTCAGCGGCCAGTTCATCCGCCCGTCTGGCGTTGTCGATGCCGCGCACATCAATGCTGCTATTGAATAGGCTGATGGCGTTGTCGATGGTGGCATCCAGTTTCTCCTGTCTCGTTTGCTCGATGCGCTGGGCAAAGCGTTCGACGTTCTGCTCCGGGTTGTCGGGATCAGGCACGCCAAGGGTAAGTTCATTTTCGCTGAGCAAATTTAAGCTGCGGAGATGGCGGCCAATTTTTGTCAGGTGGAGAATGAGGCGGTCGTGCTCGATGGCATGGCCGTTGAGTTCCGGGCGTTTGGTCAAAAAGCAAACGGTGAAGACATAGGCTGCTTCGGTGGGGAGTACGACTACCATCTCGTTACCCCGTGAGAGCGTCCAGCGCTCACGGTTCTGGCGTTTGTCGTCGGGGTGGTGGGTGAAGCCGAGTTTAGCGAGCACTGTTTGGACATCAAGGTTAGCGGTATGCCGTTCAATGTTAGCTTCAGGCGAATCAGGATCAGGCACCAGCGCTTCCTGCACGTCGAGCGTGTAGAATTTCTTGCGGTAGGGATCGTAGGGCTGTCCGATCTGGAAGCCACGGCGCTTGAGTTTGTCGGGATAAAGGCCGGGGAGCTTGTCAGGCAGCAGCGCCATCACCGCTGCCACTTCCTGCTCCCATGTGGGCGGCTCCGAATGCGTGAAGCCTTTCATGCGCTTCCAGCCAAGCCAGCTATTGGCTTTGCTCAGCCGCCCGGTGTGCGTAAACACGGGTACAATGAAGACGGCGGAGTAGTCCTTGTAATCGTGATGGATGTAAGGCCGCCAGTTGCGCAGTTCAGCGTAGCGCAGGGGCGCGTTGGCCATGAGCCGAAAAACTTCCTCTTTGGGATCGTCGACTTCACTCTCTGGCAGCCACGTGCTGTGGGGCTGGTCAGGCCAGCCGCTCGTATTACGACTGTACGGCTGCCATGATTCCTGTTCCACCTGCGATTTGGGAAGGCCCAGTTGAAACCAGACGTGCTCATTGTCTACCCCCGTCTGGCCAACCTTGATGTGGAACTGCGTGATGCCCAGCGTGCGCATGAATTGTTCGATCTGGCCCCGGAAGTATTCTGCCTTGAGGGGTTCTTCGTCGTCCTTGCCGTGCAAGGTGGCCCAGTAGGCACCCCCGCCGAGGATGAGCCATTTGCCCCACTGTTCGATCTTGTTTACAAACAGCCCGTAGTTCTGGATGTCGTACGTGATGTCGCGGAGGTCGTGAATCTGGCTGAGGTACTGGTGAACATCGACTTCCTCGTCGCTCTCGTTGCGCACTGAATTGGGCTTGGCCGTGCTCTTACCACACTGGTTGCAGATGTCGCAGTCTTCAGGCAGATCGCAGTGGGAGATTGACTGCCAGAATTCCAGCGATGGTTTTTCTTCGGAGTCGAAGGTGCCTTCGTTGGGGTCGTAGTGACCGGCCAGTGTGAGGTCAGGATAACCTGCGAGTTTGCTGATGTAGGTGCGGGTAACCGTGCTCGGTTGGGTCAGGTCAGCGCCGCATGTAAAACAGGGTTCGGGGCTGGCTTGGTCGATGTAACGCTGAATTTCGGGATCATCAGCGGCCTCTTTGATCCGGCCCATCATGAACTTCTGCCGGTTGCGCTTATGCTGTTCGTAGAGCCGGTTGATCTTCTCGTCCACCGCCGGGAAGCCGTCAAAGGCGCTGGTGATGGCTTTGGTCAGGAGGCGGTTGAGCGCGGTGAAGTCCTCAATCATGCCCTTGAGGTAGCGCTCAGGATACTCAAACACGCGCTGAAAGTAGTTGGTGCCGTAGAGGGCGTCGTTGCGCTCGACGGTGATCCAGTGCGGACGGCGCGTGCCGACGTTGACCATATAGTTGAAGCCGTGGCATTCGTACCGTTTCCAGAACTGGCCCCGGTGCGTGTCTTCTTGGTTGGGCGTCATCCCCGCATTCAGGAAGGTGTCGATCCAGCCGGTGGTCTTGTCGAGGTAGCCTTCCGGGCTGTCGACATCAATTCCCTCGTCGGACTCGCTGACCCCTCGTTGTTCTACCCGGTAGTAGGGTTTTGGCAGCACGTCGTAAACAACACCAGTCGGCTCACTGCCGACGATCACCCCCGGTGCGGACGCGTCAGGATACCCTTCTTCCTCGATCCAGACATCGACGAACGGCCAACGCTTGCACAGTTTGCGCTCCTTGGCGGTCTGGAGGGCCGCCTCGATGGTGCGGTAGACGCCGACGAAAGCCCCCTGCTGCTTTTTATCCCCGTAAAAGAGCTTGTAGTGCCGTTCACGGAAGTTGCTGAGGAATGCCTCCGGGTCATCCGGGTCGAGCGCTTCGATGAGGTTCAACTTGAGCCAGTCGCGCAGGGCGTCCGTGCCGATAAATTCAACCGCCACGTCGATCAGTTTTCGGCCTATCTCGCTCACGTTGCCATAGAGCACGGTTTCGCTGTGCGGAAAAAACCGCCAGAAGGAGCCGTTGGTGGTCGAGGGCATCTCGTCCATGTCTACAATCTTTTTGGCCAGTGCGCTTTGTTCGGCGGGCGGCAATGTTCCAAAAATATACGCACTACTGATGCGGGCGCCGGATTCAGCGTGGCCCTCATCCTGCACGTAAAGTCCAAACAGGCGGACAATTTCCTGTGTGTTGGCTTCCAACCAGCCGATGTCCCTGCCGATCTGTTCCCAGAAGGCATCAGCGTCACCCGGTGCTGCGTCCGCTTTTAAGATACCTGCTGCCACCGCATTCTCACGGATCGTTTCTTCGTCGGTAGTCTGGGTGTAAAAACCGAAACTCACGTTCGGGAGTTCGCCCCGCTTGGTCTTCCGGCTCAGCCAGTCGATATAGCGGCTGGGAGTGTCGGCGTTTAATGAGTTGTTTACAATTGAATCGGCCTCTGCCATAATCAATCCCAGATTGAGTGCATTTCGCGCTTGAGGCGTT
>Ga0315284_10009613_pt1 | contig 13787 bp, 15 predicted proteins | sample YL17G09_16_MG_FD_203696 | JGI IMG/M metagenome (GOLD analysis project Ga0315284, IMG submission 203696) | Sediment microbial communities from Yellowstone Lake, YNP, Wyoming, USA - YL17G09_16 | ecosystem: Environmental > Aquatic > Freshwater > Lake > Sediment | place: USA: Wyoming | collected...
CAGAAATGTCTACAAATGTATCAACACAATTATGTTTTACTCTGTTATAATCTTCTGGCAATGCATCTTGTTTTGCCCAATACATTATGGAGCGAGATGTGATTCCGACATTTTTTTTATTAAATGCTGTTTCCCATAAATGATACAGTGAGGATATTGTATTAAAATCAAAATCGTCGGCTTTGCTTCGTAGCAAGATCCACGATAAGAATAGTCTGTCATCGGTGCGTTTCAGCGCAAACGCGACTTGTCTGTTTAATAAATGTGAGCCTGGGCAGTAATATTTTTCAGGCAATATTTGTGTGTATTCGTGTATTTCTCTGATTTCATATTCTGAACTACTAACAGTATCCAACATTAGTTTTATTTCTGTTTCCAATTCTTCCTGGCACGTAATGCAATCATATTCAGAACCCAACACTGCGGCAGAATATTTATATTTACGATATTTTGTGTTGAGTGTTGCGCCTGACGACGACGCATTATGTTTAGTTGCATTGTTGGCATTCATATATTGAACCATAATTTTCGGATTTAATTCAAATTTAGGATTGCTCGGATTTTGAGCAGAAATTTGAATAAAATTAGTTGCGAGATCAAAATCATTAATGTCTCGTTCTGTTGTTATATATACATCTTCCGTATTGTCATATATATAATTATAATGATACATTAGTTGATATGCTTCATTGTCAGGTTTTCTAGAGCCGTATAATTGCCAATTTGTGCTGCCTTTGCTAATGCCTTCATCTAACACATTGTCCCACGTATTTTTTAGTGGCAGTTCCCAAATGTTTCCTATTTTTTCAATAATGCGTTGGCGTAACATTAACTGAAGTGTGTGTTCTAAATGAACACCTATAATCATATGTATACCATCCTTTGTAATATTTTTATCTGTCACGTGATTTACATTTGGCTTTTCAAAGACATAAATATTAATTTCGCTTTGGTCAGTAATTAATACAATATTTTTTAATTCTTCTAAATATAATTGAACCATATCAATGACGTGTGCTTCTGTGTGAGGTCTTGACGTAATATCATAATCATATCTAAAATCAAAATCTACTAAAATCGGTCCAGCATTTTCTAATTGTTTTTCTGTCAAATATTCCTTATTGCCTTTCACAAAAATATGCTCGTAATATAACCGATGAAAGAGTTCTAATTCTTCCGGCTCTATTCTGAATGAACCTCCGTGAATATTTAAATCATGCGAACCAATTCTGGTATGCGTTGAAGAATTGTTTGATTTATCTAACTTCGCATTGTGCTTGAATAAAAACTCTGATAGAGAAGACATTGTATATTTATATATTAGTATACAATGATTATTTTATTTCATTTTTTTTAATTAATCAAAAGGCTTGTGTGCAGAGGCACGATATGATTATATGTATTTGTAGCTTAGCATAGTATTGTTTTTAAAATGCTAATTTGAGAAAGTGAAATAATATAAATAATATAAATAGTAATCGTGTAATACATTAGATGGAAAAAATTAGCAAAGAAACCGTTCATCGTTTAGCAAAAGACATTACTCAACTTGTAAAATGTCCGTTAAATGATAATGGTATTTATTATCATCACGATGAAGAGGATATGTTGAAGGGATATGCTATGATTATAGGTTCAGAAGATACTCCCTATTTTGGCGGGTTTTATTTATTTGAGATTACTTATCCATTTGATTATCCACATAGTCCTCCAGTTATTGTATATCATACAAATGGTGGTGGTGTTCGTTTTCATCCGAATTTGTATAAAAATGGCAAGGTGTGTCTCTCTATTTTAAACACGTGGAAAGGAGAACAATGGACTTCTTGTCAAACAATTACTACTATGTTATTGACGATTTGTATGATTTTGTGTAAAAATCCATTGTTAAATGAACCTGGTGTGAATGTTCATAATAAAGATATTGATAACTACAACACTATTATTGAATATTCAAATATTAACATTGCTATATGTGATATGATTAATAAAACAGAGACAATATATAATCCTAAATTCGAAATGTTTTATTCTGTTATGAAGGAACGTTTTAAAAATAATTATTCCAAGATACTCGAGTTTATTATACAACGAAAAACAGAGAGAAATAGTCTTGAAAATATGTATGTTAGCACCGCAATGTATGCAATGAGTGTGTGTGTTAATTATAGTAAACTATACTATAAATTTGTCAGCATAAATATGATTGATGATGAAAATGTTTAAACCGGCGAAGATTTAAACCGGCGAAGATTTAAATAAAAAATTGAATTAAAAATAAATTATTAGAATATATTATATCCAAACAATGCACTTTTGCACGAATTGTCAAAACATGTATTATATTAGAATTAATCCTGAAAATGAAAATACTCTGGTTTATTATTGTCGCAAATGTGGCAATGAAGATACTAGTTTGACAGTTGATACAGTTTGTGTATTAAAAACTCAAATAAAACAAACTGAACAATCATTTTCACATATTATTAATAAATATACGAAACTAGACCCAACACTGCCACGGTTAAATAATATTTTATGTCCAAATCCAACGTGTGAAACAAATAAAAAGGAGATGGAAAATGAAATATTATATATACGATATGACGACATTAATATGAAATATGTTTATATTTGCTCAACTTGCGACACGGTTTGGAAAACCACTTCTTAGGTGTATCTGGTATACCTTTATCAACAAATAAGTAAGCACAAATAAAATCATTAAATAAAAAATTGATTTATATTATTTAAAACAATCTTTAGATAATATAAATAATGAGCGACAACGAAGATTATGATGAAACCAATAGTGAATCCGAAAGTGGTTCTGAGAGCGAACAAGAAACAATCAAACCTTTTATTAAATTGAAAGGTGTGAATGAGGTTGTTGACGCAACAGATGTGTATGATGAGGATGATGCTGAAGAGGATGATGATGATGATGATGCTGAAGATGAAGAGGAGGATGAGATTGACGATGATGATGAGGATGATGTTGAGGATGTTTATCAACAAGAAATTGAAGAAGAAAAGAATGCAGAAGAGAAAAAGGGGAAAACAAATGCAGAAGAGAAAAAAGGGAAAAGGAATGAAAAACAAAAGGGGAAAAAGAATGAAGAAGAGTCGAGTAAAATAAATGCAGAAGAGAAAAATATGGATAATGATTCGGATAATGACGATGAAGAAACGGATGAACATTATTTACAAAAATTTGATATAGATATTAATAAAAATTATTTGGTAGATGTTCATCCAGAATGTTTACATCATAATTATGATGAAATAGAAACATTGACTGTCATTATTAGAGATTCAAACAATATAATTATTGACCCATTGCATAAGACAATACCCTTTTTAACAAAATACGAAAGGGCGAGAATTCTAGGGCAACGAGCTAAACAGATTAATATGGGGGCACAATCATTTATTAAGATACCAGACAATGTAATTGATGGAATTATTATTGCTGAATTAGAATTAAAACAAAAGAAAATACCTTTTATTATCAAAAGACCATTGCCAAACGGAGCGTGCGAATATTGGAATGTTAATGACCTTGAAAATATTTTATACTAATTTGTAATCTATAAATAAATTCTATACTTTTTTCATAATCTTTTTTCTTATTTTTTAGAATACTTATTTCTTGTAAATTGTCATTGTATTTTTTCTTGTTAATAAAAAAATTTGTTGTTATCATATTTGAATTGTTACTCTCGATAATGTCTATTTTATTTTCTATTTGTATTATTAGGGCTTTTAATTCTTCTAATTGAATCTCTATTTCGTTATCTTCTTCGTCGGTGTCCTCTTTTGATTCATTGTCTACTTGTTCATTGAATTCATTGTCTACTTGTTCATTGAATTCATTGTCTACTTGTTCATTTAATACATTGTCTTGTTCATTCAATTCGTTGTCTTCTTCATTCAATTCGTTGTCTTGTTGATTCAATTCTTGTTCATTTAATTCATCAATATTTAATCCATATTCATTGTATTCTTGTTCATTTAATTCATCAATATTTAATCCATATTCATTGTATTCTTGTTCATTCAATTCGTTGTCTTGTTCATTCAATTCGTTGTCTTGTTCATTCAATTCGTTGTCTTTTTCATTCAATTCGTTGTCTTCTTGATTCAATTCGTTGTCTTCTTGATTCAATTCGTTGTCTTGTTGATTCAATTCTTTTTCATTTAATTTTTCTTCTTCTTCTTCTTTATAACACACGTTGCATATTGGATTGTTTTTGCACCTGTTTTCATATTGTTCTTGATATTTAACTTCTTCTAATTGGCGTTCATAATATAGTTCTTCATCAGCTTCATCTTCAGATGATACATAAATTCCACTATAATCTTCATTATTATCTTCCAAATAATCACATAATAAAAAACCATCCATCATTTTATCAGTTTTATCCATTATCTTTTATATGAATAAGAATTTAAATATTTTAAAATTAAATACTTAATGTTAAAAAATAACATAACAACAATTGCTGTTATTTTTGGATTTGCTTTAATTATTAAAAAAATATCAATGTTGGAAAATAAAATAAAAGTAATTGAAAAAGATAATAAAAAAGTAAAAAAAATAACTAATGAAATCAAATTAAAAGAAGTAATAAAAGAACAAGTATTTGAAGATTTAGAAAAACAAGAATGTGAAGAACTAGAATGTGAAGAACAATTATTTGAAGAAGAACAAGTATTAGAAGAATTAGAAGAACAAGTATTTGAAGAACAAGTATTAGAAGAAATAGAAGAACAAGTATTAGAAGAAATAGAAAAACAAGTATTAGAAGAAATAGAAAAACAAGTATTAGAAGAAATAGAAAAACAAGTATTAGAAGAAATAGAAAAACAAGTATTAGAAGAAATAGAAAAACAAGTATTAGAAGAAATAGAAAAACAAGAATGTGAAGAACAAGTATTTGAAGAACAAGTATTAGAAGAACAAGTATTTGAAGAACGAGTATTAGAACAAGAAAAAAAAGAATTAGAAGAAGAACAAGACATTAATTACGAACACGTTGTAAAAGACACGGAATTAAATACAACACCAACAAACATTTTTTGGAAATGGAAAATATTTATGTAATTTTCCATTTATTACCACAATCAATACAATTAATAAATGTTGTTGCAGGCTCATCCGCTGAACGAATTTGCAATTGATAATATGTTGTTTTATTGCCTCTGCATTTTCTACAAGTAAATGTATCAGTCGACGCTTCAATGTTTGTTTCAAATTTACCCTTATCTTTTTCAGACTTTACCATTAACATTGTTTTCCATTTTTCAGGAAACATTTCATAATGTGTCATAAAAGCAATGTCTTGTGGTTTAATTGTCTCATTTTTTAATTGTTCTAATAAAAGTGCATTTTTAGTTAAATTATAAATAATGCTGCGCATTCTATCCATATAAATTTGAACAAAATACGGATTGTCCCATTTTTTAACAACTTTTTTATTGTTGGATTCTTTCAGCGAATAATTAAATATGCCCTTTTCCATATTTGATGCAAACTTATCATTCTCAATTATATTATTTAATTTTGTTTTCATATTAAACCGAAATGTTTCTGGATCTGTTATTTTTATTTGCGACATATTAATTTAATTAGTTATTACCATTTAAATTAATATAAATCAATTTTTTATTATCTATTTGTTTATTATTCTTCATTTATTCTTCATACGTTTCTTCACTTAATTCAGAATTACTATGATTGCTTTCATCTTCTGTTGTTGTATCATTTATTTTTAATTCACCGTGCGCTTGTTCTTCTTCCGTTTCCGTTTCTGTTTCTATTTCAGAAGATTCCTCTTCCGCATCACTATCAACAACAAACCCATCTTTAAGATATCCGTGTTTTGTTTTATGCTCTTTAGCAACAAATTCAAGCTCATCTTGTTCTTCTTCATCCACCAACGCTGTCAATGATAAATCCTCAAATCCACCGAATAATTTTTCATATATTTTTCCCCACAAGTCCAATGTTAGATTTTCCAATTTTTCGTGTTTTTTAGCAACAATGCAACAAGTTCCAAAAAACACAACACTATCAATTGGTGGAGGAAAATCATATTTATTTTCATTGTTTGCTCGTCCATTTTTTTTACCATATACAGATACTTCATAACCATTGCACGACCATTGGGTTTGTTTTTGAAAATCTTCTGATTTTTTAAATCCACATTTTTTAAACAATTCTGATTCTTTAAAATCCTTCACTGTTAGAGTTTTTAGTGTGGCATTTTTTTCAACCAAAATTATTGTTAACGACATTACTAAAATACTATTAATGAATAGGTTTAAACCATTTTCATTAATAATAAATAATATTAACAATATGAAAATATATACAAAAGAGCCTACGAAGTTTCATTTAAACCGAACTTTGTTTCATTTAAACAGCTTGCAAAATTATGAAGGAAAGAAACACACTTACATTGAGATTTTCTCTCTAGAAGGTTTTTTTCTGATTGAGAAAAATGTTATTTATAAATTGAATGTCATTGACATTGAACCTATTGTTATGGATAAATTAATATTGGATTTGTCTACTGAAACGAGAGAAATAATATATCAAATTCCAAACATACATATACTTGTGCATACCTTGTCATTTTCATTTATTATTAATAAAAAGATTGGACTCTCTTTTGTTTTTGAAGAAAAATATGAGAAGAATGAGAAAATCGGAGAAAATTATTATTTTTTGGCAGAAAAATGCGATGAAGAAATCAAAATGTGTATTTATGAGTTTTTATCTTCTTTACACTAATCATATGCTATTTTGGATATTACAAAGTATGTTCTTGTCTATCATTTTTATTTTGGTAGTTCATCATTTGATACACTTTTTCAAAACTACTTTAACCATTCCAAAAATGAAAGATTTAGTAAATGCTCCAACACAAAAATATGATAATATGTATAATATTATAGGAAATTCTCAATCTAATTCTTTGTCGTCTTTGCCATCATTGACATCGTCTTCTTCTACTGGCGATTCATCTTCTTTTTTGCCGTCGTTTCCATCGCCCTCTTCTACTGGCGAATCATCTTCTTTTTTGCCGTCGTTGTCATCGTCCTCTTCTACTGGCGAATCATCTTCTTTTTTGCCGTCGTTGTCATCGTCCTCTTCTACCGTCGATTCATCTTCTTTTTTGATGAAAAATGAACTAAAACATTTTCTAAAAACACAATTAAAAAGATAGACATTATTATTCATAATGCTGAATCAACAAGAAATTTTTTCACGATTTCCAAACATTAAACTTTCTTATGAACATATTACACATAAGAAAGTTCATACATACAATTATATGATTGCGATGCCTTCTGGAATAAAAGCATTTGCGTGGTTTTCTGTTTACGAAGATAAAAGAGTATGTTATATTTTGGAAAAACAACATATTTACATTGCAAATGTAATGGCATCCAGTCAATTAAATTATGGAATTGGTACCATTTTTTATGGAACGATACTGACCTCTACTTCTTTTTGCATTGAAGATGTCTATTATTACAAAGGTAAACAAATAAAAAATTATAGTTTTATAGATAAATTAACATTGTATAAGGACTTTTTTAAACATGACATTGGACCTTGCGATAACCTTGGACCTTGCGATAACCTTGGACCTTGCAATAATCTTGGTTTTATGCGGTTTGGATTGCCTGTTATAGAGAGAAAATCTACAATGTCTAATGTAGCATACAACATTTCTTATATCAAATATATTTGCAATAACACAATCATTAATTCACATATTTTATCGGAAAATATCGAAAAACCACAGTTGCCACAATTTCCACAATTGCCACGTGTTAATGAAAAACGACAATCACAAGAAGTCATATTTAATGTAAAACCACATATTCAAAATGATATATATATGTTGCATACATATCATAATTCAAAAGACGATTATTATTATGGATTAGCATATATTCCAACATACACAACAAGTGTAATGATGAATTCTATATTTAGAAATATTAAAGAAAACGCAAATTTAGATAAATTAGAAGAAAGTGATTCTGAAGAAGAATTTGAAAACGATAATGTAGACAAATTCGTTTATTTGGACAAATCATGTTATATGGTTTGTGTCTATAATAGTAAATTTAAAAAATGGGTTCCTATTAAACCAGCAGAAAAAGGTGCAAAGGTGATTTCACAGAGAGAAATGGAAAAAAATAAATACTAACTATATAATGTCTTTTTTGGGTTATGGTGATGTTGTTCCAAATAGTAATATAAATCCTGCATATGTTAATTCAACTAGTTCAACATATTCAGGCAGTTTTAGTAGCAATGAAATTCCAGGATTACCTGGCTTATCCGGAGCAAAATCAGGAATTGATGCCGCAGCAGGAAAAGTGCCCGGCGTTTGTATGTCTGGCGGTCGTTCTTCTAATTCGCGGCAAATTAGAAAACTTAAACGCAAAATTAAAAATATAAGTAATATATATAAAATGAAACGACAGTCTCATACTCATACTCGTAGATTAAAGAAAAAATTGAGAACTATGGCTTTAGGACGGGGACGGGGACGACGACATTCTTCGAATCGTTATGCAAAGCGTCATTCGGCGCGTAACTTGTCGCGTAACTTGTCACGTCATTCGGCTCGTCAGCGTGGTCAACACGGAGGTTATTCTCAATATCAAAATAATATGCCTTCAAGCCCAGGATATTCATTAGGAGGAAATTTGTCTGCAACCAATTCTGCATTGGCAAATCCTCCTATTTATAAAGCATATGACAATGTGATAGATAATTACAATCATTACACAGGAAAGGGATTTGATTCATTAGGACATTAAAACTTCGCTGGTTTAAATATGGGTAGCCGTTGTGACTGTTGCCTTTTTTATTTTCAATAAACATTTCCCCTGCAAACATTCGTCGTCCTCCGCATCTTTTTCTTTTGCGCAAGATTTCAATCTTGAAAAAGGGTCATAAACAATGTCCCATATTTTCTCTCTATATTTTTGGTTTGTAGTATGAATTATTTTATAATTTTCTTTCTTGTAAAATGCGCGTCGTTTTTTCCATTGATTTTGAAAGATACCGTGACTATCCACAATATCCACCACAATCGGCTTTGAATGTTTCTCTCTTAAAATTCGTCCAACAGATTGCTCTATATCTGTTTTTGGAGTTGCCATAATTAGTGTAGTCAATGTCTTAATATCTAATGCTTCTGCAGCCATTGCATAAGTCGCAATTACAACCTTTTTACTTTCAGTCTCTTTTAATTTCGCCTCTTTCATTCCTCCAATGTAATAACCACACGTTTGAATATTTCTATGCTGTATTGCGTCATATAAATATTTCAACAAATTTTTATTGTGGGCTAATATCATTACTTGTTGTTCCGGATTTTCTTCAAACAAATCAGACAGAACCCGCAAAATAAATTCGCTTCGATGATTGTATGCACACAATTTCGTAATCATTGTGCTATATTGCGGATTTCCACGATAATCATTAACAGTCTCGTTAAATTCATCGTCTGCAACAGAATAATCAATTGCACGCACTTCTACGTGATGTTGTTCTTCTCTCTTGCCTTTATAAATCACTTCACCTAAAAACATTTTAAAAACAGGAGTTGTTCCATCTTTACGATTCATCGTTGCTGAAAGACCCAACATATTTCTTGTCACAATTTTAAAGAGACAATTTGAAAAGACTTCACTTGAAATATGATGAACCTCGTCTATAATAGTTAGTCCAAAAGATTCAAAGACCGACGCAGGGTATTCTTTCATTGAAAGAGATTGGAGCATTCCAATAACAATATCTTTATTATCAATATCAATCACTTGACCTTGTATTTTACCGATTCTTGTTCCAGGCAAGAATTGATGTATTCTCTCTATCCATTGATTCATTAAAAACTCTTTATGAACAATAATAATCGTCTTTTTTTGTAGTTGTGAAATAATATTGAGCGCGCATACTGTTTTACCACCTCCGCAATTTAATTCAATAAGACCACCACCAACCCCTCCTGTTTTTGTAATATGATTTACATAAGCAGCAACGGTTTCTCGTTGTGTTTCTCTCAATTCTCCATTAAAGTTTAAATGAATTGTTGTGCCTAATGGTATTTTCACTTCTTTTGGCGCACCGAATTTTGCAACACCGTAATAGTGAGGCATATATATTTTACTATGCGACTCTCGATATGTTGGAAAAGTCGGCTGAGTTGAATTCATTGGACTTCCATGAACGTGAGGTTTAATTGTCAAATCAGATTTAATTTCTTGTTGTTGTTTTTCAGACAATTCTGTTTTTAACACGGTATATCCTTTTGAACCTAAATATGACATATTGTTATTTGTATTATTGTTATATTGTAATTCGGTTTATTTCATTTCAATTTTATTATAGTTTAAACGGAAATTATTTAAATTCTACGTCAGCCAATGCACTTTCAGTGTTTGACTCTGTATCTATTTTATTCATTAAATCTATAAATGTATCACCTGTATTTGCTTCTGTTTCTGTTTCTGTTTCTGTTTTTGCACCTCCAGTTAACTTTCTTTTACTATTCTTTGTTTTATTTTTCTTCGTTTTTGTTTTATTTTTCTTCATTTTTGTTTTATTTTTCTTCGTTTTTCTATTTTTTCGATAATTTCTTAGTCCACCTAAAGTAGGAGCATCCGTGGGTGCTGGAGGAGGATTTACTATGAGTCTTCCTGGTTCAGTTAATGGATCCATTACATATTGAATTGGGTCACTTTCACTAACATATTCAAACACAATATCCATATATCTCCAAGGCGTAGGTCTTCCATATGCAACATCAAAGCTAAATGCGAATATATCCTGAATAAAATAGTTTATTTGAGCTTGGGGATCTACAAAAAATAAGTGTGCACTAGAAATACCATTTCTCACCGTTGTCTCGGTTCTGAAAGATACAATATGTCCAACTTGGCTGAGTTCACTATTATGATACAAAGTATCATATAATTTAATAATAATAAATTTATTTGGGATACTTATAGGACTAGGTGTAACTTGAGAACGTATAAATTCAAAAATACGTGCTAGACCTTCTGCAATAGGAAATCTATATACAATGTATTCAGAAGGGTCATCAAGCAAGACTGCTTTTTCTTCTTTATATTTATCAATATATTTTATTATGCTAAAAATGGATGAACCTGTCTTTGGTAAACAAGTTGTCATTTCTCTTGCAGTGGACTGTGGCAATATACCATAAAAAGCTAATACATTCATTCCACAGCCTTGGTAAGTAAGTGTTGCAAGCGGTGACCAGCCAATTGGAAGGACTGTCGGGTCATAATCTAATTGCAAGATGGTTAATTTTTTGCCAGGAATAGGTCGATACGTATCTAAAATATCAGCAAGGTGTTTATTCGACCTTAGTTTTGGGATTAATGACGTAATATCATTACCTTGATACTCAGCTTGATATGCTGAAAAATCTCTACAAGTATATAATCCCGCTATACAATTCCTAGTATCGATTCCTTCACGCTGAGCATATTCATAAATGTCTGAAAATAATATAGAATATGTCTTTTTATCACCACCCCACTTTCTTAATAAATCATCGTAATTAAATACTTGTCTAAGAGATGTTATACCACATCTGTGATCTCGTAGAACTGCAGTTATATGATATAACCCGAAGTAATATCTCCAATTTAAAACTTCATTTGGTTTAACATAAAACAACATTGGAGGAAAGAATGATATTGATTCTCCTCTATCGGTTGTAAAAGCTGGTATTGTTGGACAAACACCATATATCAATTGTGGATCTGATTCAAACGGACCAGTAACCACCGGATTTTTTAGAGTCTTGCTGATAGGATCGTGTAAGTTAAATGAGTCTAATAAAGTACCGTCAAGAGATTTAAATGCTGGAGAATAAAATGTTGTCATTTTAAATTTATTTTTTATTGGATACAAATTATTTTTTCCTGAAATAGTATCTCCGTGTAAAACCCACAAAAATATATCTACTGATTTTTCTGGTACTGCTAACATTATATATATATATATATATATAAAATTCCTAAATCTCAAATGTTTAGAGAGAGAAGAATAAAATCTGTTCATATGATATATGAACAAATTGACGGAATTATTTGAATTTAAAAAAGAGGATATTTTATCCTTATTATTCATTGTTTTTTTAATTATGAAATTCCATATTCCGGAACCACTTGCCGACGTGGTTGACACTATTCCAGGTAAATTTGCGGTTGTTGCAATTGCCATTATGCTGTTTGGTTATACAAATCCTGTTTTAGGTGTTCTTGGATTGTTTGTAGCATTTGATTTAATTATGCGTTCAAGAGCAACAACCGGCATTGACGCGTTGAAGCAATATGGACCATCACAGGCACGAATGGATTCGCAATTTAACGCAATGAATCAATTTCCTTATACTTTAGAACAAGAAGTGGTTAAAAAAATGGCGCCAATACCATACACTAATAGTTTAATACATCCAGTGTCATTTACACCATTACTTAACAATTTACACAATGCTTCTCCAATTGCATAGTCTATCACCATTTTGTTATATTTAGAATCATTTAAAAGGAGCTACGCTCCTTCATGATGATTTCCGCTTCTGGGCGGAAATCATTTAAATCTTCGACGGTTTAAACCTTAGAGTTATTTTTTTCATATTTTCCTGCAAAAAAAAGAATTAACACGTGTATAACATAAAAAGATATGATAAAAATTAATGCCCCAACAAGAAACTTAAATATTGGATTAGACAATACATCCACTGACACTGATGGTTTATCATAAACAACATCTATAATTTCTTCTGAATTTCCAGTAGGCGAACAAGAAATGTAAATGTCGCCTTCTGTAGAGGATGCGGTGTTTGGACCTTTTTTATTGTAAAATAAATCGCCTCCATATGCAGTGATATCATACTTGCCAATAATAGACCTCAATGTATTCAATGTTTGTTGTGACAAATCTATGGAATTTTCCTTGTCAAATGCAATACATTCTATATTATTTGTTGTATCCGAAAAATTATAAAATGGTTTTGAAGGAATTATACTTGTGAGAGAAAAATTTGACAATGAAATAGTGGTTGATTCTCCGTTCTTTGGTGCGCCATTAGAAACTCCAAGTATGATTTGAGTTAATAATGTTGTTGCCGTTGTTGACACGGTAGATTGAATGATTGGTATGGCAACTGCTAATTGTGCGCCTCCCATAATCGGATTATGAGTAATAATTATTTCAGCATCCATAAAGTCGCCATTATATTTGTGAAATGATGGCGAATAAATTGCTATTTGTCCTACATCATATTTATTATTGTTATATGTAACAGGAGGTGTGCTCGTTTTATCATAAGACAATAATATCATTACACCATTGTTTGTGGCAACACAACTGCTGTTCAAGTATTTATGATTATACATGCATTTTAATTCGCATTCACCGACTACATTATCAGCTGAAATGTTTATTTCTCTTGTCGTCATTATATAAATAATATATAATATTTTACAAGAAATGGCTGGATTAGAGAAATGGAATGTACCGAATTGTATCATTGTCATATTTAGTCACTTTAAATGCTTCGCCATATCCTTCAACATAAATATGTTCTCCTCCTACCAATTCATCGCATCCGTATTCATTCGTGCAACTTCTTCCTTTATATAAAATAGGCAATTTTATACTATTTGTTTTATCAGTCATTGTATAATATTGCCATTTATTTCGAGAGACAAAC
>Ga0315284_10009615_pt1 | contig 13785 bp, 12 predicted proteins | sample YL17G09_16_MG_FD_203696 | JGI IMG/M metagenome (GOLD analysis project Ga0315284, IMG submission 203696) | Sediment microbial communities from Yellowstone Lake, YNP, Wyoming, USA - YL17G09_16 | ecosystem: Environmental > Aquatic > Freshwater > Lake > Sediment | place: USA: Wyoming | collected...
GGACGCGGGTTCGACTCCCGCCACCTCCACCAGACGTGACTGCATGTAGAACCGGGGAGAAGAGCTCCTCGGTTCTGCTTTCCTCGATCGGTAGCCTGTACTGAATCTCGACTCTGTCTGCGGTGGCGACGATCGCCGTGATGAGTCCCGCGAGGAATGCCTTTCTCTCCTTGAACGAGCCGACGCGCAGCGTCTCCCTAAGCTTCGCGGCATACGGGAGCACGCTCTCAAGAGAGACCATAGCTGCTTGCTGTTGCGTCCGGCGCTCGCGGAGAGTGTCGAGAGCCCTCTCGGCCTCCCGTATCTCCTCCCGAAGCGCCCGAATGCGGGGTGCAAGATCATCGAGTTCAAGCTTTCCCGACTCCAACGCCTCGTAGTTGCGTTGGAGCTTTGCACGGAGCTTCAGAAGTCCCGCCTCGGCGTGTCTCAGTTCATCAGCCGCTCGCTCTCGGGCCGCCCCGAGTTCCTCGTTCACCAGTCTCGCAAGCAGCGCTAGGTTCTGCTCGTCGAGGATAAGCTCTCGGCTCTGCGCCAGGACCAGTTCCTCGATCTTCCTCTTTGGGATCCTCACGCCCGGGCAGGCGCCCTTTGCCTCTTGGTGATACTGCTGGCATGTGTAGTAGAGGTACTGCCCGCTCTTCGCCGCAGTCCCAACCATGTGATGGCCGCACAGCCCGCACCTGAGAAGGCCGCTTAGCAGGTAGGGGCTTGCTTCCCATTGCGCGATCGCGTGGTCGCCGGCCCGCGTCGCGAGAATCGCCTGCACGCGCTGAAACGTGGCGCGGTCGACGAGCGCCTCGTGCGCTGCCTGTACAACCTCGCATCCTGCGGGGTTCGCTTTGCGGTCTCCGATCAGCACGTCTCCGCAGTATGTGCTGTTTTTCAGCACGTAGTAGAGGCGCTTCGGAGTCCATCGAGGGGCCGTACCTGCAGGAACGCCCCGCGTGTTGAGATCCTCGACCAACTGCGGGACCGTCCTACCAGACGCATACTCAGCGAATAGCTGTGTGATCGTAGGCCCGTGCTCTGTATCGGGAACCAGCATGAATCTCTTAGCCCGGCCGCTCTTGACTACTACCCGCTCGTACCCGATTGGTGCGTGCGAGAACGGGTAGAAGCCCTGCCGCGCCACCTCGCGCTGGCCGCGGCGGATGTCCTGGGACAGGTTGTCCGAGTAGAACTCCGCGAGGCCCTCAAACATGTGGGAGACGAGCTTCTCCTGCGGACTGTTCCCTGTCGGCTCGTTGAGGGAGACAAGCTGGACACCGTGCAGTGCGAGTTCGCGGCGTATCACTTTCGAGAGGTACGCATCGCGCGCGAGCCGTTCCAACTTCCAGACGATCAGAACTTCAGCGCGGCCGGCCCTGACAGCCGCGACCATCGTCTCAAGTCCGGGCCGATGGTGTTCGCGTCCGCTTCGTGCCCTGTCGACGAACTCGTCAACGATCTCCCAGTCCTGCTGGTGAGCATACGCCCGAATCGCACGAAGCTGCGCAGGGACCGAGAGGTCCTTCTCCTTCTGCTTCTTCGTGCTCTCCCTAGCGTACGCGATGGCCTTCATCTCTCACCCGCCGTCAGCCACTCGATCGGCCCGTGCCATCCTACCCCATCCTCCTCTTGCGCCAACTGCCGCGCGATCATCTTCGCCAGCGGTTCGAGCTGTGCTGCTGTCAGTGCAAGCGGCCGCATGCACGTGAGCCCACCGATGACATCGTCCGTGACATCCTTCGAGACGTCCGCCGTAGCAGCTACCTGCGCGTCGACTGAGGGGGTCAAGGCGCTCGCCGCAGCCCGCTTGACCATCCGAGAAGACCGCTGACTTCCCTGTCGGAGACTGCGCTTCGCTTCCGTCCAGCCTGACGATGGTCTCACGGCTCTCCTCCGTGCGCGTCTTGGTCGGACGGCTCATGCGCCGGCGTTCCTCTTCCTCCGAGCTTCGGGGAGTCGATCTCATCGCTACTGCGTTCACCCTGTTCACCGCGGGAGGATTCCTCAATCTGGAACTTGACTCCATCGGTGTACGAGGGACATTCACCGGTGCTCACTCCTTCGGGAGGGTGAACCGAGTGAATGGGGTGAACGCGGTGATTGGAGTGAGCGGAGTGACCAGGATTCATGGCGTAGGTTCCAGAACCGGCGCGGCTCAGGATCCCAACATCGACCAGCTTCCCAACGAGGTGCTTGACGCTCCCGTGAGGCACGCATGTCGCGTCGGCAATCGCCTTGGGGCCAGCGGGTTCGCCCAGCTTGCGAAGGAATGCGACTATTTTCTGCTGCTGCTCAGACAGGGCGAGAGCGCTCGCATCCCCCAGGACACACCAGCGCGGGGAGCCGGTTTCCCGTTTGAGCGCGAACTCACGTCCTTCCACATCCCGCCCGGTCAGGAGCATCCTGGCGTCGAAACTGTCTGTGCCTCGACCACGCGACATCAGGATCACGGTATCGGCGCACGCAGTCAGCCCTGTTGTCCCGCTGACGAGGTCGAGCGGATCATCATCAGCGAGATTCTTGCGCTGATGGTGCACCACAAGGACTCCCAGCCCTGGGTGTTCAGCGGCGAGTGACTGGAGGCCGGAGAGGTCCCCATAGTCGATCTCGTAAGCTGACTTGCGGCCGTTGCTTGTAGCTCGGACACGGGCCAGCGTATCGATGACGAACAGTCGCGTCTCCGGGTGCTCCCGCAAGAAGGACTGAAGACGATCCAACCCGCCTGCGGGAAGGCGTGGCCACTCCGTAGCGAGGTGGAGTGCTGCGGGAGGGCTCTTGTCCACAAGGAGAGCGGCCAGCCGGTAGCGGAGCCTCCGGTTGCTGTCTTCGAGCGCCAAGTACAGCACACCGCCGGCATTGGGTGCAGTTCCTCCGAGGCCAGCGTCTACCCCCGCGACGGAGAGGGCAAGCTGTAGGCACAGCCACGACTTGCCGACCTTCGGCTTGCCTGCGAGCAATGTCAGCCCCTCGGGCACGATGCCCTCTACGACCCAGCGCGGTTCTGGCAAGTCCATCGAGAGGAGATCCGCGGCCGTGTACAAGGTTCGCCGAGGGGACGGAACAGCACAAGAACGTGGCGCGGCTTCTCCAAGGGCGACTAGCTCCTCCTTGGCGTGTGACTTGAGCCAGTCGCTCACGTCCCCCTTCTCGGGCACACCGGGCAGGTTCACGGTCTTTACCGAGGCGGCAACTCCCAACAGACTGGCTGTGACCTCTCCAGCATGCTTCCGCCCAGGTTCGTCGTTGTCGGGGATGACGACGACACTGCGCCCTTGAAGGCACGCGCTGTACTCCTTCCGCCACTTGCCGGCACCGCCCGAGTTCGTTGTGACAACGAGTCCGAGTCTCGCCAGCTCGTCCGCATCCTTCTCTCCCTCGACGACAAAGACCGTTGCGCTCGGGTCGGCCGCAAGCAACTCGGGGAGACGATAGAGCACCCTGCGTACACCCTTCAGATCGCGAATCCATCCACCGTTCCCGTCCGGCCGCTGCTGGTAGTAGCCCTTGGGCTCAGTCTTGACGACCTCGTAGAGCAACTCGCCGGCCTCATCCTTGTACGGGTACTTCATCACGATCTGTCGCTGGCTTGCCTTTTCGCTTTCAGGGAACAGGTCTGACATCGTGAGGCCAAGGGCGGCAACGACCGCCTCTGTCGTGCAGCCCGCGTGACAGCGCAGGAGTGTCCTGCCGTTCTCTTCTCTGACCGAGAGACTCGGACGGTGATCGTCGTGTGCGGAGCAGAGGGCCTCCCACTGGTCGGGCCCGGTCTTCCTCACTCCCTTGAGTTGAGCGAGAAGGTTACTGGTACCCATCCGCTGACCTCCTTGCTGTCCTCATCGACAGCAATCTCTCGAGCTGGGAGAAGCTGCCAGCGCTGATGGTCCTTGGCGATCTGCATCCGCAAGACCGGCAACGGGTGCGTGTCGCCACGCTCCCAACGGATGGGTTCGCGAGTGCTGCACCTGACTCGCTGGCAGCATCGGTGAGCCCTAGCAGCCCGTTGATCTATCCCGTTCTTCTAGAGATGCCTCCGGTTGAAAGCAAGTTACGAGTGAACACGACGGAAGCAGCCGATGGGTTGCGATCAGTTTCCGAAGAGCGTCTGTGAAGCCAAGTCCTCTTAAGGTCTTGTTTTTCGCGATCTACATCGACTGCTACCTCACCTTGCGTCTTGCTGCCGATGGTGGCCATCTTCCCGCTGGCTGACCTCCTATTGCGGCTCTGATGGTGCGAACTGCATAAATCAACGGGCTGCTAGTCCACGGCAGAGCCGGAGCCTCTGCAATTTCGCTATCCTCATGACTCTCCTTCGGGATGCGGCTGTCGCGCCGTCTCCATGCCATACAACAAGAAGCGAGCAATGGCGCGGAGCATGGGCCGTGGTCCGGGGATTCCGACGATGCAACGGGGCCGAGGGCGCGACCGTGCGGAGCCGACTGTCCCGATCGAACAGGACTGGCTGGGATCGTAAGGAAGCTCCTCGCCGGAGCTGGCGGGCAACAGATGGCGGGTAGCCGGCGGGCGACGAGGCCGCGCTGGTGGCAGAAACATGGTGGCGCATGAAGGCGGGCAGACGATGCGACTCGCGGACCGGGATGCGCGTCGGGCCAACACGTCCGATTAGCGCCGGCCCGATGTAGTGCCGGCACTACGCGACGCGGAATGGGTGACCAAGGGAGCATCGACATAGCTGCCAGCCACTCCCGGAGCCCATGCCGTAGGAGAAGGGACCCATTTGGCATGAAGACGGGACCGTTTCCTGCAGGTCTGTCGTGTGTCCGCCAAACGTGCGTACGGTGAGGCTTCCTGGTCTACGGGAAGCGGTCCGCGCCCTCACTACAGAGCGCATCCCAATGCCACCAGCGACGAGCCGGGGCGCCTGGCCAAGCCCTGACCAGGGTGAGCACGAACCTCGGTCACCATGGGCATTTCCTGAGTCACATGGCTGGAGCGCCTGAGCCAAGCGCTTCCCACACGGGATCAGTCGGGGATTGCTGTCCGGCAGAGCAAGTCGCTCGCGAGCCGTTACGTCATGGACACGGGCACTGGCCCCAGTCATTGTTGTATCGATGGGGTGAATCGAACATGTCCATGATGATCCACGGGGTTGCAGGCATCGACACGAGGAAAATGCGAGCGGTACGACTCCATCGGGGATTCTCGCAGGAGGCGCTTGCGCAGATGGCGGGGACCACCCAGACCACGATCTGCAGAATTGAGGGCGGACGGCGAAAGCGCGTTCGCACGCTCACAAAGAAGGCGATTGAGGCGGCGTTGGGTGTGGACTTGTCGATGCCGACGGGACACCCCATCGCGGAAGCACTGATGTGAGGGGCAGGCAGGTGAGAGGAACGCCAGTTTGTCGACCTCCACGTCGCACGGCCGTTCGGTCTACTTTCAGAGCTGGCCCGGCGCACCTCCGCCAACGGCAGCCGCCACCCCCGCAGAAGTCGGGCACAGACGCTCAACCACTATGGCGCCGGGGGTGTCGGGAGCGTAGCGGCCGTCGAGGCGACTCAGTCGGCCTTGTGGTCGCCCGTTTGCTGGCGAAGGGGACGGTCCCCCCTCGTGTGTCGGCAGCCACGTCAGTCTTGCCAGCTCGTAAGGCTTCCGTCCTCGAAGTAGAGGTACTTGTACCCGTACACCCATTGCTCGTGAACTCCCCACGGCCCGACCGAGCGGTTGATGTCGTCTGGCTTTCCCCAGCTTGCACGAACCATGTCGGGGTGAACCGCCCCGGGATTGCCGGAGACACTATTCCTTGAGAGGATGGAGGCAGGGCAAGAGCGAACAAGCACTCCCCGAAGTGCGGGAGCGGGCGGTTCGAGTGGTGTCTGAGCACGGGTATCCTGTCGAGCAAAGGTCCTTGAAGACAGCATTCTATACGCCCTACTGGACAACTTTCGAACTCCCGTCGATTGACGTGAAAGCCTCATCGGTTGGCATCTTGGATCAGGTGGCCGCCGGACTCAGGTAGTGGAGCCTCCGGAGAAGCCGGGGCGGTTCATGCTTCAGTATGTCCATCCACTCGGCACACCTGGAGTGGAGGATGATCTTGGGACTCTGGCGCCGGACGTGATGCGCGGAGCCATCTCCCTCGGCCCTCTGCTGTCCCCAGAGGGAAGCGGCCAGGTTGAACACCACCGCGACGGCTAGCGCTGTGCTCGGGGCTGCTTGACGCCGGACTCCAGCCTAGGCGCAGCGCGGCAGATGATGCGTTTCAGCTTGCCTGATGGCTCCGCTTGGATGCTCTCCACCGTCGAGACGTGAACCTGGAACTTAGGATGGAGCTTTCGGAGTTCCTCGCGTATGCGCTCGTCGAGGCCAGGGGGCAGAGATCCGTAGGGAACAACACGCACATCGGCTTCTCCGACCCTTTCCTGAATGAGCTGGAACTGGTAGACCTGGGCCACGTGTGCCCCTTCAGGTGTCGTCCGAGCGCACCCATTCAACACGGCGGTAAGCACAACGAGGGGCGACACTCGGCGAGAGTCGGGCAAGATGATGAAGTCGTCTGTTCGTCCGTCAATAGAAGCGAGTGTAGGGGTCGCTACGCCACAGCTACAGTGGTGAGGCAAGGCGTTGTCCCAGGTTGCGTGGTCGCCGATATCGTATCGGATGAACGGCATTGTGCGGTTGTAGAGATTCGTCACGATGACGCGACCCTCCACGCCGACCGGGACAGCTGCGTCGCGTTCGTCAAGCAACTCAAGCACGCATGCATCCGTGTTCACGTGAAGGACTCCCGGCTGATCCGGGCAGTCCCATGCCATGTTGCCGATCTCCTCACTGTTGTAGAAGTCGGCGACAGGGCAGTCAAAGACCTCCTCTAGTACCTGGCGGGCCGTAGGCGTGAGAACCTCTCCACGACTGATGAGGCATCGTGGTCGTGGATAATGCTCGCCTGTACTCAGTTCTCGCGCTAGGAGCTCAAGACATCCCGCATACCCCTGAAGCAACTGCGGTGAAGAGCGGATGTACAGCCCGACCTGCTCCTCGATGGGGAGGTTTCCGGGCACTCGGGTGAGGCGAATGGGACCAAGGCGCTGCGTCAGGTGCGACGCTTTTTGCGTCGTCATCTGGCCGACATCCGTGACCCTGAGCGGCAGACACCATGGGAAGCGCTTCCTGATGGTGCGGAACAACAGCAGTCGCCGGAAGTTGAGCTCGGGCCTTGACATGAAGATGGTTGCCGGCGTCCCCGTGCTCCCACTCGTATGGCTTGCGTAGAGGTGATCCAGCCTCGCGTTCTCTCGGAGGAAGCGGGTATAGGGTGGCTCCGCGAGGAGCTTCCGCGACGTGACAGGCAATGTGCCCAAGGCGTCGAGCGAACGGACGGATCTTGGTTCGATTCGTGCCGACTCGAAGAGGTCTCTGTAGTGCGGAACGGAGCGGGCAGCTTCCGTCAGAACAGCACGGAGAGCCCTAGCTGTGGTAGCACAACCCTTGTTGATTGAGAACCTTGACAAGCGGCTCATCAGTGCTGCGCAAGAGGTTCCGCGGCCTGCGGCGGGGCCTGCCGCGTGAACTCTCGATCCTCCCTCACGGAGAGCATAGGGCAGGAGATGAGGTGCGTGAAGTGATTTCGAGAGTCTGATACATGCTAGCGAGAGCGGCGAGCGGGTAAACGTAGACCGGAACAGCGATCTAGCTCATTTGGTGAGAGTGCAGAACTCGGACACGCCGACGTGTTCATAGAGTGGTCGATGGATTCTGTCGACGGACCACTCAGGCGGCCAAGCTATCCTGTCGACCCTCGCGAGCAAAGGCGCTTCAGAAGGATCTTGTATACGCCCGACAGGACTCGTAACCTGGGCCGCCCTGCGGGGCGGCTAGCGAGTTTCGCTTCCGATCGGTGCGAAACTCAGACAGGCTCTCACTGGTCGGAAATACAGCGGGGGTGGGGAAACATCCCCACCCCCGCTGTACGCCCTACTGGACAACTTTCGAACTCCCGTCGAGTGACATGAAAGCCGCATCGGTTGGCATCTTGGATCAGATAGTCGCCGGGCTCAGGTAGTGGAGCCTCCGGAAGAGCTGGGGCGGTTCACGCACTCACCGGTACGCGCCGACGCCCCAACTCCAGACGTAGAAGATCCCCGTGCTCTCTACCGACCAGATGCAGACACCGCAGACCCGTACGGTATCAAGGTCGTGAGGACCGAGCACGAATTCCGCTTGGGCCTCCGGCGTCAGACTGAAGGCGCCGAAAGGGAGCGTGATCAAGCGTGTCTCGGGTCCAAGCTCCACGGGCTCCGAGAAGAACCGGTCAATCCATTGACCAGCTGACGTCAACATAGCCAACTCGACCCGGACATGCGTGGTCGTCGCAGCACTCGCTGCCAAGGCGATTCCCTGATAACTGCTGAGGTCTCGGCCTTGGTACAGGGTGTAGCGAAGTCGAAAGAAGTCTCCATTCGGGTTTGAGACATCGACTTTGATTCTCGACATCTCTTCCGGCTGGCCCTGGTGAAGGACTTCCTCTTCCCACGCGCCCCAAGGGCCATCCAGCTCCCATCCGCCTCTGGCCCGCGGCGCGAACTCGTCGATGACCAGACATTCGCCTGACTGCGAAGACCCTGGTAGCAGTCCCGGGCTGTTTGTACCCCACCAGGTGTCGAAAACCTCTTCCGCTGGTGTGCCGCGGATAATGAACGTCCCTTTCGAGCAGCAGAGAAGCTCCGCTGGATCCCAGAACGGCCAGTTGAGGCAGAACACCCCGGCAAACAACTCCTTGTAGGCCTCGATGACCCGCAACATCGCGTCATAGCCCTTTGCCTGCTCACGGTAGCTCGGAGTCATCTCGTACTCAGCATTCTGAATACCTGACCCCCAGAACGGGACTCCATTGGGCGAGTACGTGCTACCGACGACGGAGCTGTAGTAGACCTCGGCCCAGAGGATCGGTTTCTGGAAACGTCTGGCCACCGGAGCGATCTCTCGTTCGAACTGCCCAAGGTAGATTGCGGTGAGCCCATCCGTGTTGAGCTCCAGAGCTTCCTCGTATGGGACATCTCCCATAGACAGGAGGCTACCGGTGATGCATACGTAGTCGAGCGCATCCCAGAACCGCACGCTATTCAGTCCTCCCTCGACCCAAGGACCCGACGCAACGACGAGGGCCCCGCCGAAGACCTGCCGCATGCGGGCTACGAGATCCCGATACCTCGCCTCAAACGCGAAGGTTGTGTAGAGCGAGTCTGCAAACAGGTAGATGTCGACACCGGCATCCTGAGCCAGTGCTGCGTAGCGCAGGACGATCCCTTCGTAGTTCGTGAACCATGCTTCCCAGTCCCGCGGGTGGAGGCCCGTCATCAGGTTGTCAGATTGAGGCCAAGGTGCATCGAGGCACAGCATGATGCGCAACATCACAGTGAAGCCTGCGGCCTTCACCTGTCGGATGGCGCAGAAGAGGGACTCATCCCAGGACGGAAACCCAGCGGGGTCCTGTATCTCTGTGTCCGTCACACTCTTCATCTCGAACACCTTGATGAACTGGATGGCGTTGACTCCGTCACGCGCCATTCGAGCGAGATGGTCGTCCACGTAGGAGAACCCGAGCGGGTGCGGGTTGCTGCCCAGGCACATCCCGCGAATCGCGATCTCAGGCCCGCTCATTGGCTCCACCACTACCTTGACCAATTCCCCAGCAGGGCTGACTCGGAAGAAGTACGCACCCGGCCATGTGGCTCGCGTTCTCACCTTGCCATCCACCATCTCCATGAGAAGTGGCGTGGTCGAGCAGTAGGTCTCGTCTCCCAGGTCTGTCACCTGCGTCCATGCTCCAGTAGCGGAGCCACCGCCAAACCGAGCCGCATCGAGAAGGAACTCCTCGTCCTGGGATACCTGACGCCCGATCAGTTGCTGCCCGGTGCAGGAGATACCCGAGGCGTCCGAGACCGTCGCAGTGATCGTCTGTACTCGGTTCGACAGAATGTGGACCATTACGTCCCGCTGCTCTGCGATCAGCGGTTCGTCAAGTGGGGTTTCGAAGGTTGTATCTGTGGTCAGATGAAGCTGGAACGGCGGGCTCCCGCCTGTGATGGAGACCTCGACAAGAATCGGCAACGCTTCTGCGTTCTGTGCGATTGAGATCGTGAGGGCCCCGCCGGCGATGCTCGCCATGGACGGAGCGACGAGGGCCAACGCAGCAACAAGAACTAGCCGCAGGTATCTCATGCCTCGATCCTAGTGTTCGAGTCTGCCTCGCGTCAAAGCGGGCGCCTCCATCGACTCCCTCATGAGGCAAGTCCCCCGACTGCAAGGCCCGGCGATGTGAAGACCAGCGAGACCGTGCGGCCAAGTGCGAGAGCTCTGCAGCCGCCGACCGGAGCGCAGAGTCCGGACATGCCGACGTTTTCATAGAGTGCTCGGTGGACTCCCGTCAAAGGAGAACAGAGGTGCCGAGGCCCTACGGAAAGGTCTTCTATACGCCCTACTGGAGAACTTTCGAACTCTCGCCGATTGACATGAAAGCCGCATCGGTTGGCCTCTTGGATCAGATAGTCACCGGACTCAGGTAGTGGAGCCTCCGGAGAACCCGGGGCGGTTCAGGGGTCATCCCAAGTGCGATCTGCCCGGCAACGATGCGCGTATGTACGAGGGAACTCCACTCAGGATGCGCGGCCACTTGAGTCTCAGGTACAGATCCCTGCGCCACCAGGTAGTAGAGGGTGGCTGGCCAGTATGGATACTCCTCTTTCAGGCATAGCACTCGCTCCGCTTCGGCTAGTGCCCGCTCTTCCGGTGTTAGCGGCGTTTGCCAAAGCGAATTGCTGGAGTCAAGTTGCCCGGTCAGGTACACGCCTCCTAAGACACCCGCCACAACAAACAGGCAGATGAGAAGCGCGGCCCAGACATCATCCATAGGCGGAAACCTCCTTGCTCCTGCGAAGGATCATAGTGGGCAAGGCAGGACTGAGTCCACTCGCATCGACCCACTCCGAAGCCCTCACCTCAGTGGGAGTCCACGCGCGTGGACACACATCAAGCCCCCGAGACGATTGTTGGGCCAGCACAGGAATTTCCTCTGGACAACGGCCTCTTTCTAAAACCTCGGGCGAATTGTAGGGCCGGCCCAACAAAAGCTAAGGTCCCCAAAAGAGGGTGTTTTCCAGAACGTGCAAGAATAGGCTTTTGCGTAAGGATTGCTCTCCGCAGACTACAGGCGAATTCCTGTGCCGGCACAGGAATTGCCCCCTGGTTGTAGGGCCGGCCCTACAAGTCACCCTCGATAGGTGACATGTACACTCGGAGCACCCGCCGCAGAGGTAGGGACCCGTTCAGCGCGGCGATGGTACCATTCTCCTGTTCCTGTATGTGTTCCCTACGTTTCGTGACATCCCCGACCGACGTGTGGCGTCTATTCCCTGCTGGTGTTGCGGCCTCTGTCACATCGCCTATCGGGACCGGTCTCCGTCCTGTCTGGCGTCTGCACGGCTCGCGACGCAGCGTCAACGCCGGGACTATAACCGTCACGAGAAGTCGGCCCACCCCCTTCCCACGATGACTTGACCCACGCTATATCGCGCGAGCGGGGTTGCCCGGGTTCCCCCAAGAGATCGTCGGGGGGGCAGGCAAGGGGCAACTTCTCACGGCGGCAGATCACCGGCCCCCGGGCTCCCGGTGTAGGCTCAGGGCTTTCGCGTCGATCTACGGGCCATCGGGCTTGATCAACTAGGCCGCGAGGGTGATGCGACCCCGGCACGACGTGTTTCTCCCCGGAGCCCTCCGCAGAGTATGGTGTGTCCAAAGCACAAGGAGGGACAATGGGCATCTTCGATGATTGGGGCTGCATCAATCCCAACTTGGTCTGCCCCCACTGTCAGGCCAAGGGCCAGGTCCATACTGAGCAGGTCAAGCTCAAGAAGGGAATCAGCGGAGGAAAGGCTGTCGGCGCGCTCTTCACGGGCGGCTTGTCCCTTCTCGCCACAGGGCTATCGCGCAAGGAACTGACGACGCAGGCACACTGCGACGCCTGCGGCTCGACGTGGCACTTCTGACACGCGCTGATTGTTCAGCGTGCTGAGAAAGCTCCCGGTCATGTCCGTTTCGCTCGATCGGACTCAGGTGGCGACCGCCGACGCGTTGCGAAAGGATCTCAGAGCGCCCTCAAGCTCCTCGTCAACGATGTGAGTATAGATCTGCGTGGTAGCTAGGTTGGAATGGCCGAGCGCTTTCTGCGTGAGTCGGATATTCGTCGTCTGCCGATAGAGGTCCGTTGCGAACGAGTGCCTCAACGTGTGCGGGTGAATGTCTTTCTCGATTCCCGCCTTCGTCGTGTACCGCTTGACCATCGCCTGCACGTAGCGCCCGGAGATAGGCTTTCCTTCCAACGTTGTGAAGACATGCTCAGGAGTGCCAGCGATGTCTTTCGCCTGTCTCTCGCGCCAGCTACGCAGCATGTCAAGATCCTCGTCGCCGATCCACAGCGTCCGATCCTTGGCACCTTTGCCCTGGCGCACCATGAGCTTGCCGGTCGTGAGATCGATGTCCCGCCAGCGGAGCGCCGTCGCCTCAGACAAGCGGAGCCCGGTGTCAAGCATCAGTCTCAGGAGCGCCCGGTTACGCTCGCCGGTCGGATAGCGCGGGTTCGGCTGTGACAAGAGCGCCTCTTGTTCCGTGTCCGTCAGCACTTCCGGGATCTTGAAGCCCTTTCGCTGTGCCATTGTCTCTCCCTTGCGAGTTCGCCTTTTGGATATTAGACGTACTATATCACCACAATGGCACACGCATGGATCGAGGTCAAGCATGGGGCGTACTCATTCACAGTTGCCCGCCCCCGACATGGCCCCCGTCACGAGGTCAGAACCCTGACCTGCCTCCGCCAAACTCTCGCACACTGGGGTACTCGTTGCGCAGCGTGGAGGAGGTTCGTGCGTTCGGGCTGTTGGGGGGTAGTGGAGAGACCTCCGTCAAGAGCGGTCGTCAGACCATATCGTCCGGTACGCGACAGAGACATGGAACGTTCTTCGTAGAGTCGCGCTAGTGCCTGTGACAAGCGGCCCTGCAGGCTGTGACCCCACGATTTCAAGTGGAGGGCGACATCCATAGATGGTATTCTCATTCACAGTCAGGTTGTCCCAGATAGTGAGTGGCAAAGGGGTAGTCCCCAAGAAAGGAGAACGGATGAAGCGGTGGATCGTCTTTGCGGTGCTTGGAATGCTCTCGCTCGCGGCGTTCGCGGATTCAGTGCAGACTGTCGATGGGCAGACCCTGGAGGGCTTGCAAGTGACCGGCCTCCCCAGCGAGGTCGTGCTGCTCGATGGAGGCGTGGAGATCACCATTGACGCAGCACAGCTCGCCACGATCATGTTCTCCGGAGGGATCGTCCTCGCAAGGACGACTGCTAGCAGAGAGCTGTCCGGAAGCCTAGCTACCGACATCCAATCCATCTACCTGAGGACCGAGACAGGTGAGGTGGAGATCCCCTTCGGCCAGGTGGCCGGTGTGGCGTTTACGCGGAAGGCGTCCAAGGAAGGCGACTACTCTGCCTCCATCACCCTCGCTGACGGGCGGGCGTTTGACGGCGACTTGGCGAGGTCATTCCCAAGCGAGATCAGTCTCGACCTGAACGGGATCGTAACCACGACACGTCTCTCGACAATCACGGCACTCACCTTCGGCGAGACGACGATCCTGGAGACTTCGTCAGGCACCTTGTCCGGGCGCTTAGCCTGAAGTTCCCGCCCCCAGAATCGCGCCAGTGGGGAGCAGGACGAGCGGGTGCCGTTTCCTGTGTGCATATGTGTACCCATGTAAGCGGACATGTGTCGTCTTGACACGCGGATGGTTTCG
>Ga0315284_10009616_pt1 | contig 13785 bp, 12 predicted proteins | sample YL17G09_16_MG_FD_203696 | JGI IMG/M metagenome (GOLD analysis project Ga0315284, IMG submission 203696) | Sediment microbial communities from Yellowstone Lake, YNP, Wyoming, USA - YL17G09_16 | ecosystem: Environmental > Aquatic > Freshwater > Lake > Sediment | place: USA: Wyoming | collected...
CTGACTTGCCTGGGTCATCCCGGTCGGCCAGCTCTTCGTGCTGAGGATGTGGCCCGCCGCGATCTGCCCCGCCGTGCCGACCGAGCTGATGAGCGTCTTGCCGAGGCGGTAGACGACCGGGCTCACCGCGGAGACGTCGTTGAGCCCCTCCATGCGGGTCGCCGGCACCAGCACCGCGCCGGTGCCCGACCAGGCCGAGCCCGACGTGGTGGTCACCTGCCCCAGCCAGACGTAGCGCGCGCCGTTGACCGTGTCCGGTCCGGTCGTGCCGATCGCCAGCTGGGCCGCCTGGATCTTGTAGACCTTGAGGTTGGCGGACGTGCCCGTGGCGATGGTGGCCTGGGCGCCGAGCGTATCGAGGTCGACGTAGACGTGGTAGGTGGTCGAGGCCGCCGGCGCGGTGCCGCCGCCGATCGACGTGCTAGACGCCGCCAGCACCGTCGTGGCGCTGAAGGAAAGTGACTTCCCGTAGTTCGCCGTGTCCGTGCCGCCGCCGTCCCAGTTGGCCAGCACGCGTCGGTCCCTGAGTGGGAGAAAGCCGCCGGCAAGCGTCAGGTTCGGAGTCGAGGCGCTCTGTAGCACGAGCGGGGCCGAAGCGCCGCCGCCGCCGCCCGAAGCCGCCGGGCGGTAGATGCCCTTGTTCTCGATGACGTTGGTGGACGAGCCCGCCGTCTTGTACTTCGTCGCCGAGCCGACGTAGACGAGGTCCACGTGCCCGATGTAGTTGCCCGTGCCGATGGTCGCGAACAGCGCCCCGTAGTCGGTGAGCGCGCCCTGGCTCGCGGCCTCGGCGCTGGCGGCCGCCGTCACCGTGCCGTCCTGCTGCAGCGCGAAGACGAAGCGCCGGAACTGGGCATCGGTCTTGGTCAGCGCCACGAAGGCCGCGGCGAAGCCCGTGCCGTTCATGTTGATGGTCAGACCGCCGGCGACCGCACCGGTGTTGGCGCCGAAGTTGATGGTCGTGGCCGCCGCCGACGCGAAGCCCGCGCCGTTCATCGGCGGGATCACCCGGACGCCGGTGTCGCCGAGCGTCGTCTGGGTCGCGGAGAAGTTCAGGAAGCCGTCGGGCGTCGCCGTCGCAGCCATGCGCACGGGGAACTCGAGGTTCTTCCCCTGCGTGGTGAGGACGACGTCGTACTGGTCGCCCGCGGCCACGCCTTGGACCGGCTCAGCCGTGAGGGCTTTGATCTCGTCGTTAAAGCCCTTCTCAAGACCCATGATGCGCTCCCTTGAACATTAGATCGGTCACTTCAGGTGGACCCTGATACGCACCGTCGAGCCGGTGTTGACACTGCTGGTAAAAATGATGCGGTTGTTGCCTGTGTCGATCGTATAGTTGGTTGTCACGACCTGCAACCTGCCGTCGACGTAAGCATCGATGGCGTGGGAGGAGTCGATGGTCACACCCGAGATCGTGAAGTTGGGTGTCGCCGCCCCGCCGTTGACCGTCACCGTATCCAGAAAGCCGGGGTAGGCAATGGCCTTCCGCTTCCGCGTCGAGTCGTCAATGAGGATTGTGACAAGTGCCATCAGCCAGTCCGCCGGAAGAGGAAAGGCCCGGGGTCACATTGCCCCGGGCCGGCACATCACGCGTATTGCCACTCGAAGCACGGGTTGTAGACGATCTGCGTCGCCGAGAGGGCGCGACCGACCTCGTAGACGTACTCACCGGAGACGAAGCCGGTGAGCGACTGGGTCACGGCGCCGGCCGTCCCGCGGCTGACGTAGCACATGGCGCCCGGCGTCAGGCTGGAGAAGCCGCCGACGATGTCACCCCTCTTGAAGACCACCCGGCCGGTCGCCGTGGTGGCGATGGTCGTGTCTTCGACGATGCCGAGCTCGGCCGCGTCGAGGTTCGTGGTCGAGGCGATCGCCAGGTCGACGTGGCCGTTGGACTTCAGGTAGACGATCTGGCCGGCCGAGATGGTGCCGCCGTTGTCGTTGACGACGCTCGCGGCATAGTCGACGGCGATGGCCGCGCCGTTGCCGCCCTTGAGGCCCGTGCCGGCGACGTCGCTGCCGAGCTTGGCGGCCGTGACCGCGGTGGCGCCGATCTTGGCGGTGGTGACGGCCAGCGCCGCGATCTGCGCGGTGTCGACGCCGAGCGCCTTGATCTCGAGGGTGCTACCCGCGCCCGACTGGTCGAGGGTGACGCCGTCGGTGACGGTCGCCAGCTTGGCCGCCGTGACGTTGGCGTTCAGGATCTTGGCGGTGGTCACCGCGTCGTTAAGGATCTTGGCGGTGGTCACCGCGTTGTTGGCGATGGTGAAGGCGCCGGCGTTGTCCATCGTGACGTCGCCGGACGGGGTCACCGCCTGAGCGACGCCGCTGCCGTCACCGACGACGATCTTGCCGTTCGCCAGGTTCTTGAAGGTGATGTTGAAGCCGGTCTTGTCTAGGAAGCCGGAGGCCGTGGTCGCCTCGAAGCTCTTCGTCGACCAGCTCGAGCCGCCGAAGTAGTAGAGGGCGCTGGTGTTGTCGTCCGCGTCGGTGAAGGTACCGGTCGTCGGGATCTGGTAGGTCCACGAGCCGACCAGCGTCACGGTGCCCGAGACGTAGGTGGCGATCTGGTTGTCCTTGCCGGTCCAGCCGCTGACGCCGGTGCCGTTGATCAGGTAGCGGTCGCCGGCGGTCGGCGTCAGGCCGGTGGGGTCGACGAGGGTCGCCGTCACGACGCTGTTCTGCCACTCAGCCGAGGTGCCAGTCGCCGCGAGGCCGGCGATGAACTGGGCGTACTCGACCAGGTCGCCGGAGGTCGTGCCGGCTGCCGAGCCAGTGACCTTGTTGCCGCCCATGGCGATGTTGCCGGACATCGTGCCGCCGGTGAGCGACAGCTTCAGCGCCTGTGCAGTGTTGAACTGGGCGTACTCGATCGCTTGGCCGGAGCCCGAGGCCGCGGCGATGTTGCCGACGACCTTACCGTTCATATCGAACTTGCCGGAACTCTCCGAGATGACCAGCCCGCTGCCCAGGAGGCCGACCGCGACGGTGCTGAAGAGGATCTCCAGCGCGGACGAGGCTGCCTGTTGCTTCTTCCCGTTGAAAATGAATAGTTCGTAGCTCGCCGTGGACATGTGTCCTCTCCTCTATTTTACTTGGGGTTTAGTACGACCTTGACCAAAACGTCGGCCTTGACCCCGGCTTTGTCGGCCAGTTCCTGTACTTGCTGAGTGAGTTTCGCGACCAGGTCCTGGACGCCTTCCTCAAGAGCCCGGAGTCCTGGGTGGTTTTCCACAGGCCCAGACAGGGCGGCGCCGTCTTTACCGGCCCCCTCAAGTTTGGCCAAAGTGAGGCTGCCGACCCCCCGGGGAGGGGCAGCATCCTGAACTGCGGGCAGTTTGGTGTCGTCGGTCATGGGGACGAAAGTACCTCTGCGAACATGATGAGGTCGGTCGCCGTGGCGCTGGCGGCGCCCGCTGCGCAGTCGGCGTAGCCGAGGCGGACGATGACGTCGGTGAGCGGGTTGAAGGTGTTGACGTTATTAGTGTACCCGCCCGTCTTGGAAAGGTACACGTCGTCCCCCGGCGCGTAACCCAGGCCGGTAAGCACCCCGGCAGCGTTTGCCCCGATCAGGGAAACACCTGCCTGGGCGTTGTCGGCGATAGCGGTCAGAGCCACGCCGATGACCTTCATGCTCGCCACCGCATCGGCGTCGGCCAGGATGATCGAGCCGTTCGGCTTCTTCGCGACCGGGCTGTTGATGGGAATGGTCAGGCCGGAGAGGTTCTGCATGACCTTGGTCATGATGGTGTCGGTGCCGCCGCCACCGCCGCCGCCGACCCCGCCCGGCGCGCCGCCGCTGTCCTTGCTCGACAGGTCGTTCGTCACCGAGTCGACATAGAGGGAGTTGGCCGGCAGGCTGCCAGCCGGCGCCGGCGTGAAGATGATCGCGGTCGTCTTCCACGGGATGGGCATCAGATTGGCTCCCAGCTGGCGACACCGTTTGTGATGGTGAACTGGTAGGTCTGGGACGTCGCCGTGTCCTTGATGTAGAGGGAGGCGAATGCCTTCGTCGGCGAGCCGAGGTCGACGCCGCCGTTCACCGACGGTCGCGGCGTGACGGTGATGGCCGTCAGGTCGGTCGAGCTGCCGCTGACCGTCACGGTCGGGCCCGACATGACACCGCGTTTGAAGATCCGCACCTTCTTGCCGAGGGGCAGTGCTTCGCTGAAGGTGATGACCGTGGCGCTGGTCTTGGTGAAGGCGTCGGTCTGGTACTGGACCCGGCCGTCGATGTCGACTTCGATGTCGAACACCGCGTCGTCGAAGGCCCAGGTCATGCCACCCGTGGCGGTGAAGGCCGTCTGGCCGGCCGTCGAGGTCAGGATGCACTGCTGCGGAGTATTGGTCTGGATGGCCACGACCGCGGACTGGAGGGTCGCGACGCTCAGCTCGAGCGAGACGAGCCGGTTCTCGTGGTCCGCGAGCTCAGCGCGCAGCAGCGGCCCGAGCTTGCTCGAGATCACCACGTCGTTGCTGATCAGCATCACGCCGGCGTTGTCCGCCGTGACGTCGCCAGAGAGGGTGACGGGGGTGGCGATGTTCGACCCGTTGCCAAGCAGCAGCTTGCCGGCCGCCAGCGTCTGGTTGCCGAGCGCCACGCCGCCGAGGTCGAGCACCCCGGCGAGGTCCTTCAGGACGATCGTGCCGATCCCGAGCTCGGTGGAGAACTTGGGCTTCAGGGTCGAAGAGGCCAGGTGGGCCACCTTGACGCCCTCGAGGATCTGGAACTGATAGTCCGTTACTGTCACAGTCCTCTCCTCACGGCGCCGAGCTGATCGTCTGGTAGTTCATGATGAGGTCCGTGGCTGTCCCCGACGCCGTAGCGTCAGCGCAGTCCGCCCACCCAATCCGAGCGATCGTGTCGTCGCCCCCGGTGAAGCCCGAGGAATTGTTGACGTAGGTTCCGGTCTCCGAGATGTAGACCTCGTCGCCCGGCGAGAAGCCGAGGCCGGTGAGGACGCCAGGGAGGTTGTAGCCGAAGAGCAGGATGTGGCCCTGCGCCGCCGGCGCGATGGTGTCGAGCAGGATGCCGACGCTGCGTTGGCCCTGCGCCGAGTCGGAGTCGGCCTTGTAGAGCTTGCCGTCGGCGTAGAGCGAGGCCGGCTTGCCGGCCGTCAGCGTCACGGCGTCGCCGTTGGTCTTCGCCTTGACGATGATCATCGGGCCGAGGCCGCCGGTGATCGTCAGCTGGTCGAGCACCACGTTCTTGAAGAAGCCCGTGCGCACCCGGTTACTGGCCGCGGCGATGTCGAAGGAGCCGTCGGGAAACGCGATGTTGGAGTCGACCTGGTCGCTCCAGAGCTTGCCGGGGCTGGGCGGCAGCGGGCCGCCGTAGGCCGTGCCTTCCTTGCGAACGACGACCTGGGACTGGGTGTTGACGAGGCCGGCGAGCTGGAAGCTCGTCGTGGTCAGCTTCTTATACTGGCCGTCGAGCAGCGGGCCGGCGCCGGACCAAGGGTTCTGCCGGCGGCCGTTGACGTAGACAGAGATGTCCATCACGGCGGCCGACGTCGACCAGGAGAGGCCGGTAACCGCTGTGGTGAAGGTCGGTTGCGCCGTCGCGCCGTCGCCGAGGAAGAGGTCTTCCAGGGGGTGGTTGTTCTCTAACGCCCCTACCTGCGCGTCCAGTTTAGAGATGGCGGTGGGCAGTGAGTCGTTCGTCGCGATGACGAGGGTCGAGGCGAAGGCCTCGTACGTCGTCTCGCTGGTGATGCCGAGACGCGTGCGGTTGGTGAGCGGCAGATCCTCACCGATGATGTCGCCCTCGCCCACGTCGAGCTGGCCGAGGCCGGCGCCGGCCATCAGCGCCGTGGGGTTGAACTCCCCGTCCTTGACGACGCCGAGGACCTGGATCGGATCCGCCCAGGGCAGCGCCGAGACCGGCAGCACGAGCGGCGTCGGGCTCAGGTTCACCCCGTCCAGGCGGACATAGAGCGCCGTGGCGTCGGCCATGACGTAGGCGCCGGCGGTGATGGCGTAGTCGACGTTGTGGACCATGTCCAGGATGCGGAGGCCGCTGCCGAGCGTCAGGCTGCCGACCGTGGTCTTGCCCCAGTCGATGGTGATGGCCGAGCCGTGCACCAGGAAGGCGTCGCTGTCGAGTGCCATCTGGCCCTCAACGAGGTAGCCGACGATGTGCGAGCCCGGCATGCCGATCCGGGCCAGCAGCACGTCGGTCGGCAGCGAGTCGAAGCGGAAGCCCAGCGCCGTGAGCTCGGACGTGCTCTTGACGCCGTCCGCCTGCTCGCCGTCGGGCTCGGCGAAGGTGCCGGCGACGCCAGTCCCTGGGGACTCCGCGGCGGCAAAGGCCGAGTCGACCGTGATGAGGTAGCGGTCGTTCGAGGTGTTGAAGGAGAGCGGCTGTACAGCGGTAATGAACTTGGTGCCGTTGTTGCCGGCGGTCGACGACGAAACGACGACCTTGTCCCCTACCTTGGGGACAGGCGAGGAGAACGCGGTGGAGAGGATCATGAACTGGTTGGCGGCCACCGCCTGCAGCAGGATGATCGTGCCGACGAGCGTCGCCGGGCCGATGTCGGTGATCGAGGCGTTCGTGACGTACGTGGTGTAGGTGGCCGGCAGCGTCTCGGACCAGAGGTGGTACATGGACCCCAGCGCATCGCGCAGCGTCGCCACCGAAGCCGCGCCGCTGCCCGCCAGGTTCAGGCTGAAGATGAGGGACTGTCCCTCCAGCTTGGCGTAGTCGACTGACGATGAGCGGGCCAGGATCAGGTGGACACCGTTGAAGGTGCTGTCCACGTAGACGTCATAGGTCGTGAAGCTCTCGCCCGACGTCAGCAGCTGCTGCATGAAGGCAGAGCCGTCGTTCCAGACGGAGAGGCCGAAGACGCCGGCGCCTTTGTCCTGGAGGAACGTGACGAAGACGCTTCGGTTGTCGGTCACCCGGACCTTAGGCATCTTGGCCTGGTCGGTCAGGGTTCCGAAGCCGATCCGGGTCGTTGCGCCAGAGACCTGGACGGCCGCCGCGAGCGAGGAGCCGATGTCGTCGAAGGTCTGGTACCAGACCCGCGCCGTCGATGTGTCTTCCCAGGCGACGTAGACCCAGAGGTCGGCCGAGACGACCACGTCGGGGTTCTGCAGGTTGTTGGCGGTGGCCGTTAGCGCATGCGCCGCGGTGATCGCCGCGCCGTTCAGGTCCCGGGTCGTGAAGAAGATCTGGTTGTTGTTGGCGCCGAGCAGCGACTGGAAGGTGATGAACACCTTGGAGTTGGCCGGGTCGATCGCTACTGCAGGTGCAGTACACGGCGTGCCAAGCGTCTCGACCAGGATGGCCGAGGTCAGCGCCGTGCCGGTGGGGCCGAACTTCCGGTAGTAGATGTCGCCGCTCTGGACGAAGACGACGTGCAGGTTGTTGCTGCCGTCGATCGCCACCGAGAACGCGCTCTCGGTCATGGCCTGAACGTTGACGGCCGACACCGAGACGGTCGTGCGGTCCGCAGCCAGCTTCTTATAGACGAGCTGGAACGAGTCGCCGTAGCCCGCGGCCGAGAAGAGATGCAGGGCGTTGTCCGAGCCGCAGACCTCCTTGACCCTGGGCCGAGGCGCCGACGAGTCGAAGACCCCCGACGTGGCATGTGCCAGCGCCGGCGACGCCGAGTAGGTCCCGCCGAGCAGGAACTCCCGCACGCCGATCCGACTCACGGAGTCGGTGGGCCGGCGGTAGGCGATCTTGTCCGCCCGGGAGAAGTCCGGGTCGGTGGCGATGATCGGGAAGAGGGCCGATGAGTAGAGCTTCTGGCGCTGCCCCTGCTTGTCGACGACGATGCCGGCGGTGTTCTGGTAGTTGCCGCCATTTACCGTCGTGATCAGGCCGGAGAATGGCCCGGTCCGGTTGAAGTCGAGGTTGGCCTGGTCCACGTCGTCGAGCAGGCCGTCGATCGACACCTGCTCAGTCGGGCGCCAGTCCAGGCCGTCGTAGGCCGCGATGATGACGTCGGTGGGGGTCAGGTCGAGCGGCGTCTTGGCGAAGGCGAACTGCAGGTCGTCGGTCTGAGCCGTAGTCAGCGACGACACGACCAGGTAGAAGGGCGCGGCCATCGTCGGCGCGGTGATCGTCGTCACCCCGTCTTTGCTGACGATCAGCCCGTCCTGGATGAACGAGAAGGCCGGCACCGTGATCGAACCGCCGCTCTGCGTGACCGCGCCGGCCATCTTGAGCACGCCGCTGCGGCCAGTCTGGGCGTCCGCCTGCTGCTGGAAGGTGTCCGACCGGTACGGCGCTTTGAAGCCGTTGATCTTTTTGACAGCCACGCGTCAGCCCCTCTTCCGGACGACCACTCGCACATACCCTGTCTGCCGCTCCGTCCCGCCGTAGTCCTTGTAGAGAAGGTTCGCGGCGGCGTTCTTGACGGTCACCGTGTTGCGGTCCCACTTCACGGCGGCCGAGTGCGTCGGCGTCACCGTGCCGGTCAGAGGTGCTGTCACCGTACCGGCGAGGGTCACCGTTACCGAGCCGGCCATCGTCGAGTTGCCGGTGCCCGGGTTGAAGCTCAGCTGCGACGAGTCGATGACGTTGTCACTCAGCGAGTGGGTGTCGGTGACGGTCACTGCCAGGTTGTTCTTGAGGTCGGCCTGTGACAGCCGCTCGACGGTCGAGGCACCTACGTTCGACTGGGACACCATCACCTCGACATCGAGGACGTCGCTGCCGAGGTTGTGGGTCCAGGACTCTTCGTGGGTGGCCGAGACCGAGACGTCAAAGGAGCGCCACTCGCTGACGAAGACGTCGCGAAACTGACGCGTGCGGCGGGCCGTGATAGCCGAGCCGTCAAAGTCCACCTCGCCGATGTAGAGGCGGCCGGCCACCGGCGTCGCCGAGGCCAGCGGCACGAAGCCGAGGACCACGCCCAGCGGGTCCTTGACAGTGTAGTTGATCGACGAGAGGCCGCCGACCGGGAAGGCCCCGATGATGTCCAGCTGGGTCAGCACCGCGCCCGGCGCCACGGTCTTCACGACGTAGGTGCCGGCATCGTTGCCGGTGAGCAGCGTCAGGCGGTCCCCGGCCTGGACGTCCAGTGAGGTAAAGTCCCGCGTCGTATCGGTGAACCGGGCCATGTCGCCGTTGCCGTCGGCGCTGGTCGTACCCGCGGCGGTCGCCGGCGGCGGGGTCGAGGCATCGCCGTCGACCGTGATGACGCCGCCCGCCTGGTAGGCGGCGTAGATGACGTAGGTGCCGGCGCCGCCCGAGATGGTCACCGTCTTGCTGGTGCGGATGCGGGCGACGTAGCCGCCGATCATCAACATGATCGGGGTCACCGAGCCGTCGATGGTGGCGTTGGCGCCGGTGTTGCCCATCCACGTCGCATAGCCGTTGGCGTCCTTGGTGCCGGAGAGGATCATGTCCTTCAGCCCGGTCTGCACCAGGGCGAGGCCGTCGATCAGCGCCGCCTGGCCGCCGCGTACCTTCAACATCTCGAATTCAAGCGAGTCGAGCCGGCTCTTCAGCGGCACAAGGTTGTTGCTGCCGTCGCGGATGCCGTAGACCGGGGAGTTCCGGGCGTTCACCACTTCGGCCGCCGGCTTCAGCGTGCCGTTGGCGTTGTGGCCGACCTGGAGGAAGGCGACGAGTGTCGGCAGGGACTGCCGCGCCAGCACGACTTCCGTCGACACCGCGTTGACGGCCGTGTCGATCGCCACGAAGTTGCCGTTCAGCGGCTCCCACCAGTCGTCGGTGAACTCGGCGAAGCCGGGCAGGATCAGGTGCAGGTTTGGCGTGTTTGACGGCATAGGCTCACTCGATGAAGATGGTGTAGCGAATCGTCACCGCGATCTCGTTGGCCGCCTCGAAGGGCACCGACTTGAAAGTCCGGATCGAGAAGAGCCGCTCGTCTGTCGGCGGCGTCGCCGGCGAGGCCACGGCCGCACGCGGGAAGGCCGCGCCGCCAAGCACGTCGGCGGTGATCAGCCCGATCTCGTTGACGACCGGCTGGCTCTGGTTCGAAAACGCGGTGAGCGGGATCACCACGGCCGAGAAGGTCTTGATGAACTTCGCTTCGTGGACGGTCGGCGTGCCGACGTTCAGGACGGTCGCGTCGAGGTCGGCGCGGAAGATCTCGTTGAAGAGCGCGGTCTGCGTCGCCACCGGCGTCTTCGGCACGGTAAGGTCCGACGGGATCGTGCCGCGGTCACCGACCGCCATGCGCATCACCGGGTGGACGAAGCCGGAGGTGAGGCCCGACACCACCTGGTCCTTGCCGAAGTTGACGAGGATGTTCCGGATGTCCTGCTTCTCGATGACGTCGCAGCCCGAGAAGCTGAGGTCGTGGTGGCGGTAGGCCGGCGGGAAGAGGTGCCGGAACTCTCTCGGGATGCCTGGCCGGTCGCACTGGTCCGTGAGGGTCAGCACCGGCGCGCCTCTGGTCACGAAGAGCTCGACGCGCCCAATAGGCTCGAGCTTATCGCGCACCTCGGCGGCCTTACGGCCACGGCCACGTATCATCCGGTTTTCTCCTGAAATTTCTACAACATCGTATCAGTTCTGCTCAGGCCAGGAAACTGTCGATAAGGATCCCGAAGCTATAGACTTCGATGGCGACTGTTTCCTCAAATAATACACCATGAGGGTCCAGATTAAGCCCTGAATTATCCACCGTCTCGTAGGCATCGAGGTCGGCCTGGAGGAGGAACGTCGTCTCGTTGCTGTCAACGTTCTCGGTCAGGTCGATGCTCGGGTCGGCACCCGAAGAGTCCCCGAAGAGCAGCTCCTCGGTGAAGTTGCCGGCGATGATCTGGAACAGGTAGGTCTTGTTGAGCGGCTTGATCGCGTCGAGAAAGGTCTTGACGTTTCCAAGGTTGATGTCTGGGTTGATGAAGGCGTTGACGTCGATCTGCGGGAGGAACGTGTACTCCTCGAGCATGGTGAGGGCCTTGGTCTCGTCGGTGTCGCCGGGGCCGCGCGTCGCCTCGTCAGTCAGGAACCGCTGGATGCCGGACCGGCCGATCTCGTCGGCGATGAAGCCCGGGCGGTTGATCTTGTCGAAGACCGAGATGCCGCTGACCAGGGGATCGAACTTCTCCACCGCCTGGCCGAGGGTGACGGTGGCCACCAGGCCCGTCGGGATGGCGAAGGTCCGCACCAGGCCCGCGGCACTGGTGGTCTGGATCTGGCTGAGCGTGAGGGAGGTGACGACGCCTGCCTCCTGGGCCGTCGGCAGCCCGAAGAGCAGGTAGAGCGACTTCTTGACGTTGTCCGGCTTGGGCCCCGTCCAGAACGCGAACCACAGGCCCTGGAGCGCATCGACGTACCGCACCGAGTTGGGCTGATAGATGTCCATCAGGAAGCCGAAGTTGTTCCAGGGGTTCTCCTGGTCAAACAGGCTCTTCCTGGCCCAGAGCAGCGCCGGCGGCGAGCTCTTGAAGGCGAGTAGGCTGCCAGGCAGCACGTGGTAGTCCGGCCCCTCCTGGAGCAGCACCGTCACGCTCTCGTCCCGGACGTGGTCCTGGAAGACCGGCACCGATACCAGGGAGGGGTATGGCGCCTTATAGATGTGGGAGAACTCCGGGAACATCTTCGGCAGGTCCGAGTCCTGGAGGCCGAGGACGAACTCGGAGGCGTCGGCGGCCGGGTCCGACGGCGGGTAGACGTCGATCCGGGATAGGAGGCCGGACGTCGGCGAGACCAGCTGCAGGAGCGAGTTCTGGATGACGCCCCGGGAGAAGTTGAAGTGAAACGCCGCGTTGATGATGGTGGTGATCTCGGCGAGCTGGGTCGAGCCCGGGACGAGGCCGCGGACGTCCATCTCGATCGGCGTGCCGCCGTCGACACCCAGCTTCAGGAGGTAGCGCGAGGTGAGGTTCACCCCGAGTGAGATGTCCTGGGTGGACGTGAACACCGCCGGCCGGTCGACGAAGTTGTCGGCGGTGAACTCGTAGGGCAGCCACCGCTCGGTGGAAAACGCCTGCAGGTCCTGCTGGGCGATGTTGAGGTTGCCCTCGACGTACTTCTGGTAGATGGACGCGATGACCTGCTCGAACCCCTGCCACAACTCCCCAAGCCTGGCCTTGTCTTCTTCAGGAAGACCGGACCAGACGCTGCCGAGGTAGTCGAGGTACTGGGGAGAGCTCACCGCGGCCTCTTACTTGTGGAACTTGCTGATGAGGCCTTTGCCGGCGGCCGCCAGCGACGGCGCCGCCAGGATGCCGAGGCCCGCGAGCTCCGTCTTGTGCTCGTTCTTTTCCTGCATGGGCTTGCCTCTGAGCTTCTGGATGCTGGGCGCGGCCAGCGTGCCGAGGCCGGCGAGCTCGGCGCCGTGGGCGAAGGCGGAGGCCTGCTTTTCGAATCCCGCGAAGAACGACGACTCTGCTGCCTTCTCCATGTGCTTCACCCTCTCCATTCTGAACGACCGGAGCGCCTTGCGCTTGTGGTCATAGGCTATGATGGTGTGCCCGTTCATCCGGAGCGGGCTGACCTTACGCTTGACCGTGCGGCCGTTGAGCTTCTGGTAGGTGACGTGCACCGACTTGCGCTCGGCCTCGGGCGCCGTCTCGTTGTGCGCAATGGCCTTCTCCACGTGGTTGTGGAAACGCTTCTTGCCGGGGCTTGACGGCCCCTTGTCCTTCTTAGCCGCGGCCATGGGCCGACTTCTCAAAGCCGCGCCAAAAGAAACCGAGCTTCTGGAACCAGTGCGTCTTCTCCATGTCTTCCATGTGCCGGTTCAGGTTCTTCATCTTCATCGGGTCAGCGCCCGGGTTCAGGTCCGGGTGGTGCTTCCGCGCCAGGTCCCGGAACTTCTTCTTCACCTCGGCCTTGGTCTTCTCGTCGCCGGAGAGGCCCAGGTGCTTGCGCAGCGTCGAGGCGCTGGGCGCCGCGTTTGGGTTGTGGAAGCCGCCACCGCCCGGCCGGCGGTAGCCGCCGTTGTGCATCTGATGGCGTGCGCCGTGCATCGCTCCGAAGTAGGCACCGGTGGCGCCGAGGGCGACCGTATTGCCGATGCGCACGCTGCGGCGCACCTTCTTTTCGACCTCGGCGTACTCCGGAGTGCCTTTCTCGGCCCCCTCCTGTTTGGCGCGGGCCTCGGTGCGCCTGGCGGTATGGTGGCCGCCCGTCGGGTACATCGCCCCGAGACCGGCGCCCATGACACCGCCGGCGGCGGCACGAGAGCCGATCGGGTGCTTCTGGATGAGCTCGCTCACTCTGCTGCCGAAGGCTCCCATGTCAGTACCTCAGGTGTGGGTTGCTCGAGTCCTGGAACTCGGGGCCCAGGTCGAAAGGGTCATCGCTGCGCGGTCCGCGCTCGCGGTCGATCATCGTGTGGTCGGCCTTGGTTTCGTCGTTTCCGCCGACGGTCCCGTTGACCTGGTCCTTCTCCGCCGTGCCGAGGTTGCCCTTGCCCGCGCCGGTAAAGCCGCCGCCGCCGGTGAGGGCGCCGTCGGCGCGTTTCTCGAAGCCGGACCAGAAGGCGCTCATTCGTGTCCGCCCTTTGCTCTCGCCTTCTCCCACGGCCCGCTAAAGCCGCCGGTGGCCTGAGTCTCGGCCGCATGCTCTGTTGCCTTGATCAAGGACGTCTCGGGGTGCGGGTTGATCCCGCGGAACTGGTTCTTGAGGTCGTTCGACCGCAGCGCCGCGTGCACGTCTTTTACCGGAAGCTTGCGCTTCTTCAGCGCCCCCATCAGCCGGTCGAGGCGGGCCTGCTTGGTGGCGGTCTTCTCGGCCTCCGGCTTCTTCTGGAGATGACGGGCGCCCGCATAAGCGGCCCCGCCGGCGAGCGCCGCGCCCGCGGCGCCAAGAGCCACCCGCTTGCCGAGATGACGGGGCTCACCGAG
>Ga0315284_10009617_pt1 | contig 13783 bp, 8 predicted proteins | sample YL17G09_16_MG_FD_203696 | JGI IMG/M metagenome (GOLD analysis project Ga0315284, IMG submission 203696) | Sediment microbial communities from Yellowstone Lake, YNP, Wyoming, USA - YL17G09_16 | ecosystem: Environmental > Aquatic > Freshwater > Lake > Sediment | place: USA: Wyoming | collected...
TACGCTTTCCTGCCGCCGCAGAACGTCATGGACGGCGTGAGCGGGAGCCTGCGCCTCGACAGCTTTGCGGGGTTCATCCGGTTGGTGACGTGCGTCGTGGGGGTGATCCTGCTCCTGTTGGCGTGGCCGACACGCCCCGACGGGTCCGGGAATCTCGCGGTCGTGTGGGGGCAGAACGCCGGCGAGTTCTTCGCCATGTTCCTGCTTTCCATCGCGGGGCTGCTGCTGGTCACGCTTGCCAATGACCTGATCGTGCTGTTCCTCGCCATTGAGATGGTGAGCATTCCGACCTATGTGATGGTGTCCCTTTCGCGGCCCGCGGCGGCGGCGCAGGAAGCGGCGCTCAAGTACTTCTTCCTCGGCGCGATGTCGTCGGCGGTCATGCTCTTCGGGATGAGCTATCTCTATGGCACGACCGGGGAGATCGGCTTCGGACCCTTGTCGGCGAACCTGCGGGCGGCGATTCAGGCCGCCGGATCGCTGTCGACCTGGCAGATGATGGCCGTGCTGATGGTGCTGGTCGGGCTTGCGTTCAAGATGGCCGCCTTCCCCATGCACTTCTACGTCGGCGATGTGTACGAGGGGGCGGCGGCGCCGGTCACGGCGTTCATCGCGTTCGTGCCGAAAGCGGCGGGGTTCGTGGCGCTGCTGCGGCTGCTCTGGATCGTGGGTGGGAACGAGTTTGAGCTGCCCGGGCAGATCGTGACGCTGTTGTGGGTGATGGCGGCGGTGACGATGTCCATCGGCAACACGCTGGCGATACTGCAGAACAATGTGAAACGTTTGATGGGGTACAGCTCGGTGGCACACAGCGGGTACATGCTCGTGGGCGTCGCTGCGCTGCACGTGCCCCGGACCCAGCCGATGGAAGGGGTGATTTTCTACCTCGCGGCGTATGGGATCATGAGTGCCGGTGCGTTCGGCGTCCTGACGCTCCTGCCGGCGCGCGATGGCCGCGACGACGGAGCGGAAACGTTCGCCGATCTGGCCGGGCAGGGCCGGCGACACGTGGCCATCGGGCTGGCGATGACGGTCTGCTGTCTGAGCCTGATCGGCATCCCGTTGACGGTCGGATTCCTTGGGAAGCTGCTGCTGATTCGGCAAGGGTTGGGGGCGGGGCTCAACTGGCTGGTGGTCGTGCTGCTCGTCAATGCCGTCTTGTCGGCCGCGTACTACCTGCGCATCGTGGGGGTGATGTTCCTGGCGGCGGAAAGCGGCGGGCCGATCCCTACGGAACTGGCGGACCGACAACGGCTCGGAGGGCAGTCTGCAGTCGTCCTGGGCGTCGTATTAGCGGTCGTCGCGACGGTGGGCTTCGGGGCCGTCGCGCCGGTTGCCCAGGTGCTGATGTCGGGGGCGTCGTTGGGGTCGACCATGTGGGTGGGGGGAGCACGGGAGTGAACCCCCCTCATGTTATCACCACAGGACGTTCATACGGTCCTGACCGTTTGGACGATACTCCATCCATCGAACGGTTGTCCAGACCGCGGGTCTGGCGCTCTACACGTGCGTGGCGGTTGGCCGGATGCGAGAAAGAATCGGTTCGGTCGGAAAAGGGAAGGAGTCTGTTCATGAGAGATCGGACATGGTGTCTTGCCGCCAGTGTTGCCGCAGTATTGGCGGCAGGGACCGTCGCCCGGGCTGCCGGACCAGCCTCGGAGCAGGAGTTGCAGATCAAGGAGCTGGAACGGAAGGTCGCTGCTCTGGAATCACAGCAGGCCCGGAACAGCAAGGATCTGGCGACCACGGTGGATGCGGTGCTTCGGGACGCCGAGCGGCGCAGCCAACTGCTGGCCGACAGCGGCGAGATGAGCGCGGGGTACGACAGCAGCTTTTTCATCAAGGGTCCGAAGGGCTTCGTGCTGAGGCCCAACGCGCAATTCCAGTTCCGCAACGTCACCAACTATCGCGAGGACGCAAAAACGGACGGGGACGGCGACTGGGAGAACGGCTTCGAATACCGGCGGATGAAATTCGCCCTGGAAGGGACGGCGTTTGGCGATCTGAGCTACGCCTTCATCTGGGCGACGGATCGCACGAATGGTCAACTGAAGCTGGAAGAGGCGTGGACGCGGTACATGTTCGCGGACGACTGGGGCGTGCGTTTCGGGCAGTTCAAAGACCCGGTGACCCATGAGTTCGTCATGAGCACGAAGCGGCAGTTGGCGGCGGACACGTCGCTGGTGGACGGGACATTGGGCGGAGGGATGGGCGGGTGGACGCAGGGCGCACTGCTGGTTTACGGGAACTACAACCCCAAGAACAACCTGAACGTGGAGGCCGGCATCACCGACGGAGCCTCCCAGTACAACGCCGACTTCACGGGGCGCACTGATTTTGCCAATGCGGTTCCCAAGCCCCACACGCTCGATTTCGGCCTTGTCGGACGTGCTGAGTACAGGATCATGGGCGACTGGAAGGACTACAAGGACTTCACCGCCATGGGCACGAAGGAAGACCTGCTGGTGTTGGGGGCCGGCGGCGACTGGAGCCAGGGCGGGGACGGCAATCTCATCCTGGGGACGGCGGATCTGCAGTATGAAAGCCCGTCCGGGTTCGGAGCCTACGGCGCGCTGCTGCTGCGGTATACCGACTCCGACCTGACGGGTTTCGGCGGGGTCGATTCCACCGACTGGGGCTTCCTGGTGCAGGGCAGCTATCTGCTCACCGGAAACTGGGAAGTCTTTGGCCGCTACGACGCGATCTTCTTCGACAATGAGCAGGGCCTGAAGCGGGCTGGGGTAGCCACCGGCGATAGCGACGACACGTTCCATGAGATCACCGTTGGTGTGAACTACTACATGGGTACGAATGGTGAGGCGGGGCATCGAGCCAAGTTCACGGTCGATCTGAGCTACCTGCCGAACGGCGCATCAAAGTTCTCAACGGGGTTGGGCATTCTGGATGACAATGGTGGGGACAACGAGTGGATGCTGCGTGCGCAGTTCCAGTTGTTGCTGTAGACGAGGAAATGAGCGCCGGGGGGCGCTGACGCGATTGTCAGACACGGCCAAGGTCCCGATCGAGAACAGATGCGCGATCGGGGCTTGGCCGTTTACGTTGGGCGTGTCGGTGTGGCATCGCCGGTGTCGCTGCGGGTGAGGCGCATCATGAGGAAGTACACCGTCGGGGTGGCGACGAGGGAGAGCAGCACTGAAACGCACAGAGCGCCGATGACCGCTATGGCGAGGGGCTTGAGCATATCGGCGCCGGAACCAATACCGTAGGCGAGCGGCAGCATTCCGATGGCCGCGGCCATCGAGGTCATGAGGACGGGGCGCAAACGCCGCCGGCCGGAGTGGACGAGAGCCTCTTCCAGGCTGAGCCCGTCGGCACGGAGCTGATCAACGTAATCGAGCATCAGGATGCCGTTCTTGGCGACGATGCCGACGCCGATGATCGCGCCCAGGAAGGAGATGATATTGAGGGACGTGCCGGTGAGCCACAGTGCGAGGATCGTGCCGAGCAAGGCGAGTACGGCTCCCACCACAATGGCCAGCGGCTGGAGGAATGAGCGAAATTCGAGGAGCAACACTGTAAAGACGAGCAGTACGGCCATGACCATGACGATCATGAGGTTGTGGAAGGACTCCTGCTGCTGCTGGTAGAGGCCGCCGAATTCGACGGTGCCGGGTGGGAGGGCGAGATCGTCGCTGAGCTTCGCGCGGATTTCCTCGATGGCGCTGCCGAGGTCGCGCCCTTCGAGACGCGCGGTGACGGCGACGTTCTGCCGGAGGTCTTCGCGGCGCAACTCGAGTTTGCCAGGCTCCTCGCGGACGTCGGCGACCTGGCTGAGCAAGACAGTCGTTCCGGCGGGTGTGCGGAGAGGCAGATCCTGGAGGCTGGCCATCCGGTCGATGCTGGCCGGGTCGATCAGAACGCGGACATTGACGACGCGATCGCCTTGGAGGATCGAGGATGCGGTTTGGCCGAACTTGGCGGTACTGACCGCGGTGGCGATATCGTCGGCGTTGAGGCCGAACCGCTGGGCATCGTCGGAGCGCACACGGAGGGTGAGTGAGGGACCGGCAACGATGAGGCCGTCCTTGGAATCGACCACGCCGCTGATTCCCTTGAGGGCCTCTTGGATGCGCGGAGCGGTTTTCTTGAGAAACTCGATATCAGTGGAGAAAAGCTTGATCTCAATGGGGTCGGGTGACCAGGTGAGATCGCCGATCAGGTCACTGAGGATGCCCGGGAACTCCCACTCGATGGCGGGCTGGCTGGCCATCAGCTTTTTCCTCAGATCGGCGATGACTTCCTGGGTTTTTGCCTCTCGGTCAGGCTTGAGCTTGACCAGAAAGTCGCCGGTATTGGGCTCGACGAGGTGGAAACCGAGGGCCGCCCCTGTGCGTCGGGAGTAGCCCTCCACATCGGGAGTCTCTTTCAGGATTTTCTCAACCTGCAGGAGAGCGCGGTTGGTTTCGGTGAGGCTGGTTCCGGGGGGGGCGACGTAGTCGATGACGAATCCTCCCTCATCCATTTACGGGAGGAAATCGGAGGACATACGCATGTAGAGGACGATGCCAGCGAGGGCGTGAGCGTGACGGCGAGCACCAGCGAAGTCAGGAGGGACACGCTCATGGTGATGGCGAGGGCGCGGAAAAAAACCCCGGGGACGCCATCGAGGAAGGCGAGGGGGAGGAAGACGACGACGGGGGTGATGGTCGAGCCGGTGAGGGGGAGGAAGATCTCGCCGATGGCCTCGTGGACGGCCTCGGTGCGAGGGCGTCCGCCGAGCATTTTGGTGTAGATGGCTTCGACGACGACGATGGCATCGTCGATGACGAGGCCGATGGCGGCCGCGATGCCGCCAAGTGTCATGAGGTTGAAGCTTGCGCCGATGAGCTTCATGGCCACCAGGGTGGTCAACACCGTGACGGGGATGACGACGATGGCCACCAGGGTCGAGCCCCAGTTTTTCAGAAACAGGAACAGGATGATGACCGACAGGATCAGACCGAAGATGATGGCCTCCCAGACGCTGCGGACGGACTCGCGGACGAGCAGGGACTGGTCATAGAAGAAGGCGAGCTTCATGTCGACCGGCAGCTCATGTTTGAGGGTCCGGAGTTCGTTCTTCAGTTGATCCACGATGTCCAGCGTGCTGCCGTCGGGCTGGCTGCGGACGTTGAGCAGCACAGCGTCGATGCCGTCGGCGGTCACGACCGTATAGATCGGCTCCTCGGCAACCTTCACCTGGGCAAAGTCCTTGATGAGGATCGGGTGGCCCTCGCTGGCAGCGACCACCAGGCTCTCGATCTCGGAGAGCGTATGGACGCGGCCATCCACGAGGGTCAGGTACAGGGTGTGTTTCTCTTCGTGCATCCCGGCCGAGGTAACGAGGTTGCTCTTGGTCAGGGCTTCAGTGACCTGGGACAGACTGAGGCTCAACGCCTGGAGCCGGGTGGGGTCCACGATGACGTGGAACTCGGGGGTGCGCCCGCCGACCAAGTCGACGCGGGCCACGCCGGGAATGCGGAGAAAACGCGGCTTGATGTTGTACTGCGCGACCTCCCAGAGCTCGGTCATCGTGCGCGATCTGCTGATCAGGCTGATGCCGGCAACGGGGAAGGCCGAAAAAGTGAGACGATGGGTTGTCGTGCTCACCGTGGCCGGAAGGTTGGCCCGGACCTGGGCCAGCCGGCTGAGGACAAACAGCTCGGATCGCTCCATGTCCACGGTCCAGGTGAAAAAGACGTTGATATCGGCCGACCCGCGACCCGTGCTGGAGCGGATGTTGACGACGCCGGGAATGCCTTTCATCGCTTCCTCGATGGGCCGGGTGATGGTGGCCATCATCTCGTCGGCCGGCATAACGCCATTGTCCACGAGGATGACGACGCGGGGAAAGTTGGTCTGCGGGAACACCGACGATGGCATCGTCGATGCCGAGTAGACGCCCGCGAGGCACAGGCCAAACACGATGAAGAGAATGCCCTTCTGATGGTGCGTGGCAAAACGACCTGCAAGGGAAACTCTGTTCATGGGGCTGCTTGGGGTTCGGTGACGGCAGCGGGGTTCACTGGTTGGCCAGGCGGATCGTGGTTTCCTTGGGCAGCCCGTAGGCCCCCGCGGTGACGACCGTATCGCCTTCGCGCAGCCCGCTGCCTTCGATCTCAACCAGATCTTCTTCACGCAGGCCGACCTGCACCTGCGTCTGGACGGCCTTGTTCCCCGTGACGACGGCAACAACGGTGTTGCCATCGCCATCGGTGACGACGCTTTCGCGGGGCACGGCCAATCGATCCCGATGCTCTTCCACGACGATGCGCACCCGGACGTACTGGCCGGGCCTCAGGCCCGCCTTGGCCGGGATGGCGATTCCGATCAGCACGGTGTTGGTCTTCCGATCCACCTGAGGGGCAATGAAGTACGTCGTGCCATGGCAGAGAGCGTCGGAAGGAGTAGAACCGTCTGAGGGTTTTGACTCGTTGCGTACGGGCTGGGATGCGGGGGGAGCAGAGGCGATTGAGGCGGGTTTGCCCCTGACGTGGATTTCCACGGGCAGTTCCGCACGGAGCGAGAGCAGGTCGTCGGCGGGGACGGTGGCATTGACGACCAAGCGGTCCAAAGCTGTCAGCTCGACCAGCACCTTGGTGGCGTCGACGGCTTCGCCTGGATTCACGAGCACTCGGACCACCGTCGCGTCCAGCGGAGATGGGATCTTCAGCAGCGAACGCTGCGTCTGCGCCAGCGCAAGCGCCCTATCGGCCTCGGTCACCTTGGCCGTTGCCTCGAAAAGCTCCTCGCGTGTCGGAGATGCCTTCAGCATCGCCATCTGCTTCTCGGCCACCTTCAGGTCATTTCCGGCCGAGGCCAGTTCGAGTTCCGCGGCTTGCAGGCTCTTTTCGGAGGTGCCTTGCTGAGGCGCCAGCTTCCTCTGCCGCTCGTATCCTCTTGCCGCGAACTCGACGGAGTTGCGGGCCTTCTCGACGGCCAGTTGGGCGAGCTCAAGCTGCTCAGGCCGGGGCGTCGATCTCAGCTTCGCCAGGGTCGCCTTGGCGGACTCGAGGGCGGCAGCGGCCTGTTCCTCCGCGGCTTTGGCCAGCCGATCATCCAGTTGTACCAAAGGCGTCCCTTTGCTCACCTGTTGGCCCGGCTCACAGAGGACCCGTTCGACGATGCCGGCCACCAGCGAGGCGACTGCGGCACTGGCTGGCTGCCGGCCCGCGCGCGCTGGTTCGGGGTCCACGGTGCCGAAGCCGTCGACATAGCGCCGAAGCGTGGTCCGTGTGATCCTGGCCGTCTGCACGGGCACTTCGGTGGCGACGGTCTCGTCCTCCTCCTCCTGGGCGGAGGGCTTGAGCCACTCGGGATGGAATCGCACGATCCAGACACCAGCGACGAGGACGATCAGCAGCAGCAATCCCATCAGGTTTCGCACCGTTTTCATCTTGGCGATCCTGTTTCCGCAGCTTGTGTGGTCGGTTGACTCGCCGGCCAAGCGGTCTCGACGCTAGCCGCAACGCCGGCCCCGCCCACGGCCCGTTGGAGCTTGAGCATCGCGACGGCCACCTTCTCCTGCAATTCCACGAGTCTTGCCCGCGTGGCCTGTAGATCCGCCTCGGCCAAGAGCAGGGTGGTCAGGTCGGCCTCGCCGCTCTTGTACGCCAGCTCGGCCTGCTCCCGGCGCTTCTCCTGCAAGGGCATCAACTGGCTCTGGGCTTGGTGGAGCGTGGCGCGCGACTCGGCATAAACGGCATGCGCTCGCCTCACTTCCTCGACGATCTGCCGCTGAAGCTGTGTCAAGTGGTGCCTGGCCTCGATGCGCTGGGCCTTGGCCTTGGCCTTGCGGGCTTGACCCCAGTCGAAGATCGGAAGGGGCGAGGTGACGGTGGGGCCGGCCGTCCACGTCTGGTCGTGTTCTGCGGTCATGCCTGCGTCGCCACCCTCCAGCGGCGAGAGCCACGTGAGAGCGATTTCATCGCCCAAAGCGGCCAGCTCCCAGACGACGGCGCGGATTTCCGGGCGATTGGCCATGGCTGCGCTCAACCACGCGGACTCGCCGGCCTCCACGGCCGGGGGAACCTGCCAGGGCGCAAGCTGCCAGGCGGCAGCTCCCGACGGCTCGCCGATGAGTCTGGCGAGCACAAGGCGCTGCTCCGTTCGTTCCAACCGGCGCTGGGCCAGTTCCACCGCCGACTCGACAAGTTGCGCGTCGAGGGTCAGCACATCGAGCCGCGTGCCCTCCCCGGCGGTCAGACGCATGGTCGCCAGGTTCAACAGGCGTGCGACGATGCTCCGGCGCTCCTCGAGGACTGCAAGCCGGGCTTCGATGGACTGGACCATCGCATAACTCTCCTGGACCTCAGAAAGGACTTGGAGCACCGTTGTGATCGCTTCGGCGCTGCCTGCGCGTAAGCGATTGTCTGCTGCGGTGACCTGCTTGGGCTTCTGGAGCATGGCCATGAGGTCGCCGGTCAGTGTTGCGCCGATAATCGCTTGGCCTCCGCCTTCCGGCAGGTGGACGTCCACGTTCATGATGGGGTTGGGCAGGAGCCGGGTCTGTTGCGCCTCGGCCTCTGCGATGCGTACGCGAGCGAGCGCAGCCTGAATGCGGGGGTCATGGGCCAGCGCCCGGCACACCGCCTCGTTGAGCGTCAGCGTGCTTCCAGCCGGCTCGCGCACGTCAATGGGTTCCCTCTCCTTCTGGAAGGTGATCGCATCGGCGATCCCGGTGGCGCGCGCTGCCTCAGCCGGGACGTCTGGCCGGTGCATCGTCTGGCAGCCGCCCAACAGCACGAGAGGCAGAAGCCACCGGCACACCTCAACACCCGGCCTCAATCGCCCAAGCCGCGTCGTCACGTCGCTCCTCAGGAACCCCTGATCCGCTTCGCTGCCTCGGTCTACCAAGAGCCTGACACCGTTTCGTGATACACCCAGTGCACAGAGTCGTTGCAGTTCATGACCCGTCACCAATGGGGTAGTGCGCGGGCATCTTGAGCCTTCCGTGCGCCGGCGGTGCTTCTCGCCCTGCATGCGGTCATGGGCCGGATGCTCCGGGTCGCAATGCCTGACCACGACAACCAGGACCATGCCGAGTTCGCCGGACTTCTCGGGCTCAGTCGAGCACTTGACCGATGGAAAGGCTCATCATAGGCCAAGAGAACGTAGCTGCTGCGAATTCCGCGTCCGTTCGATCGCATGCCTGGCTGCGGCACCCGCAATCCCATTCAGGACTGTTGCACGTTCGACGCGAGACGGCGGGACCCACGGCCGCGTCTGCCTCGGCATACCTGAGCGCCGGGGATACCTGCGTGTTCGAGGTCGGGCATCGGGGCATACTCAACTGTCGACGATAGTGCGGTCTGATCATCTCGCAGGCTTGACAATCGGAAAAGACACTCTAGATTACCGTGAGTTGTTTATATGCCCCTGTTGACGGGGGCAAAGGGAATCGTAGGATACTCCGCTTAAAGTCGTTCGACAGCATGGATCGCAGCCTTCTTGGGTGCGGATTCCATGGAGCGGGAAGGCCAGAGACAGGTAGAGTTTGCCATGCTGAAGGCGGAAAAACTGGCGAGAAGATATCGCGTTGACCGAAGAAAGAGATGATAGCCGCTGGATTCTGTGGCGGCGACGGGTGCGCTTGCAGGTAAAGACGTGGTGGTTGCCGAAGCGCCAGTGCAATGTGTAATGTCCGGCAGCGGTTGCCGGATGAAAGGGAAGGCGGGCGTCTCAGCGGGAGCGCCGCTTCACCCCCTATAGAGTTGTGGGGCCGCCGGTGGTGAGAGCAACCCTGGCGGGCAACGTCTCGGCCGAACGTGGCCGCGCTGTTTGTATAGGTGTGCTCGCCTGGCCGCTGTGGTCGGTGGCTGGGAACCAAACATGCAAGTGGCATAAGGCCACTCTTAGGAAAGGAGACAGTAATGACCAACCCCAAGAGTCGCATGTTCGCGGCCGTGGTGGGGGCCCTCTCGCTAGGGGCGGCTGCGGCCTGGGCGGTGGAGCCCACCCAAACGGATGCGAAGATCCAGGAACTGCAAGCGAAGGTGGCGGCACTGGAAGCGAAGCAGGCTGCCAACACGAAGGATCTTGCGGCAACCGTGGACGCCGTCCTGCGTGATGCGGAACGGCGGAGCCAGCTTCTCGCCAACGGTGGTGAGATGGGCGCCGGCTATGAGAACGGTTTCTACATTCGTAAAGGCAATGACTGGGTGCTTCGTCCCAGCGTGCTGTTCCAGTTCTGGAATGTCACCGACTTCCGCCAGGAAGTGGTAGGGTCCGGTGGCGAGGAAGATGACCGGCTGGACAACGGCTTCGAGGTGCATCGTCTGAAATTCGCGCTCGAGGGGACCGCGATGAAGGACATCACCTACTGCTTCATCTGGCAGACGAGCAGCAGCGACAGCACCCTGAGCCTCCTGGACGCCTGGGCAAAGTACATGTTCGCCGATGATTGGGGCCTCCAGATCGGGCAGTTCAAGGACCCGGTCAACAAGGAATTCCTGACCGGCGACCAGTACCTGATGGCGGCTGAGCGATCGCTCATGAACCAGTTGCTTGGCGGCGGGTTTGTCGGCTATACGCAGGGCGTCGGCCTTGTGTACGGCGGCCAGAATCCGAAGAACCCGTGGAACGCGATCGTTGCGTTTACAGACGGCATCGGCCAGGGAAACACCAGCTTCACCGAGAAGACCGGCTTGTTCAACACGCCGATGGACGGGAACTACCCCCTGCCCGGCGAGTTTGACTTCGGCGTTGCCGGCCGTGTTGAGTACCTGGCTTTCGGTGACTGGAAGGACTACCGCGACTTCAGCGCGCAGGGCAACAAGCAGGACCTGCTGGTGCTGGGGATGGGCGGCGACTGGAGCCAGAGCGGCGACGGCGACAGCTTTGTCGGCGCGTTGGATGCGCAGTGGGAGAACGCCTCCGGACTGGGCATCTACGGCGCGGGCCTGGTGCGCTACCTGAATACGGACATGTCCTCTGCGGCTGATGACAGCACTGATTGGGGCTTGCTCGCCCAGGTCAGCTACATGCTCGATCCGCAGTGGGAAGTCTTCGGGCGCTATGACATCACGTTTATGGATGATGAGGCTGCCCTCATTGGCGGCACCGAAGACAACTACCAGGAAATCACCGTAGGCTTGAACTACTACCTGAAGGCCGCTGCCGATCATCGGGCGAAGTTCACCGTTGATCTGACGTGGCTGCCGACCGGCGCTCCGAACAGCAACTACTTTGACGCGACAGCCATCGGAGCCCAGGACGAAAACGATGGCAGCAACGAGTTCATGCTTCGTGCCCAGTTCCAGTTGTTGATTTAGTGAAGGTTGTACGGGTCCTGAGCCAATCTGATCGGGACCGGCATATCGCACGTGCGGATTGCGCGGGTCGAGCCCCCACCTCGACCCGCTCTTTTTTGCGCGCCGAGCATGGCCCCATGACTTGGAGCTGAAAGTCCTCTGGGGACCCTCGTGCCGGGAACCCCTGGCGCTCGTCGTCCGTGAGTGTCACAATATACTTCTTCATCGTAGGCCTCCTTGCCTTGTGCCTTGGCACTCACCGGCAAATAGGCCCACTCTTACCCATCAGTTCTTGCGTGACGGAGCACCAGTCTTCCGATCACGGCCCGCCTGCAATCTGGGCGCCGAGCAACTGGTCAACTTGGTGAGCACAGGCTACAATGGTCCCGCTCTATTCTAGGTACGGTGCACCGCCTTACATGGGAGCCGATCATGTGGGTCGAGGAGCTTCGCATTGAGAATATCCGGTCGTTCGACGAGGAAACGACCGTCGTATTCCGCCATCCTGACGAATCCGAGAGCCCGTGCAAGTGGGTGACTTTTCTTAGCGACAACGGCGGCGGCAAGAGCACTGCTTTGCAGGCGCTGGGCCTTCTGCTGGCCGGCCCAGAGGGGGCGCAGACGCTGCTGCCCCGTCCGGCTGGTTGGCTCAGAGACGAGAGTAAGCCCGGCAAGATCTCCGCGCGCATACGCAAAGACCTCGGTGATCCCGGCGAGTTCGGAGAGAAGAAGGTGCGTAACGCCTTCGGGTACTCGTACGCGATTACCGGATCGCAACACCTCACGATTGGTGGCAAGGTCTACACGGAACCGACCATCTCGCCCGCTCCTCAGAAGGTCCTTTCGTGGCTCAGACAGAATGCCTTCCCTTCCAGCGGCAAAGGCTGGTTTGCAGTTGGCTACGGCGCATTTCGCCGATTGACACGATCGAGTCAGATCATCATCCCCTCCCTAGATCCGCAAGCTCGTTACACCAACTTCGCCACGCAGTTTGATGAGGCCGAGCCATTGTCAGCGTTTGAGAGGTGGTTGGTCTACCTAGACTATCGCATCGCAAAGCAAACCGACAGGGTAGCCGAGCAGCAGTTGAACCTCGGCATCAGCGCTATCAACAATATATTGCCTAGCCATTCGAGGTTCGACTCCGTGACCCCTGAAGGGCGCATTATGTTCAATGTCGGCGGCTCGCGCGTGCCGACGATTTCGCTGAGCGACGGTTACAGAAGTATCTTGGCCTTGGCTGGCGACCTCGTCTGGCGGCTCATCCAAGCATTCCCCGAGAGCCCTGATCCGCTCAAGGAGCATGGTGTGACTCTGATCGATGAGCTCGACATTCATCTGCACCCGATATGGCAGCGCGAGATTGCGGCTAAGCTGCGCGAGCTCTTTCCGAATCTCCAGTTCATTGTTGCCACACACAGCCCTCTTGTGGCTGCTAGTGCCGGCGAAGATGCCCTCACTTACCGGTTCCACTTCGAGAACGGCAAATCGCAGGTGGAACGGGTGCAGAACGTAGCCGCCATGAGTGTGGACAAGATACTCCAGAGCAAGGTGTTCGGCTACGTATCGCCCTATTCTCCCCAGACCCAGACGAAGATCGAGAGGTACGATGTGCTCTTGAAAAAGGGCCAAAGGAGATCAACGCAGGAGAACAATGAGTACCAAGGGCTGTTCGATTTCATGCGGGAGGCTAGGCCCATCGGGGGGCCCCCAGCACCCGGTTCATTGGATGAGAAGGTCGAGCAGTTCCTCGGGAAAAACCTTCCATGATACAGGTTACGAGATCAGCCAAGCCTACCGTCTTGGCCCAAAATGAGGGCAAGTGGCTGCAAGCACTGAAGACAGCCCGTACCGATGACGCTCGCAAGTTGGTTGCGAACAAGTACAGGCACAAAGAGGTGCTGCATGCGCTGAAGGCCATGTTCCACAGCAAGTGCGCCTATTGCGAAAGCTCTATTGATCACGTCTCGTATCCGCAGATCGAGCATTTCCAACCGAAGGATGGCCCAAACGGGGATGCGAACCTGACCTTCGCATGGGAGAACCTTCTGTTGGCATGCGGCGTCTGCAATGGGCCAAGCTATAAGGGCATCCAGTTCCCCAACACAGCGGACGGTGGGCCTCTAATCAACCCTTGTGTGGACAACCCCGACGATCACTTCAACTTCGCCTATGACCCTGTACTCAAGCTTGCTGACGTTATTGGCAAGACTTTGCGTGGGCAGACTACCGAGAGGATCCTCGGACTCAACCGGAGGGAACTTCGCGCGTATCGGTCGCGTCAGGTCACGAGAATGGCGGCGCTAGCGACCATGGCGGCAAGCAATTCCGAAGCAGCGCAACTACTGCAGGAGGCGAAACGGGCAGACGCCGAATACTCCCGTTTTACGAGGGATTTGTGAGGCCGTCCGGCGAACGCGGAGAAGGGGATAATCCCGAATGCCACTGGATTAAGCTCGATTTCACATAACTCCGCGCCGCAGCTTATATTATGGAACTAGCGCAAGCGATGGCCTCCTGTCATAATGGTG
>Ga0315284_10009618_pt1 | contig 13783 bp, 6 predicted proteins | sample YL17G09_16_MG_FD_203696 | JGI IMG/M metagenome (GOLD analysis project Ga0315284, IMG submission 203696) | Sediment microbial communities from Yellowstone Lake, YNP, Wyoming, USA - YL17G09_16 | ecosystem: Environmental > Aquatic > Freshwater > Lake > Sediment | place: USA: Wyoming | collected...
GGCAGCGGAATCTAAATCACTCCCATTAGCTGGTGGATCTAGAATTTTGGGTGGTGGGCGCGTTGAAGCAGAGGCATATAGAGATAGATGGCAACAGATAGACTTGGAACGAGTTAAACAATTCGAAAAGGTCAATCTGGATTTGCCAAATCCGATGGATTATACGCAGACTGCTAATAAGAAATAATATCTAGACTTCCCATTATGGGGATCAGTATATGGCACGCGAAAACGTCGTGAAGTTGCTTATTACTCCTGAGATGGATCCAAAAGCCGTCCAGGATGCAATAAATCAATTCAGTGAATTCCAAAAGAAATTACAAAAATCGAGAATTGAATGGAATAAAATATCTAAACAAACCAAAATATCCGTTGAATCTCTTGCTGACATAGCGAAAGCAACAAAAGAATACAGCAAAGCATTATCTAGTGGAGTACAAGCATCAGGCAAAGAATTAGGAAAATTAAGTGATAAATTAAATGACGCATTAGACGAAGCTGAAGCATTAAAAAAAGGATTGAAATCAGCACAAGGGGGATCTAAGGAGGAAGAGGAATTAGGCAAGAGTTTCAAAGGAGTTCAAGAGAAAATCAAAGGGCTGAATAATGAGATCGAGAATGCACAAAAGAAATATAAGGCTCACGGACTTAAAGTAAATAAAGTATCTGAATCATATGAAAAACTAGGGAACGCCGCCAAGTTTGGAGTGATGGATGCTATTAAGGGAATCGGTGCATCCTTTGGTAAAGGCGGCGGTCCAGCGGCCATTGGAAAAGGACTAACGGACGCATTGGGTAAAGGAGCTGCTGGTGCAGCTACTCGTGCAGGTGGACTGGGAGCTGAAGGGGCCGGGCCCGGGGCTGCTGGTGCTATGGCCCAAGCTATGGGGACAATAGCCAAATTCCTACCAATATTAACAGCGGCTGTTGGAATTTTTGCAGCATTTTGGCAAGTTCTTAGCGCAGCTAGCGAACACATGACCAAATTGAATAAGGCAATAGTTGCAGGGTCGGCTACTGCTAATGACTTTACTTCAGATGCTAAATCATACCGCGGTGCCATAGACAATTTACGTCAATCTTCTATCAATGCAGCTGGTGACTTATTGCAGTATGGGGCTACTTCCGAAACTGTTGCTAAAGTCATTAATAAATTCGCAATGGAGTCTACCGGATCGTTGATTAAGACCCAAAGCACTTTGATCGATATGGGAGGAACTTTAGATGAAGGCGTGAAGAAATTTACCATTAGTGCTATCGCATACGGGAAAGCACTCGGAATGGAGGCCGAGGAAGCTGCCGGAATGATGGGCAAGATGGTCAGTGAGATAGGAATAACGGCAGAAAATGTCCAAGCATCGATGGAGAACATTGTAAAGGCTGCCGCTACTGCTAATATGCCGATGACAAAATTTATGGGTATATTCAGATCAGTATTACCCGATGTTGAACTTTATCAGAATAGATTAGAAGAATTAACTGGCACCATTAAATTGCTCTCGAGAACTATGAGTCCTCGAGATGTTCAGAAATTCATGGATGCTTTCGCTAAAGGATTTAAGACTGTCGATTTTAAACAAAGACTAAAGACTGTATTGGTTGCCGGAACCGAATTTGTTAGTGAATCATTGGGGAAGGATTTCGACATTAAAGCCAAATCCCTAGCTAAGAATTTTGCAAAATACGGAGTAAAACCTGATGATATGGTTGCCGCCATGCGTGGCGGAGAAGGGGAAATGGCTAAACTCATTGCTAAGGCCAGAGGAGGCGCCGCTGCGGAGGGAGAACAATTAAATCCAGCTGATATAGCTGACGCTATGAAATTGGCTGGATATGAAGCTGCCAGGGCTAAGGGCGATGCATTATCGATGGCCACGGCTCTTAAGGGAGCGGGGGTATATGGAACATATCAAATTTTATCGAAGATGGGAGGAACTCTTACTAATGGATTTGATGGTATAAGCGAACAGGTCATGACATCATTAGGCATTTCCCAAGAACAACAGGAAATGCTACGTACTACATCTCAAACGCTTCAGGCGCAACGTGCCGAATTGAAGATGTATGGGCGGACTTCCAGCAAATCAATGAATAAAGCATTGGAGGAGACTGTAAAACAAGGTAAAGAAGACATGAGTGATGCTCAGGTACAGGAAGCGATGAGAAATGCCACTGATGAACAATTATTTCAAGCAGCTGAATTATCAAATAAACAAGATGCGGCTATGGATGTTCAAGAGATAACTTCAAATTTGGCCGCAGAACAAGTTGATGCAACCTTATCGATATCTGACAAAATATCGAATATCATAGCATTTTTACTTGAGAAGTTATACAGTGTTTTACAACCAATATTAGGTTTATTGGATGATCTCTGGAGTTGGATAACTGGTGATAAAGATCAACAAAAAATGTTCGCTAGAATGACAGATTCTACAAATGAAGTTGCTGAAGCATTCAAAGATCTTGCTCCGGAAAGGGGCGAACAAATGAAATTGTTTAATCAATCATTACAAGAAGCCGTTAAATCTGGGAAGACAGGAACTGATTTAGCGGCAGCAGTCGAAAAATATTTACCTTCATTAGAAGATGTATCAACTTTGAGTAATCAAGAAATGGCTGATATATTCACAGCTGGGGGCTTACCAACCGATGCTCTTGGGGAAGCCGTTAACAATCTCAAGAAGGCCATTGCAGCTGGTGATCAGAAGAAGGTTATGGAACTTTTGAGCAGCATGCCTGAATCATTATCGGCAATGGAAGCGAAACTTGTTACACATGGGCGCGGTGTATCAGAAGAGGCTGTAAAACGAGCCGGATATGCTAAAGCTGGTGTCAGACCAGGAGCAGAACCAGTAGAAGTACGTAAACAGAAGAAAAAAGAAGAGCAGCTTGCGGAAGCCGCAGCAACAAAAGTTGCTGATATAGATACTCGAGTGATTAGACAGGATGCTGCGAAAGCTAAAACTGAAGAGGATAGAAATAAGCTTTTGGATAAAGCTGCAAAAATTGAAGTTAAACAGGCAGAAATAGCGAAGAAGAGGGCGGAAGAAGAAGCTAAAAAAGGGGGAGCGAAGGGCGCAGTTCTAGCTGGTGCTACCGCAGGAGCACCTAGTGCAATTCAACCGCCAAGCATTTTTGATTTTAAAGCACGGTTAAAAGAAGCAATGAAAATAGGACCAGCCCCTGATATAGAAAAAGAGGGAGCTCAAAAATTATTGGGAAAAACATTCCCAATGCTTGGAATGTTTGGGGGTGGTGGAGGAGCATCGCCTGCAGCTGGAGCACCGCCTGCAGCTGAAATAGCCGCAGCTTCAACAGATGAACAAATAATGGAGGCTGCTGTAGAACAAGTAGAAAGTTCAGGTGAAACCGCCAAGAATACGCGTGAATCCGCTGATTCAATGGTAGATGTCTCTGGATCTCTCAGAGACGGCATAGTATTCAAAAGCACCTTTTTCACCAAATACTTCAAGAAATACAGAGATGTGACGCTTGATGTTTTGCGAATCGCATTACTCGAACATGTAATACTAATGGCTGCAATAGAGAATTCCGAGGTCAGGGATGCTCTTACTGAAAATGGGAAAGCTTTATCTGAAGCGGGAGTTGGTATAGATAAGATAGTGCAACTTCCTTGGCATGGGGGGGATTGGGGAGGACCGGAGGGCAGAATACAAAAGGATGTTTTGGGCGGAAAAGCAACTGGTGGCATAATCCCAGCTACTGGATCATATATGATGCATCGTGGTGAAAGGGTAATGCCAACAACTGGTGGAGGAATTGGTGGGGGCGGAGGTGGAGGAGGAAACGTTTATAATATAACTATAAATGGAACTGATCTAAGCCCACAACAACTAGAACACGCAGTATACGGCGCGATGGATAGGCATGCTAGGAAATCCTAAATAGGATCCTTATAGGATCACATAATATGACTGTTTGTACTAAATGTGGTTTATCCGAACCTGATGTTGTTTTTAAACGTCTAAAATTTAGAGATAGACGATGTGATAATTGTTTTAAGGCGTATGATCATCAATATTACGAGTCAATTAAATTACCGAAACGTCGGAAGTCACCAGAAGCAAGTCGAGCTGCAGCTAATAAATATTCGTTAAATCATAAAGACAGACGACATGAACGTTGGATTAAAACGAAGAATACCAATAGAACTCGTGAAGTACAAAGAAGATCACATTTAAAACAAAAATCTGAAAGAATAAATTTAATACGCAAATTAAAATCTGTCCCGTGTGTTGATTGTGGAAAAATATTTCCAGTTTGTGCAATCGATTTCCATCATCGTGGTCATAAAATTAAGACATGTGACATACATCGTATGGTTTATCACTCATCACTATTGAAGTTATTAAATGAAATTCAGAAATGCGATGTTATATGTGCCAATTGTCATAGACTTCGTACAAATAAACCGAGTAAAAATAACAATGAAACCAAGATCAGAAACCGTTTATTTCTAGATAAATTGAAACGAAGTAATCCATGTATAGATTGCCTTGAATTTTTTGAACCATGCCAGATGGACTTTGATCATGTCATGGTACCTAAAGTTCGTAGTGTTGGTTCGATGGTACATCAATCGAGAGAAAAATTGATGGCAGAGATCGCGAAATGTGAGTTAGTATGTGCAAACTGCCATCGCATTAGGACCACATGTCGTGCTAAATCAATTCAAGATAATAAATCAATCTTGAAGTATGAGTAATTAGATGCCATTACCATATACCCCAAATCCGTTTGTTGGTGATACACTCCAAGCTGGGCGCGGTAGTCGGCGTGGCCGCCCTATGCTGTTTCAAATAACCGATCCAATCGGCCGTCCGATCTTTGGTTATGTGTTGGCTTTACATACGAATCCGGAGAGTTTTGGCGAGAAATTCACCAAAAGTAAGAATGTTGTTATGACATATGGTGGATTTGTTGAATTCATATGGCCTGATGAACTCGATACAATATCAGCATCCCATACAACTGGTGGATTTTTAGGACCATTTTCGGGTTTGACTGCTGGATCTGAGGGCATAGCTAATCCGAATGACAAAGATGGGTTATATGTCCGAGCTGGAGAGCATGGTCGTCATGGCACGATGGCTTGGGAACGCCAGGAAGATTTGTTGGATACCTTCCGCTGTAATGGCCTAATTTTTAATGGCGAGGGGCAACCGGCTCTGCGCGGCCGTGTTATGTGTATGTATGACCGGGGCGTTTATCTCGGCCACTTTACGACATTTGAAGTAGCGGAAAATGATGACAAACCCTGGTTATTTAGTTTGAGTTGGGAGTTCAAAATAGAAGAATCGATATACAACTTCCCACTTTCAATCAATCAGCCCAATTTTGCAAAGCCATTGAATCCTGATCTTCAAGCTATACAAGAAATGGAGGCGTCAAAGGCAATTCAACCAACAGCTCAGGTACCGACTCCGCCGCCTGTTACCCCAGAGAACAAAGTAGTGGACATGCCACCTGGTTATGCATCATTAGAACAAGGTCCTGGTTATGTTGGACCCGGCATTATTTAGTCATGAGTGATTTTTCTATTTTTGAAAAGATCCTCAATCCATACCCGAGTATTCTTGGGTATTTGGATCAACTTAATAGACAGTTAAATCTTAGTACCGGTAGTTTCACTCCTGAACAATATGGGACGTTAACAGCTGCCAGACGAAATTGCAAGCCGTTCATCGTCGGAATAATCCCGCCCGATAATGTTGTGAATTTTCTTCCAGTAGAAACTAAACAACCAGGGAGTACTTCTGATTTAGGATCCGCTAAAAGTAGTGTCTCAAGTACTGCTCAAACACAAGCAGCTGGAGGATTATTTACTAATGAACAATTAGTACAAAAGTCGAAAAACGGAACTCTTGGTCCAGCCAATGATCCAGTAACTCCTTTATATCCCAAAACTCAAGCCGAAGCTGGCACAATCAATCAATCTAGTCTAGAAACTTTAGCTAATACTGGATTTTACAGTACTCTAAATACAGTAGCACAGAGACAAAATACCACTCCTGAAGACATATTGGTTGTTTTTTGGGGCGAGAGTCATTTAGGATCAACTGCTAAAAACAAAAGAGGTGCTGTTGGTATATTTCAAATACAACCAAGTGAAGCTAATAAATTATCTAAGCCAGCAAAAATAGCACCATATATTACAAATATGTCAGCTACTCAGCAATTGACATATTATGATCAATATATTGGTAATTGTAAGGCAGGGTATGCCGGTGATAAGCCATTAAATGCCTTGCAATTATATTTGATGAATGCTGGCAAAGCCGGCCTTATTAATCAAACCAATAATCCACTTGCTCAAGTTGTGGATGATCAAGATTATAATGGCAATAAAGCATTAGATTTAGATGGTGATGGAAAAATAACCATGAAAGATATGAAACAGCGTGTTGAGAATATTAAAAATGATCCTGGATATAAAACTGCGGTAGAAGCATTAAAACAACAAACGGATAACACTCCTACCACGCAGCCTACAAGATTTACCAACAATATTGGTGATGAAACTCGTTCATTGATGGCGTATGGAAGAGTAACCCAAGCTGAAACCGATGACCTTACGCTACGTTTAGGTAAGAATATTGAACTTGCTAGTGCGGACCGTGTTAAAGCTGCAAAATTACAAACTGATGAATTGCAAAGACAGATAGACGTCATTAATGCTACACCGCCACTAATCATGCTCGTTAATCCGAGTGAATTCACCCGAAATTATGAACACACTACTGATAGTAGCATCAAAGGGAGATTTGGACATATAGTGCATATATGGTTAGAAAGGCCGATGAAAATTAATGGTCGTGGGGTTAGTGCTGGTCAATATGCAATAGTTGGTGGTGGATTTGGTGGTCTGACTACAGAAAATAGAATACACAGTTTAAGTTATCAAAATTTAATGTCCTTATTTATGATATACAAGAACAATGGAGTTATTTTTGCCGGTAGTGAATCTCAGGCCGGAATACCAATTTTAACGTGCTCAATTTATATTTATTATGACAATCATATTTATATCGGGTCATTCAATGATTTTTCGATCGATGATAACGCTGATAAGCCGTTCAACATGGCATACAGTTTTTCATTTGATGTTAGATATGATCTGGATATCGATAGTTCGCAATTAATCGAAACTCGGATCGCTCGGTGAAATCATGCCACGTATTTCTGGATATAGGAGTTCATGGAAACCGAATAAGAGGCCATATGTTACAATGGCTCCGGATGCATATGTTGCTGTCCAAGGGGAAACCACTGTAATTGGATGTGGTGAATGTAGGCGAGAGATTGATATAAATAAATATGTCACCGGAATATCAACTGAAAGCACAGTTGATTCTCCGCCAGGATCAGCTACCATCAATTTATCGATCCCAGATAATCAAGTAAACCAGTTCTATGTAAATGACGGATTCATCATCATTCCGATGATGGAAATCGAAATTTATGCCAAAGGTTATTATACTGTAGGAGGATTTCCACAATATTACAAAATATTCTGGGGATTAGTTAGCACCGTATCACAGAATTGGTCAAATGGGGTTACTTCTATCTCAATTCAATGCAAGGATATTTTGAGATGGTGGGAATTAACACAATCGATAGTTAACCCAGCATTTCTTGATATTGGTAAATCGGCTTCTGGATATAATATGTGGGGGAATAAATTTGCCGGTGCTAATCCATATACCGTGATATTGATATTAGCGAGGGAATCGATGGGAGATTTCCCACTATCCGATGGGTCATTCTTATCATCCATACCCGAGAAAGGCAGAGAAGGACTTGCATTAAAAGAGTTTGCTAGTAGCATAATGGCATATTGGCAATTGAAATTTAGCAATATTTGGAATAGGTTAGTTTTATATGGAACTTCTGGACAAGCTTATACATTTCAAGGAATGGGAAATAAAACCCCGGCTGAAATTTCAAATGCAATATTTATGGAAGAATCCAAGACGCTGAATTTGAATGCTCAAACCGCACAATTTAAAAATCAGCCACATGAAATCGCTGCTTTCAAACAAGAGCTTTCTCGAGCTGGTGATGTTGATTTCTTCCAAAATGAATTTCAGAGTAAACTGTCGCTTGCATTAACCGCGCGTGATCAAGCTGGGGCATACGAATTTTACTGTGATACAACTGGGGATATTATATTCAAGCCACCATTCTATAATATGAATGTAATACCGAATAAGCCTATTTCGTGGATACAAGATTTTGAGATCATAGATGATGGTATTACTGATACTGAGGCTGAAATTTATACACACATAACATCTAGTGGGAATGCATTCGGCGGTGTTATGGATTACGGATTGAATGATGATATCACAACACCGAGAACCGGGGTTATTGATTATCATTTGCTTAGAAGATATGGATGGAGAAGACTAAACATACAGGTTGAATGGGCCGGTAATGCACGGAAACTATTCTATTATTTGCTTGACCAAATGGATAAAATAAACTCCAAACGCATTAGCGGATCAATTACTATTCCCATGCGACCAGAACTTCGTATGGGATTTCCTGTCTGGATACCAAAGTATGATTCATTCTTCTACGTTCAAGGAATCGCGCACAATTTTTCACCCGGAGGACAAGCGACATCTACTCTAAGTCTGACTGCTAAGAGATCGAAATTCATCGCGCCCAAGAATATAGGCATGATGAAGATAACTCCTGGTTCTGTACCTAAGGATAAAAATACTGTAACTTACGAAATATCGTTTCCATCAAATGCTGGAGAAACATCTGGAGCGGCAGTACCAGGTGGAACTACTGGTGGAGACCAGAATTCAGGGGCATCACAAGCAAAGACCGATGGATTGAGATTTGATGCTCCAGCGATTGTTCGTGATCCAGAAAATGGCAGGTTACTCGGTTTCCCTAATGCCGTAATGGTTTATCGTAATGTTATTGATAATGTAAAAATGACCAAATTATTAGCTGAGGTTGGAAGTGTTAAAGGTGACAACCCTCAGCCTGGTGGCACACAATATGATAATAGAGGGAAGAGACCGGACTTACAGGGTCAGACGTTGGAAAGGTTAAATAGTGAACAAAGATATAAAGTAATAGATCAATTGAGGGCCCATAGATACGAATCTGGAATGTCTAGTGCCGGCATTTACGATTATGCCCATGATGTCGATAGTACAATAAAAGAGTTTTCAGTTGTTCCGACGACATCCATTAGTTGGGCCGGAAAGGAAACAACTCAAAAATCCGATGAAGTTAAAGCCCAAGCGGCCAGAAATGATGCAATCAAGAAAAAACAAGAACTGAATGCTAATCTGGCTAAGTTAGAGCAAAAATTATCCGATGCTCAAATAAGATTCAAGAGTGCCCAAGCATCTCAGACTTCACAATCTTCAAGTGCTCCAGTAGTTAATAATGAGCAGAACAAAAGTACAAAAGGTGCTGAAACGAATGCCAATGTAATTCAAACAGAAATAAACTCCTTACAAGGAGAGATAATGAGCACGAAGACTAATATGGCATTAGTAGATCTTGCAATTGGATCTGGTAAATTGTCGGCATTGAATGCCATGATTCGTCCCGTATCGGATGAATACGGATTTGAAGTTATTGGACACTATCGTTATGGACGTGGAACGTTTATCGATAGAGGTCGAGTCAAAACGCTATATAATTCCGACGGATCAAATAATAAGAACCCGCAAGTCATAAATCAATTGAATGTTCAGTTTGCATCTACTGGCGGCGCATTAACCGATGTTATTATGGATAAGACACTTGGTCCCGAATCCGTTTCATTCGCTAAGGCCTTTGAAGAACTGCAGCCGGATGATTATAGAACTGGGGCGTCATTTAAGGGAAAACAATATAACCAGAATGAATTATACGAAAATGTAAAAGTAACCGGTGAAACTCAGTATACTACTAGTATTAACAAGACGTTATCGGATACCACAGGTGTCTATGCCGAGGCCGATGCCGTCCGCAGAGCAATAACATTAGCCGAATTACAACCGACATTTAGCGGATTTTCCACTATTGATGGTAGGTCAGCATTTACTAAGTGTGCATGCGGAATCGGCAGATTCTTGTGGCTGTCAGTATTACCAAAAGAATTCCTACAAAAGCTATTGACATCAACAACAGCTACCGAAACACATCAAACAGAATCCGAAGATCCAGAATATGCATATGAAGAGACCAAACAATTAGTGGAACCTCCTAAAAATTTGACTGGAGGTGGGGATCTTAGAAATAAGGCAGCAGATTTGGCGAATTCATGGGTAAATTTCATGTCTGGCCCCGGGGGGACTCAACAAAAATATATGGATTTGTTGTTTCCAGCTGATCGTGATCCCGTATGGCGTGTCGATCCTAATTGGGATAAAACTCAATCATGTGCTTTAGTCGCAAGAGCAATGCTTCGTGAGTTAGGGCTGCAAGATCCTGAATTACAGGGTCCATACAAACAGAGTAATACTAGATCTGCAATTACTGATATAAGAGATATTGGTAGACGACATGGTTCTATAACTGAAAATGGGAATAATAACCCATTGACTGAAAGACCGGATCTTAGACCCGGAGATATAATATTTTGTGGAAAACCTGGGGATGATAGTACGGGGGCTAAAGCTTTTCAACATACAATAATTGTAACTGAGATATTACCGGCAGGAAGTACAAAAGGAATTACTGGAGAAGATTATTGTGTTTTAACAACTGAGGGCGGGCAACGTCCATATAATCGTAGTATAAAATTAACTCCAGCACAGGAAGAGGCAGCAGCTAAAGCAGCTGCTGGTGGAGCACTTTCTCTTAATCAAGCCCGCGGGGTGCTTATGACTTCTCCTGGAATAGTAACTAAAATTAAACGTTGCATTACTAAACAAAATGGTAAATGGTATGTTGGTGGTTACGGTACAAGTGCCCCAATTTTGTTTACTATAGATCTTGAAAAAACTTTCGCTGATACGTCTGTAGCAAATGTTGAAAACAATGTTGCAAGCAATGTCGATGCAGCAACTGATGCTTATGAAAATAGAAATAGAAAGAGTGGTGGGAAAGGTAAAGCTGAAGAACAAAATAATTTATTGACTACTGGCGATAATTTTTCGTTGGATAGTGCCAAATTCTTTGAATTACTCTATAATTATTTAACATTGCAATTCGCTGAAAATTATATTGCTGGGAATACGCCACGAGAAAAATTTGCAATAGCGGGAAACATGCCCATTGTTACTCCACCAGCATTTGAACAAGACAATATACTACATCCTGGTAATTCTCTATTTGATAGAGCGGCCCAAGGTGATCCGGATGCATTAAATGCATTGAAGAGAGGTACCAACTTCAATTTTGGTCAAAGTGCGGAGGGTTTGAAGACATTTAAAGATCAATTCAAAGATAGTGGACAAGTCGGCAAACTCTGGCAGAATACTGAAGATTTGGCCGGACAGTTATATGATCCAGGATCCGGAAATTTCCAGCCTCCCGGAGGCGTGTCAATATCGACTGTAGGACCGAGTGGACGGTGGGGCGCCAGTACATACCCAAGTACAGGGGGTCAACCATCAGCAGGAGGCCAACCATCTACTACAGGATCGGGTGGACAATGGTCGCAGAGTCCAACCGGGCAATGGTCGGCTAACGCGTCTAGCTCATTACCGGATGGTTCTACCGCAGAAGGAGAAACGGCAAAGGCTATTGATTCTGGTAATGCTCAATCCACAAAACTTCCTACCATATCGATTCAAACGATCAAGGGTAAGAAGAACGCTGAATTACCAAAAGCATTACAAAAAGGACAATGGCAACCGCCATCTCATCCAACATTACGAACTAAATTGAATATCACTGCACCCAACAATATAATTATAGGGCCAGTTCTAAGGAAAAACGTCCCTTAATTAGTCTGTCTTAATAGAGCGATGAATTTGGGGTCACATTGATCCTTATCTAATATGTAAAGAAGCACATTTTCAATTGCTCTATTGACCGGTATTACTGTTACCATGCTCTCAAGTTTAGATGCATCTACCATATGGCGAAAAGTTTTTATTACTCCAGTCAATACTATTGAATATTGTCCTTTATCTGTTTTTTCGACTACGCAATCTATATTGGAACGTTTTGATACATAAGAAATAAGATTAGGATCTTCTTTGATATTAAAACTGAATTGGACCCAGTGTCCTTCTCTTAAATTCTCTAGCGTATCAACTTCCCATCTGGCTTTTTCAATGATTCCACCGTTTATTTTGGTAAATTGGATTATGGGCATGATGATTAAACTTTACATCCAATGTGTAACGTAGATTATGGCTAGAGATAGGAACAAATACGGCCCACCGGTAATACCTACTCCAGATCATAAATATCTGGGTGGCGCCCGTCAGATGTCCTTGGAAACATCTGATGCTCATAAATATTTATGGGTCGGGAGGATTATACATGTTGATGTTGAAACCATGGTCTGTTCCGTTGCATTAGGAACCGGATCTGGAGAACATCACGATGTTCCATTACCAGCTCCCGGTGGAGCTGGTCCACGATGCTGGTCCGGGACCATTCCAGAACCTGGAACACAGGTACTTCTAGGATGGAAACAGTATGCTCGTGATATATGTAAGCCATATATAGTCGAATTCCTAACTGTTGGTGTGTTTCCAGCTCGAGAATTTGAACCATTTTCAACTATTGATCCTAAGGAGGCTGAAGAAGCTCTGATCATTTCTCCAGAGCTTGCTGATGATCCTCATGTCAATCTAGGCGTGACTAGAATAAAGCTTCGAAAAGCTTATTCTGGAGATTTCTTAGCTAGTTCTAGTTCCGGATCCGATATTTTATTAGATAGGGACGCATTTTTCACCAACAGAGCTGGAAATGAATTCAAACTACGCGATTCTGATCAAACCGCAATACTACAGACTGTCAATGTATTTGAAAGCAATTCAGCCGGATATTACAGACGTGGACTGATTAAGCGCAACGCATTCAATTTCTTACCAGACCTTGCTGCTTCCGGATTCGATATCAATGGTACTAAGACAATTGATGAATTTTTAGATGGAAAATTCAATGTAGCAAAAGATAAAGACGGGAATGTTGTATATAATTATGTGAATCAAATTCCGACTGACGGTCCCGCATTTGATAAATTAGCTGAATTTGGGCTAGTTGATAGTAATGGGAAACCCGTATTCCCGAATGATCCGAGTAAACCGGTTCCAGGTGCATCGACATACTACCCATATACGGTTGCTCCTGATGGGCAAAGAATCAGTTATGCAACTCATGGAGAACCCGAAATAAGTTTTGACTCGACTGATCAATGCTATGTTGAAGATAGAAAAGAAATTCGTAATACTCATGATGGAATAATGGCCGTTACTGAAGATGGTGACGGAGTTCAAATTGATAAAATTCCACCAATACTTATTGAAGATGTTTTAGGGACAGTTGTCGGAAATGATCCATATACACAATCCGGTCGTTCTTTATATAAGCAAATTCTAAAGATGCGGGTATTCGATTCACCTGATGACAAACTTGTATCTACAGGCCCTAAATTTGATCCAGTGAATACTGTCACTAGTCAAACTGAGGCTGATACCAGGGCATTATGCCGACTGTTTAAAGTTACAAGTCCGACAAGTGGCAATCAATACGCATTTGGTATAACGAAAGAAGGCAGAGTATTTCTTCACATACCGAAATCATTAACCGGAACTTCAAATGAAAAAGGAAAATCTGTTGA
>Ga0315284_10009620_pt1 | contig 13780 bp, 21 predicted proteins | sample YL17G09_16_MG_FD_203696 | JGI IMG/M metagenome (GOLD analysis project Ga0315284, IMG submission 203696) | Sediment microbial communities from Yellowstone Lake, YNP, Wyoming, USA - YL17G09_16 | ecosystem: Environmental > Aquatic > Freshwater > Lake > Sediment | place: USA: Wyoming | collected...
AGCACGTCTTGGTTGAGTCCTGCTGGCAAGTTCACGAGGGGATGATCCGTACCGCTGTACCCCTCAGCCAGGCTCGGGGGCACAAATACTACTGCGGACACGTCTGGGACTATTGTGTATCGAACGACGGGGCCAACAACCGCATCGTCTCAGTGCTGCTCGATGATGACATCTTGATCGTTGCCCCCATCGGCGGCCAAACGCTGATGCTTGACCTTGGCCTAAATATGGAACTCACGCAGGTGAAGCGGACCCTGTGGGATCTATTGGGGGACTAGCCATTTTGGTGTATACAGCGCCATGACCGATCTCAATCCAGGAATTCGTCTCACTGTGAGCATGCTGAACGCAGCGGGCCACAAGACCACCGATTCAGGGGACGGGGAAACTCATGACTTCGCGTGTGACCGTGAAGGATCGTATGTGGTGGTTATCTCGACTCCAGAACGCTTGGTTCAAGAGTCGCAAGAAATTGCGGCCCTATTGAAAGCCAACGGGATCACTGTCTCCGCGATTGGGGCTGGGGGGGTTCAGATCCAGGCAACCTACGATCCATCCATGGGGTTGGATCACGGCTCAGCTATCATTGACCTCTCTGGTATCCATGATCGGATGCTGCCGAAAGTCATCATCTTCGGTTAGCCAAACCTATGAACCCCATTGCATTCTTCATCGTTGTAGGCGCTACGTTGACGGTCGTCACGGCGGTCACAACACGAAAGAAGCGCCCAACATGGCGTTCAATCTCGACCTGGGTTCGTAAGGGACTGGACCGCAAACAGCCGCAGAAAGAATCCAACGAAAAAGATTCCGAATAGCCCCTTGCATTACCCCCAGCCGGTGTAGTATCTACATTAACTCACGGTCGGTGTAGTAAGAAGGATGGCGAGACAAGCATGACGAACCCGTTTTGGAAGGGCCTGGCCAAGGTCGGCCTTGTCACGATTGAAGATGATGCCGTGACGACGGCTGTACCTGAATCGGAAGCCTCCCCACAGCCTATTACGTCTCGCCCCCCACCACGGGCAGCGGCAACGGGGGATCGAGAGCTTGTGGCGACACTCGATACCTCGTCCAGGGATCAGCTTGTGGCTGCCATGGAGGCATCTGGGGCACAGCTCGTAGAAGACCTCATGGACATGATCGGGACCCTACGGGAGAACATCAGTGATGAAGCAGCGCTCTACAAAGCAGCGCTCAAGATCCTGGTCAAACAAGGCAACACCGTCTCTGCGATCCGGCAAGACTTCGACAAGTGCATCGGGGCGCTTGAGGCAACGAATCGTGACTTCGCGTCACAGCTCAAGACTCAACTCGACAAGCGAGTGGGCGGTAAGCTCAAGATCGCCCAAGACTGCAAGGCTCAGATGGCTGCCAAGCAACAGCAGATCGAAGACCTACAAGATGAGGTCGCCAACCTTGCGGCTCAAGCGCACGAGGCTGAGTCCTCAGTGGCAGACGAGCAAGCCAAACTCGATCTAGCTCAACAGCGATTCACCCACAACTACACAGCGATTCGCGGTGAAATCGAAGGCACCTGTGCGAAAGTCGCCCAACACGGAGAAAAGCTCTAATGTCCGATCTGACAACAACGAAGCAGTGGTACCAGAAGCCAGAGAACCTTGCGGTTTACGGTGGCCTGGCAGTAGGGGGCTACTTCCTACTCAAGGTGTTGGACAGGGTTCTCCCGCTTCTGAACAGCGTGTTGGAGTCAGTGCTCTACACAACGGTGCTCTTTGGAGCGTTGGGTCTCGTGGGCTTCTTGCTCGTGAACGGGGACATCCATCGGCTCGTTTGGTACGGGTACAAGTCCGGGATGCGCTGGCTCACCGGCCGCTTCGTTGAACTCGACCCCATCGGGATCATGCGCTCCTACGTGGAGACTCTCGACTCAAGTCTAGCTCAGATCAAGAAGAGCCTGGGTTCACTGCGAGGGCAAGCGGAATCCCTCCAAGAGTTGATCCAGACCAAGTCCCAAGAGCACGAACGCTCCATGGGGATGGCGGCTCAAGCCAAGGCGAGGGCAAAGGAAAAGGGGATGCGGACGGAAATGCAGCTCCATGCCCGCAAGGCTGGACGTGCCGAGCAATCCACCCTGACCTATCAAGGGCTTCTGAACAAGATCCTTGGGCACATCTCGGTCATGGAGAAGGTGGAGGAAGCGTCCAACTTCATGATCGTGGACATCAACGACACCATCGAAGAAGAATCCAAGAAGCGTGAGATGATTCACGCGAGCTACAAGGCCATGTCGGCGGCTCGCCGTATCATTGCTGCGGACAAGCAACGTGAACTCTACGACATGGCGCTTGAGTCCACCACCAAGGACTACTTCAACAAGCTTGGTGAGATCACGCAGTTCGTAGAGGACTCCCAGCACTTCATCAACACGATGGATCTGGAGAACGGTGCCTTCGAGGCCGATGCTCTCGCGAAGCTTGAAGCTTGGGAAGATCGTTCCACTGCCTTGTTAGAGGGTGGGTCCGGTAAGACCAAGTACCGAGTGGGCAGCACCACCGGCCCCCTGCTTACCGCTGATACGGGCCAGCAAATCATCGACGCAGAGGTTGTTGAAGACCGCCCCTCGTTCGCAAACCTATTCGACTCACTCAACAAGAAGTAGCACCCACGAAAGAGATGAAAACCATGTCAGTGAAAGTCAAAAAAGGTCCGCTCCTTACCTTGCTCACCATCGTGATCGGGGGCCTCGGACTCAGTTACGCCTACAACCACGGGTACCTTGGCCCCGCCAGTGCTGGCCCCGCCTCGATCCCTCAAGTGGCGGCCATTCCGGATGCTACGGAAGCCGTGATCCCTCAAGTGGCGGTCCCGATCGCCCCTTTGCCGACCGCCACCCCTGCGGCGGTTCCTGGACCTAGCGTCCGGTTCCTCGGGATGGCTTGGAATGCACAGATGGGTTTGGCGTTCGCAAACGGCGGCCCCAAGACCACCGTGGGCTCGCTCATGGAGAAGCATGGAGTCAACCTGACCTTCACTCGTCAGGATGACTGTATGGTGATGCAAACGCAGCTCATTGCGTTTGCCAAATCCCTCAAGACCGGGGATCCCAACCCCACGGACGGTGCCCACTTCGTCGCTGTGATGGGTGACGGCTCCGCTGCCTTCATCGCAGGCATGTGGGATGAACTCAAGAAGCTTGGTCCCGAGTACCTGCCAGAGGTCATTGGCTCTTCAGGCTACTCACGAGGCGAAGACAAGCTCATGGGTCCTCAGGCATGGAAGCAGAACCCCAAGCTCATGCGGGGCAGCTTGCTCGCGGGCTACCTGCGTGACGGTGACTGGAACATCGCTCTCAAGTTTGGTGCGGACAACGGGATCAAGAACAACCCGGACGAACGTACCTGGGACCCAGATGCGATGAACTGGTATTCCACCAGTGACTTCATCGCAGCGGGTGACGCATACATCAACGGCGCTTGCGAAGATCGTCCAGTGGTCCGTGACGGACGGCGTACTGGTGAAACCAAGCACATTTGCGTCAATGGTGTCGTCACCTGGACCCCCGGCGATGTGAACATCGCGACTCAGAAGGGTGGGCTCGTGTCCATCGTTTCGACTCGTGAGTACCGCTCGCAGATGCCCAACACGATCATTGGCATCAAGAAGTGGAACCAGGCCAACCGTAAGACCGTCGAGAACTTCCTGGCTGCCATGTACGAAGGTGGCGATCAGGTAAAAGCCAACCCGGCAGCGTTGACCCGTGGTGCCCAAGCCTCCGCTGCTATCTACCATGACAAGGATGCAGCGTACTGGGAGAAGTATTTCCGGGGCGTTGTGGAGAACGACAAGACTGGTGTGCCGGTCGAGCTTGGCGGTTCCTCTGCCAACAACCTTCAGGATGCCGCTCGTCTCTACGGGCTGATCCAGGGTGTCCCGAATCTCTTTGCCGCCACCTACACGGTGTTCGGTGACCTTGTGGTTCAGCAGTACCCGAAGCTTGTCCCGAGCTACCCTGCCGTCACGGAAGTTCTCGCAGTGAGCTACACCCAAAACCTTCTGCAAGCCCAAGCGGCTTCTGGTGTGGCGGTTGTGGCTGCGGACCAGCCGGTGTTCGTACCGAGTACCGAGGTCCAGAAAGTCGTGTCCAAGCGTGACTGGCAAATCAGTTTCGACTCAGGGCGGGCCACGTTCACCCCAGACTCATTGGCTCAGCTCGAAGAGTTGAAGAACGGTTTGCTCATTGCAGACGAACTAGCGCTTGAGATCCACGGGCATACAGACGCCACTGGTGATGCCATCAAGAACGTGACGCTATCCCAACTGCGGGCCAACGCTGTCCGTGATTGGCTCATGGGTCAGGGTGCCTCCAGTTTCCCCCGAGATCGCTTTGCTAAGGTCACGGGGCATGGTTCTGAAATGCCTGCCGCCTCCAACGATACCGAGACAGGGCGGGCCAAGAATCGCCGCGTTGTCATTGTCCTCGGAAGCTAACCGATTCCGGCGTCTGTTGGTTGGCAAAGCGGCCTTGTCTTTCATCCGAGGCTCATGCCAATCAAAAGAGGCATCAGACCGTTGGCCCCGAGCGGTGGAAAATTCGGGGTGCTGTACCTAATACCAAAAAAGCGAGTGAGCCATGGAACGTTCAATGATGTGGGCCATTCTAGGCTTCTACGTGCTTATTGGCGTGCTTGCATGGGGTTCCACGCAAAATTGCGAGACCTGCCTGAAGCACCATGCAGTCCGAGACTGCCAGAAAATCTGCAAGTGACCATGACCAACGCCTTTCGCCCCAACCGCAGTCTCACCGGGCAAGCCTGGACCATCCTCTTGGGCGTGGAAGCCGCCCTTTTCCTACTCGCGTGGACCTTTGGGGACGCCTACTCGATCCCAGGCCCCTACGACGTGCTGCAAGCTCTCGGGAAGGCTATCCGGGAAGATGGGTTACTCTACGAGCTGGGCGTCAGCTTCCGAATCAACGCGGAAGCGTTAGCAATCTCCACAGTGATCTCTGTGGGGCTTGCGTGGCTCTCGGTCTTGCCTTCTGTGCGACCCATCGTGGCGGTCTTATCGAGGGCACGGTTCCTCGGTCTCGCGGGATTCGTGACTGTGTTCACCTTTGCGTTTGGTGGCGGCCATGCCCTCAAGGTGTCGCTCCTGACCTTCGGGATCTCGGTCTTCTTTCTCACGTCGATGGCCTCGGTGATCGCATCAATCCCACGGGCCGACTGGGACCAGGCCCGGTCCCTGCGTATGTCAGAGTGGCGGAGTGTCTGGGAGATAGCGGTACTGGGGAAGGCCGATGAAACGTTCGAGATGTTCCGCCAGAACGCTGCGATCGGCTGGGTGATGCTTACCATGGTCGAGGGTTTGGTCCGCTCTGAGGGGGGCGTGGGGGGCATCCTGCTCAACTCCACCCGGTACCGAAACTTCGCCGCTGTGTTTGCGGTACAGATTGCCGTTGCACTCTTGGGCGCTGGCCAAGACCGCCTGATTGCCTACATCAAAGACAAAGTGTGCCCACACTCTGCCCTCACGTTGGAGCGTAACTAGTTATGGGCTTCAACGATCTCGCCAACCAAGCTCTAGAAGGTTCTGACCCCGCCCACGAGACCCGGCACTCTAGGGTCGGGCAATACTCTCTCGGGGAAGTGCTGGTACGCACCACGGACGTGACGCTCAGCTTTCAGAACAAGGATAACCCAGACGATCCCCCAAAGATCGTGCTGAAGCCCACCAGCATTGAGGTTAGGGACATCGTTCGTCCTGGCTTGGCACAAGGGCAAGTGATCGGGCTTCTCGGACCAAGCGGGATCGGCAAGTCTCAGTTCAGTCGCATCCTCGCAGGACTTCAGAAGCCAACGAGTGGCCAAGTTCTGGTCAGTGACTTCGAGAAGGACAAGACTGGGGCAACGCTCCGGCCGGTTGAAGCGGGCCATGTTGGGATGGTTGCACAGGACTACCCGTTGTTTCGGTGGCGTACTGTGCTCGGGAACCTGATCGTCGCCTTGGAGCACACCACGCTCTCTAGGAAAGACAAGGTTGCAAAGGCTACCGAGTACCTCCAGTTGTTCGACGTCTCGGAACTGGCTGAGAAGTACCCCGCTCAACTCTCGGGCGGGCAACGTCAGCGGATCGCCATTATCCGACAGCTCTTGTGTGCCGAGCACTTTATCGTCATGGACGAACCTTTCACGGGACTTGATCCGATCTCGAAGGAAATCGTGTGCGAGGTGATCAACAAGGTGGCGACCCTGCATGAACACAACACCATCTTTGTGGTGGCCCACGATATCACGGCGTTGTGCCAGATATCCGATCAGCTCTGGCTCTTTGGACGGGACCGCGATGAGCAAGATCGAGTGATCCCTGGGGCTACGGTCAAGACCAAGTTCGATCTCATTGAACGTGGTCTTGCTTGGCAGCCTGGCATCTACGAGACGCAGCCCTTCACAGACTTCGTTCGCGAGGTCCGGCAAGAATTCCGTCACCTGTGAGGGTTCAGTGGACGACCTAGGGCAACACGTAGAACGCACGTGCTCGCATTGCGGACGCTCTGGACAAGGACAGATCAACGGGTACTGCCAGGCTTGCGGTAACCCAGACTCGATCAGCTCAGTCCAGATCCTCCGCCAGTTTCTCTCTCAAGGCGATGTAGACGAGCTACTACAATTCGCAGAACAACACTGCTTTGATCCTGGCCGCCAAGGTACCGGCTACACGAAGACGCCCATCCCTCCGACGCACTTCCAGGCATTACGGCAGGATGCCCTACGGTGGCTTGGGGTGCCTCAAGATACCGCCCACGACTGTTACCTTGTCAAGTACGAGACGGGTAGCTGCATCCCGTTGCATCGTGACGATGCCCCGATGGCCCAAGAACACCACCGGTTGAATGCTATGGTGCAGATGCCCTTGGAGGGTGGGGAGCTATGGGTTTCGGGGCAGCCTGTCTCGCTCAACACAAGGGACTGCTACCTGTTTCGTCCTGATCTCGATGAGCACGAGGTCGAAAAGGTTCTGGCTGGAACCAGGCTCATCTTCACTGTAGGGGTTCTGAGATAAGTTTGGAGTTTGCCGTGGTTGCCGTGTAGTACCTGCATGGCAAAAACAACCAAAGCTCTGAATAGTCGAACCGCGTACGTACTGGACTCCGGCAAGGGGACCTTCTATGCGGAAGCGGTAGACGAAGACGGTGGAGATTACGGCGTTTTCGGCTCGGAAACGGGTTTCTGCTATAGCACTTGGTCGAGCAAGGATGCAGCGGAAGAAGACGCAGCGTGCCAAGGGGGCGAGAAGCGATGAAAGTCACAACAACATACGAGGCGCTGCGTACCGCCGCACTAGAAAAAGGGATTTCTCGGGAAGACATTCCTCGGGCCATCCAGACCTTCGTGACCTAAGGTAGGGGATCAGGTCGAGTCTCTGGTGAAGCCACACATTTCGTTCATCTCGCAGCAAGAGAAGTCCAAGCTCGTGAAAGTGGTCGAGGATGCCTGGAAAACGCACTCGACAAGATGGGCTACGACCTAAAGTAGGTCAGTTCGCACTCGATGGAACCTTGGGCCTCCCCACCGTAGGGTCAAGCTCACACCCATGACCAGTATGGTCTGATCCGTCTTCCTCTTCGTGGGATTCTCGGTGTGAAGCCAAAGCTATCAGGCGTAGGGAAATCGCCTGTAAACGGCCCACCATCTCGTACAGCACGGCGGGTGGCACTTCAGGGTGCAACAACCAGTCCTCTACGACTGTATCGTTTCCTAGGGTCACAACTACCGTGCATACGGGGGCGTTGGATATGACCCCGTCAAGGGCGTTGGTCAACGCTCCCGCGATACCGGCGGCTTCATGCAACGCTTCTGTGCGGATCTTCTTCGCGATCTCACGCAGTTGGTGTGCCAGTTCTTGTTCGAGAGTCTCGTCAACCACTTATCACCCCACCAATTGGATCGAAAGCAATGAATTCTGGGCAATGTCCTGCCAAAATTCTAGAGCAATCTGCTCATGGGCTGCGTGCCGTTCTTTGTGAGTAATGTAGTGTCCAATACCTGAGATCACCACGGTCACCACAACTACAAACAGATCGTAGGGCTCATGATCCCTTTCGATCTTCTTCTGCGTGATCCGCACGTCACACTCAATTCCAGGCTCAGCTTCCTTGATAGCGGTAGCGAGACGCAAGGCACGAACTGACCAATCCATCGTTACCTCCGTAGCAACGCCTCAACCACAGGCGAGCACTCGACACAAATGTGCCGCTTCCGCACTTCACCGTTACCGTAAGGCGGCCCAAAGTACAGAGCCCCTGGTACCTTGAGAGGTTTACCACATACATTACAGGGGAACTCGAATCGTGCTTTGGGTACCACGTCCCAGCCGAGACGACTCAGCTCTAGGCACAAGTTTGTGTCGGACAAGGAAGCCCGTAACAATCGCTGTGCAGCTCTGACCGCACCATCCGCTGTTGTCAGATCCTCGACGTACGGGCTTTCTTGCTCGCTCTCACTCATCAGACAACAGCATCCTTAAGCTGCTTGGCGGGCGACACCTTGACCTTCGTGGACTCTGGCTTGGCAGCGATCGTCACCGCTTGCTTGGTGAACGGGTTGATCCCTTGACGCTCTGCGGTCGCTGCCTTCTTGACCGCCTTGAACTTCACGATGCCTGGGATCGCTGCTTCGCCGCCGGTCTTGAGACCCTCAGTGACGATCTCCAGAATGGTGTCGAGCACACCGTTGAGGTCGTGCTTGGTGAGGGATGGGTTCTTTGCCTGCAATGCGGAGAAAAATTCAGTCTTGGTCATGATTCCTTCTGCTTTCCTTTAGGGTCTCGAATGAGCTTCGATCTCTTACAAATCAACGGGGAAGTCTAGATACACCGTTCCAACCACTCTTGGAAGCGATCTTCCACACGTCGCTTAGCTACGGCCATCGTGTGTTGCCCAGGAAGGGGATCTTCCAACCCTCGCGATCCAAAATAAGCAACATAAAGCCCGCTGTCTTTATCGTCAGACAAACGCACGAGCGCTACAGACCCCACAACAACGGACCCGTATAAGCACTCTTCAATCATGGGGCTACGCGAAGCCCAAGACCCTTTTATCTGCCCGCGACGCCATTGTCTTCGACGCGGTGGGAAAGAGCGTGTTTCAGATGTGGTTTTAGGTGTGGGGACGGCCGACTCAGTAACAACGTCTTTGGTTCTCTCCGAAAGCAACGCAAGCACCAGCTTCTCGATCGTGTGAACCACTTGATCCGAGTTCTCGTAGTGGTCGCCCCCGCGAAGCATTGTACGTAGCTGGGACGCCAAGATATCGTGCGTGTCCTGGACCTCCGTAGTCTTAACTGGCATCGCTGCCAAAGTACGCATCTCCCTATCTTGTGCTTCCAAAGTCCGGATAACCTTGCTCAAACGAGCACTCTGCCGGAGTTTACGGAACTGCCGTAACGCCTGAGTGTAGTGCGGTCCGACAACCACCCCAGACATCCCCTCAACCGAAAGGGAGTCCGCCACCACATGGGCCGAATCAGAACGTACGTTCTGAGCCTGATGCCGGATCATCTCATCAAGGGTCCAAGAACGCTTGTCGCGGTTCACCAAGTTCAGCATCCCCCTTACTACACCGGAAAGAACATTTATGGCAGGAAACAGCACACTCATTGGCGAGTTACTGAAGCGGGTCAGCGGGTTTACGATGAACTTCAACCCAGTAGCTGAGCGGTTCAAGAGTCGTTTAACTTATCCCACAGGGAAGTTGGCGGGGGCTCTTCCTTGGGCTCATCGAACATTGCCTCATCGCTCAGTTGGACCAGCACTGGTGCGTTCCGCAGGGGACACCAACCGGGGGTTCCGCTCGGGGGCACCGGCCTTTCCGCCAGTCTGAGGCATCTCTGGATAGAGCAGAACGGGCAACTTTGGCATCCGTCCACCGACTGAGACCCGACTTGCATCGTCCTCAGGAACGGTTCCTCGGTGTCCCAGCACGCATCGCACACCGAACGCATCCGGCCATCCGCAGAGATCCTCGCGGAGAACCGTTCTCCGCAGGACACACAAGCGTACGCCAACAAGGGGTCTTCCTCAAGCGTTGTTTCTGCTTCGTATTCGTAGTCACGGCAGTCCGAACACTCGCCCATTCTCAGGTGCAACTCGTCTTCGACCTCAACACCACAACCGGTACAGGTAGGCATCTAATGTTCCGCTTGCGTGAGAGCCTCAGCAACCTGATCGGCGGTAAACTCCCCAACCCGCATGAAACCGATCTCCCACTTACCGTGAGGGGTTGCCGCTGACTTGGGGTCTGTCTGCCGGAAGGCCAGCATCCCACGCTGGCCGCCCTTCTCAATGCGATAGCAGTCCCACAAGTGCCCCCGTGCCTCGACCGTGAAGGCAAAGTCGGACTCCTTCATTCCCAAGCTCATCCCCACCACCGATGCCACACGTGGTCGTGATGTGAACCTACGTGTCCCAAGGTCATGCTGCACTCTGGGGTAATGAGGCCGCCTCTGTGCGACGACCCAGCATCGAACTCGCGCCCAACAGCACCACACTTGCCTAGCGTACCTAGGCTCACAACGGGCGACTGCCTGTGTTTAGTCGTAGGGTACTTGGCTCGCTCTAAAGCTGCGTCAAGGATCTCCAGGTACCGTTTCAGACCAATGCTCTGACCCGGCTGTGTGTTCTTCCAATTCGAGATAGGTGCGTACCCCATTTTAACCCTCGTCCTTGCTCTTTGGTTTAACCAGTTCCCACAGGCGTTCCAGTTCATCCAAGGTCACTTGCTTGTAGCTTCGCATCGGTCCTGGGCCGGACAGACCCACTTCGCCCGAGATCGAGACACTGACCACTCGCCACACAGCACTCTTTGGGATGGCGAGCTTCCACCGTTGGCCTGTCGCGACTACTGTGGTTTTGTTGTCAGGCATTCTGGCTCCAAAAGCTTCCACAGTAGGTTCGAGTTTCTTGAATAGTGCATGAAAGGGGGCGGTGTGGGGGCACCGTGGCGATTCTTGAGGTGCCCGATCATCACCCCTTGACCTGACACAAAGCCTGTCGTGATGAAATCGGCCACTTTCACCACATCCAGGGGGAGTGCCCCGATCAAAAACTGACCCCCGTTGCGTTGAGCATCTCTGAGTGCGTAACCGCTGGCCCTGATCTCAAGAAGCACCCCACACCTGGTGTCAGCCGCTACTTTTTTGGCTGCGTAAGCGTCGCCCTTCAGACGTATCAGGCCCGGAGGAAATAGCTCCGAGGGTCCTTGCCCAAGATGCACCCAAAGATCCCCAGGCTCTAGCTCTTGAGCTGGAAGTCTATCGTGGGGGAACGTCAGCACAGCCTAGACTACACCGAAACGATAACCCGAAACAACGTCGGATTGAGCACAGAGACGTAGCTACTCACGTCGCAGTGGTCGTCGGACTGGAAAGCATACGCGAGGCCCCCACGACAGTTCGCGTGGATGCCCTGGGAGTAGTGGTTGGTGGTGGGGTCCTGATAGAACTGAGCCTTGTCCTTACACCACTGACAGTCCGAAGAGTTGGCCAGCTTGTCGGTCAAGAGCATCACCGAACGATTGAAGGCTGCACAAAGCGTACCGAACAACTGAAGCGCGTAATTCTCTTGGAGGGACCCTGGCTCCCCACGCCCTGAGACACAGAACAGGAAGTTGTTCTCAAACAAGTCCTGGGTCGAAGGGACGCTCAGAACGATCGGCTCAAGGGGCAAGTCGTTCGTAGTGAACGTGAACAGCCCGTCTTGAACACGTCCACCCCACGTAACGAAAGTGTTGGAGCCTGGTGGCGGGTCACCCACGAAGGTCAAGTCAATCGCCTCGAAGCGTTCCCACACCTGATCGATGTACTGCTTGAGGTACTGGGTATCGAAGCGAGACGTCGGAATGACCTTCTGCTCGAAGGCCGTGATAGCGGTTCCAGGGGCAAGCACACGATCGGTGTCCGCAAGAAAGAGCCCCTTGAAAGCAGGATTGGCACGTATGCCTGCAAGGAACTTGTCGTAGCCACCCAGAAGCCACCCACGCTCGTAGTCCACGGGTTGTCGGGTACTGGGCTCTTGGCCCGCCACATGGAAGGCCAACGGCAGGCCAGCGCTCTGCACGTTGGACAGGTTGAAGTTGAAGAGCCCATCCTGACCGACCGGGATGTAGGTCACTTCAAAGAAGTCCCACGGGGTGTTGTAGTTGGGGCCACTCGGATCTGCGGGACTCGGCGGGATCACGGTTCCCTGGGGGCCCACCGTCAGAAACAGAGGTGCTCCCGACGAAATGTACAGGCGACCCGCCGACAACATCGGGAAGTCTAGGGCCGAAGGCGTAGGACCGATGCGGCATGACAAGGCTGCGGTTGGGTGCTCTGACGGAACCGAAGGAACAGCTTGACCAGTGGCGTCACAATAGCAGGGCTTACCCGTCACGGGATCAAGCCCATAGTACGTGAACCACATGCCCTGAGCGTTTAGGAACTCGATTTGCATGTTGCCCTCTACACCACACGGGTTCGATAAGAGGGTCAGATGGGCTGGGAAGTCTGTCAAGGAGTGGACGAGCCTCCTCGCAGGTGGGAGGGATGATGAAATCAAGAAGGCGCTGAAGAGTGCTCTTCCCGTGAGTTGGAAGTAGCCACGCGGCTACCGGCGGTCAAGCAGTGAACCTTGGCTTGTTTCGCTTAGATACCGCTCCACTCCATACTGATAGTAGGTAGAATCGATTTCACCAGCGAAGGCACGGCGGCGGAGACGGCGGCAAGCGAGAGCCCCTGTAAATAATCCCCCAAAGGGCTCCCAGACAACATCGCCCTCGTCAGTGGAAGCGGCAATGATGCGCTCCATTAGATCTAAGGGCTTCTGGTTCAAGTGAACAGCCTTACCGCTGGTAGCTCCAACCTTTACCCGTTCAGCGCCTCGTATCGCGCTGCGGTCCCATACGTTTGTAACTCCGTGTGGGCAGTTGAACTTCGACCGCATCTTCTCCCATTCGGCCCCTGTTACGGGAACCACACCGTCAAGAGACAAGTATGGCCTCCCGCTGGGGTTGCCATGCTTATTACAGTAATCGCTCAGCCGCTGCATGGCCTCAGCGGGAGGAAAATACCATAGGTGGCCTTGGTCTAAATACTTACGAGTCGCGGCGTCCTTGACGCCACATGCTTCGTTGGCCCTGCTTTGGGGCAACCCTGAACGTTTCCACTCGTCGAGCAGCCAGCGCTTGAGCGGCTTGCCGTGTACTTGAGCCTCAAGGACGTACTGGACGCAGACCTCCGTGACAACAGGGAATCTACGTATCTTCTTTGTGTTCACGTTGCCTGCAATGTGACCGATTCCCTTGTTCCAGATGTTGCAGTTGACGTAGCGCCAGCCGTACTTTTCGAGGATCGGGTGAGCCGCAGCCCAACCGATCTCTGAGTTCCAGAACCACAGGGTTGTTGCCGGAGTTGCAGCCTGAGACCATGCTGCGACGTGGGGCTCATACCAACGGGGCACGTCTAGGTGATCGGACGTGTCGCCCTCAAACCCAAGCACTCCGTATGCGCCATCCGAAACGATGGTCGTGGGCTTGGGCCAAGACTCATACAGTTCGAGTGAGTCCCCGTAGTGAAGGGCGACGTACTCATCGGCATGCACTTTCGATGCGGGAGCAGATTTGAGCGTGACGGTCTTTCCGCGACCAACGGTACTGGTTGCACACCGCCCTCTATGGAAGCCGTCTAACCATTCACGAGGGGTCATGGTTTCATTCCTTCGGCAACGGGAGGATCGCAGTCAGGTCCGAATGAATTGCAGTACGAATAATCCCACATCAATGCGT
>Ga0315284_10009621_pt1 | contig 13779 bp, 15 predicted proteins | sample YL17G09_16_MG_FD_203696 | JGI IMG/M metagenome (GOLD analysis project Ga0315284, IMG submission 203696) | Sediment microbial communities from Yellowstone Lake, YNP, Wyoming, USA - YL17G09_16 | ecosystem: Environmental > Aquatic > Freshwater > Lake > Sediment | place: USA: Wyoming | collected...
ACATTTTTTTCTTCTTCAACTGGTTCCGGCTTCAAAAGAGGATCCCATATTCCTTTTTTTGTAAATGTTACCGATGAAACATCATCATACGATCCTTCAAATGAAATTGGTGTTGCAACTCTGTTGAAATTTTTGATGTAGTAATGATATGCCCAATCCAGCTTTTTCCAACGTGCTTCACATTTTTCAGCAATTTCTTCTGCATTCATCATCAGGATATCTTGCTTGTCTTGTTCCAAATCTGCAAAATCTTCAGCAGTCAAAGGTGGTGTTGTTTGGATATGTTCTTCAATCAATAACATATCAAATAATCCATCTGATCCCAATAGCACTTTCACATGATCTGTTTCCGAAAAATGACATTCGTTGTATTCAGGATTATATCCAGTTGCACAATTGTGACCTAATGCTTGTGTTGTTGCCAGAACAGTCATCGCCCCTGATCTTGTTTGAGTAAATTGTTGATATAATGATGGTCTTGCTTGAAGGCTTCTTGCATTTCTGATTTGTGGAACATCCCTATTTTTTGTTATTGGTCCTACATATGTTGTTCCGGGTTTTGCCAGTCTCCATTGTTCCAACGGGTTCTTCATATTGTGAGGAGTGCTTTTATATGCAAACTCCCCATTCACAAGAATGACAATTCAATTCTCTCAAGAAATCGATGAATGTATTTGTCCCGTGTCCATCTGCAATTATTCCATAATTAAATTGTTGTCCCATTTTTATACCATTTTCAACGATGGATTGGCCACACCGAGCAAAATCTTGCCCTTTATCCAAATCCTTGACACATTTATTGATAATTCGTTCAAATTGAAATGATGACATTATTTCAGTAGTAATAAATCTTTAAATTTGAAAAGCATTTCAATTTTATTTACAGGATGTCAAGACATCTTATAAATAAAACAATGATCCCGAAGGGATCCAATTTTTATTTATTGATGTATCATCAATAATAAAAAATCAAGAAGCGAAGCTTCCAATTTTTATTATCAACTTGTTTAAAATATATTTATAAAATTGAATTAAATTATTATAATATAAAAAATATAATTAGCGAATTAAATGACATCGTGCAAAGGTAATGGAGAATGTTTAACTAAATGTGAATGTGAATGTTATAATGAAGAAACAGAAAAATATGATGAAATATGTGTTTGTGGTCATAGACAACATAATGGGTATTGTCCTTCTAATTGTTGTATGCTAGTTGAATGTAGAAATTATAAATATTGTAATGTAAAACAACCAAAATGGGTATCAAATTGTCATAATAGTATGTGTTCGTGGTGTGCGGTTCAAATGGGAAAACATATATATACAAATCAGTTAGAAGATTGTTGCGTATGTTTAGAAAATAATATTATAGTAATACTAAAATGTAATCATAAAGTTTGTAATGATTGTTGGTATAAAATTACAAATAAAGGATTTGATGATGAAGATGAAGAAGAAGATGAAGATGAAGATGAAGAAGAAGATGAAGAAGATGAAGAAGAAGATGAAGATGAAGAAGAAGATTGTGAAAAATATAAACCATTATGCCCGTTATGTCGTAATTTAAATAGTTGGGATAAATAATTCTGTTTTAATAAAAATGTATTATTCAAAGAACATCGGTTTCTTTTGTTTTTTTTTAATAACAACAATATTATTGCTAGTATTAATTATTTTTTTATTTTTGGTATGAATAATAAAATCGGGTTCTGTAATAGCTTGATTATTTTTAATTTTAAAAATAATTTTATTTCGTTTAGTAGAACATGAATGACAATGACATCCTTCATCCATATAATGTTTTTTTTGTATATTAAAATATATTTGATTTTCGGAAGAAATTTTAGAATATAATATGTATTCTTCTTTTAAAAATGGTGTAAAATAATCTGTTAATTTATTAGCCCATTTATTTATATATGTATTCTTTTCTTCTGTAGATAAATAATAATCTAATTTTTCATTATTTATTTCATGAAAAAAATTAATCGGTAAATAATAATTTTCTTTAAAACTTTGAAATAAAGAAGATATTGCTTTTTTATTTGTTTCGTATTCTTTTACAGTATAAATATGAATTCCAAAAATATTAAATAATATGGAAGACCACGAATTAAAATCATCTAATCTTAATTTAATATATTTTACATTATCAATATTTTGGTATAAATATTTGTGTTTTAAATCAAACGTATCAATAAGAGGGATATTGTATATTTGTCTATAATAATCAGTATTACATAAAAAAGGAAATAATTTATTAAATCTTTGAATAATTAAATTTATATCATAATTATTGATTTGTTCTTCTGTATTATTAAAATGATATGAAATATTTTCAAAAAAATATGATATTTTATGTTCTATTGGCGTTCTAAATATATCTATAACATAAACACTTTTTCCTAAATCGCGATTAAATTGTATAATTTCATTAATAGTAATATCGGTAATATTACATAATACATTTAACATTAATTCATCATGAATATGTAATACTGTAAAATAAGAAGGTAATGATATTCTTAAAGAAGTAATTAAAGAAGTAGATCCAACTTTTGGAGGACAAAAAACAAAAACAATAAAAAGAGATTGTTGAATACCTAATTTAAGATTAATATTAAGAAGTTTGTTATGATTATAATCATGGTTCATCTTATCCTTTCTGATATATATAATATTAAAATATTATATATATATTTCAATTGATAATTTAAAATTTAGGACGAGAAGATCTTGGTCTATAATCATAATCTCTCTCATCTCTTGATGATCGATATTCATCTCTTGTATCTCTGGATCGATATTCATCTCGGGAAGGTTTGGAATATCTCTTTCTAGGTGTTGTTGTCGGGGTTGGATTAACTTTTATCTGATTTCTGGTTTCACACATCAACTTTCCACAATTCACTCCTGAAACATTCCCTGCAAAGTAATCATGCTTGGAATCAGGATCGGTAGACTTAACCAATTCAAAACAGACATATTCACCTTGAACAAGGTACTTGTATTGTTCATCGGTGGTATTCAAAGCAGTATGATGAACAAAGATGTCTTGTTCGGAAGAGCCATCGGACAAAGTAATAAAACCATATCCAACCTTGTTATTAAACCACTTGACACACCCCAACAAGGATTTTGTTTGGCTCATTGATGTAATTAAAAATTAGATAATCTTTAAATACTTATTGATAATATATTAGAAAGAAGAAAAATATTGTCATAAAATGTATATTTAGAATATATAGGTTTATTAGTGATTATTTAAAAAAGTATAACTAGTGAAGTGAAAATTAATATTTTCTTTTAGGTCTTCTTCTTCTTTTACCACCACTACCATTATCATTACTACCATTATCATTATCATCTTTATAAATTTCCGGTTTAAATTCTATACCATTAAAGAAAAAATTCTCTTCTGTTTTATTACCATTTTTTAAATTATTACGAAAATCTAATTCTTTATTTGCATTTGCAAAAGTTTGTTTGCGTTTATTTATATTTTGTCCGATTTGTCCTAGTTTTTCTTCTTGTTTTCTTTTTTCTTCTAGTATAATTTCTTGGTTTTTTGTATCTTCGCTTTTTATCTTTATAATGGATATTAAATCTTCTATTTTTTCTTTTCCTAATGGACTATCTAAAAATTTTTGTTCAAGATTTTCAGGAGTTTCACTTTTAAACATTCCACGAAACTTTCGTGATAGGTTTTTATAACTACTATTTTTATTTTCGTGTTCACGATTGGCATACCACTTTTTAAAATCCTCATTCAAAAATACGTTATAATATTGTTTTTGGCCTTCATCAAGTGTTTCATATGTATTCTTTTGTTTATCCGTAAGGGCTTTATATTCTTCCGTATTAACAAAATCAATTTCCCCGCCGGTCATTCTCATCTTTGTTCTCCTCCTTCTTTGCATCATCTTTGTTCTCCTCCTTCTTTGCATCATCTTTGTTCTCCTCCTATGTGTTGTACCCCCCTCTCTTTTTGTACCTCTCATATAATAATTAGATATTTTATCTTGTTTTTTATTTTAATGAATGAATATCTGGAAGCTTTGGGTCTTGATTTTATTTTAATATGCAAGCATATTAAAATAAAATTGGACCCTTTGGGTCTTGTTTTATTTATATCAACAAAGTTGATATAAAATAAAATTGAAATGCTTTTTCCAAAATAAATTCCATCACTATTTAAGCAAGTTTCTTTCTAAATGAATATCGTTTCTACTCCATCGCTTTATTGTGGCTTCTCCCAAGACTTCCAATTCCTAAAGCCAAATGAATACTATGATGATTGGGTCAGCTATATGACCGATACAGAGTATCATTGGGATCAGTTGGAAAAGTCGGTGGGAACACTAGAAAATTCGATGAATATATTGGAGTGTGAGTTGAAAGAGTTGAGAAAAAAGAGAAGGTTGTTGAAGATGTATGAAGAAGTGGATCATTTGGCTTGGGCGAGGGTGGTTGGTGTGGAGCTTCATATGAGAGAAATAGAGAAGGTGTTACAAAATTGCGAATTGACGAGATCGATAGTTTCAAACGAGTTGGCTTGCAAAGACATTCCACAGTCATCAAAAGAAGCGAAGGAGGTATATAATCCAAAGTTCACTTACAGGGAAAGAAGATTGATTGAAGATAATTTGAAGAAGGGGATTGAAGGAAAGAGAGGAGAGAAAAGGAGAATGAAGATGGAAGAAAAGCTGGAAAGGATGCAATTGGGAGAGGTGGGATACAACGAAAGCAGGAACAAGAAGAAGAATGTGAAAGAGATGAGGAAGATGTTGTTCAAGAAGAAGGAGGAGAATAAGAATGGAAGAAGAAAGGAAAAGGCAGCAAATAACAAAGTAGAATATTAAGTGTTGTTTTTGTGATGTTTTGTAATTGGAAGGAAGCGGCTCTCCTGTAAAAACCGAATATTTTTTTCTTGGAAAGAGAGAAAGGTTCTTTAAGTCCGAAATAATAAGTAGTTTATCTCTTAATTGATAATAATTTCTTAAAAAGAGAGAAAGATATTTGTTATAAAAAATTGAATTGTTAGAAATAAGTTAAAGGTTATGACAATTGATAATAAATGAAAATCTTCTTATTGATAATGATAATTCCGATGATAAAAAGTTTATCTATAAAACCACCTTCATGTAAAAATTGTAAATTTTATAAACCCCATTCGTATGACGAGTTTGAAACAACAAGTTTTTCAAGATGTACATATTATGGAGTAGATAAGTATGTAGATATTGTAAGAAGTGATGAAAACCTATGTGGAATAACTGGTAAAAATTATGTAAAAGAAAAATATATTGGAATAAAAAAATTAAAAGAATATATTTCAAGTAATAAGGTAGGTTTGTTTGCTTTATTATTTGTATTAAATCATATATTTCTGTTGTTTAGAGAAGCATTTGGAAGACTTCATTAAAGATGCAATTATTTATTGTTTATAAGAATAAATGATTGAGAATAATATTTTTCTTTAAAGGAATATATAATTTCTTTAAAATGAGAGAAAAGTTCTCTAAGTAGAAAATAATATATATTAGGGTTCTCTCTTTTATAAAAGAATATTGACTCATTTCTTGATTTGCTACTCATTTCTTCGTTTTGCATAATTATGCAATAAACTATATTTTCTTTGTAAAGTTATATAGTGGTTGAATAATATATTATGTTCTTTAAGTTAAAAAATAATATATATAACAGTCTACTTTCTCTCTTTATAGAAGAAATATATTGATTGAGAATTATATTTTCTTTACACCTTTTCTCATTTCAAACGCCGGACCGATTATAAATTTTTAGTTATTTTATGTTTACATACAATTAAAAAAAATTGAAATACTTTTTATTTTATATTGTAAGTTATAAATATTTAAATTTGACCTGCTTGACAACAAAAATGACAACTGCTAATAAATTTGCTGTAATGACTGGACTGCCTGAATATGGCGAACGTGCTAATATCGTTAATGTAAATTTAGACGACGTAATTACTTACAGAGTAAAAGGATACTGGGTATTTTCAGTGGTTATTGGAACAACAACTACTATGATACAAGTAGTTGATTTATTTTGTGAAAATACTATTGATGGAGTCAATTTATATATAAATAGGAAACAAAATTCTACTACAAAATGTTTATTAAAACCATCACGAAGAATATTTAAAGTTAGAAATATAAATAGATTGTAAAATTAGACGGACTAAAAAAAATGAGAAAAACTTTATATAAAAAAATAAAAATGAGGGAAACCTCTTTTTTATTCGGCGTTTGAAATGTAAAAAGGTGTAAAAAGAAGAACAATTATTATATTCAAAACAAGGAAAATAGAGAGAAACAACCGATCCATCTTTTCTCTCTTTTATAGAAGAAATATACTTCTTTTACATAAAGTTAGTTCCCATAAAAGAAAATAAATTGTTGTAAAAGGAGAGAAAAGGTAATATTTCTAATAACTTGTTATTTATTTGAAAGATAGTATAATCCAACAAGGTTCCGTTCAGCAAATCCTAAAAACAAAAAATGAAGTTCTAAGAACTTCTTTCCCCCGGAACCTGTTTTTGTTATAAATTGGACCCCATTCGGGTCATTATTTTTATTATATTCGTAAACGAATATAATAAAAATCGAATAATAAATAAAAATGTTCATGAACAAACTTTGCAAAGAATATATAATCTATATGTTTTCCGAAAATGATGGCGGATTACTATTTAAAAAATTGGATGAACTGGATGAAGAATATGTCAAATCCTATTTGACTGAAGAAGATTGGAAATGTGAGGATGAAGAAGAGTTGATAAAATCTTATACCATAAAAGATTGGTATGAATATAACCATTCAGATGAAAAATTATTTACAGATTGCAAAGAAGTGATGAAAATAATACATTTGTTGACACATTATTATTTGGAAAAAGGGATTGAAAAAAATTATGGTACAATTGAATATGTTGAAGAAATGGAAATGAAAATATTATCCGATTATATGTATTATTATATTTCTTCAAATGAAGAACTGAAATCGATGATCAGTTCATTAGTTTATAGGTTAATAACACGTTTATTCATTTATCGCTCATTTCTTGATTTGCTACTCATTTCTCTCTTTTATACTATATTATACCTAGTTATCAAATGAATATAATATAATATTTTCTTGATTTAACTATAATATTTTTCTTTGAATAAAGAATAATACTCTTTATAGAATTATATCTTATTTAAAAAGAAGATATAATTTATCAAAACAGAGAGAAAGGTCTTTAAGTTCAAAAATAATATATATAAGCCGTCTACTTTCTCTCTTTTATAAAGAAATAATTGATTGAGAATTATATTTTCTTTATAAAGAAGAACAATTATTCTTTTCAAAATAATGAAAATAGAGAGAAAGTAAAATCGAATAATTATTCCGATCCATCTTTTCTCTCTTTTATATCTTTCTTAGATATTTTGTCTAATGCATATTGTCCACATGGACCACAATGATCTTCATTTGATAAATCTATTTTTTTATTCAATTGAATATTGCAATTTTCTATTCTCCATCTTCCAACCGGTTTTACTATTTCTTTTGAAATAATATTTTTAATAAAAGAAATTATCGCTTTCATGCTTATATAATTAACTATGTTATCTTTATATTTTTCTTAAAAAAGAGAGAAAATAAGAATAGAATTATATTTCTTTTAAAGAACAAATTTTCTTAAAAAGAGAGAAAAGGTCTTTAAGTTCAAAAATAATATATATAAGCCGTCTACTTTTTCTCTTTATAGAAGAAATAATTGATTGAGAATTATATTTTCTTTAAAGAAGAACAACTATTCTTTTCAAAACAACCAAATAGAGAGAAAGTAAATCGATTAAATATCCGATCCATCTTTTCTCTCTTTATAGAAGAAATAATTGATTGAGAATTATATTTTCTTTAAAAAGAAGATATAATTTATCTCCAACTACTATTGCATTTATGATTTAAAAATGTAGTATCATACAAGAAAATATCATTGTATTTATGTTTTGATTTATGATATATTGTGGTAATGACATCAGGACCACATACCCATAATATATCTTCAGTATTAAATTCTCTTTTTTTTTGAATATATAATAACATTTGTAATCGATTAATACATTCTTCAATTACTTCTTTTAAAAATGGATGATTTTTTGTTTTAGAACCAAAACAAAAATTAGCTATCCTAACCAAATTTTCCGGGTTCTTACATTCTCTTTTACCTAAATCATCAAAAGACTTACATATATGTTCAATAAATAAAATTATATTATCATTTTGTGTATCTTTATTTAATGGTTTTTTTATAAAACAATCTGAATCCACATATAACCCACCATGTAAATAAACTGCTAATAATCTACCAAAATCAGTTTTTACAACCCAGCGTGGTATTCTATTATATAAATGTAATAAATCAGGAAATATATGATTACTATTTATTATGAAACCCTCTATAATAGATGGATTATTTATTATTTTATAATTTTCAATATATTTTAAATTATTAAGAACAACATCTTGTGGAAAATATTTTTTTTCATTTGGTTTAAATTTCCATAAATATATAATATTATTCATATTATATATAATATTTTCTTCAAAAGAGAGAAACATTAATTATATACCGGTATTCTTCTTTTCTCTCTACATTCTCTTGAATTTATATAACTAACTAAACATACGCATATTATTACACACCCTATTATCTCATACATATCATGTATTTTTACTTTTTTGATAAAAGAGAATATAAATATATATAATCAGGTTCTTCTTCAAAAGAAAGACCTCTACAATATTCAAAAAAGAGAGAAATAAATAATGGAATATCTTCCCCATTTAATATTCTCTCCTTATCCTCTACACAAATCTTTTTCTTCCATAAATAATACATTATATAAACAATTGATTCCAAATCATCTCTACGACTTGGCTCATTACCTTCCATTACATTTATACTAACAAAATTTGGAGTTCCTATTACTTTTTCTCTCTTTTTATTCTTTATATGAAATCCATCCACTATATATTTCTTGCAAAACCCAAAATCTATCATATACAACAAATCCTTATTCCTTTCCTTCCCAAACAAAAAATTATCCGGCTTAATATCACGATGTATCAACTTCTTTGAATGAAGAAATTCTACTCTATTTAATATCTGTCTTCCTACATCCATTATCCTTTCATATTCTATATCCACATCATTCAAGCCTTTCCCTAATAATTCCATTACCATATAATAATTAACCTTATCAGATCCATACCAATACACTTTCGGTATCCCTTCTTTTTGAGAGAAAGAATTCAAATATTGATATATAATTGTTTCATTCTTCAATAACTTCGTCTCATCTTTACATTCCACCTTCACCGCAACCTCTTCATTCGTCCTTATATTTATATACTTATAAATACTTCCATAACACCCTTGACCCAATTTTCCTATACACTTATACTTATTTGCAATCATTTCCATACTTTTATAATGAATGTTATTTTATTTCATTAAAAATAAAAAGGTTTTCGATAGGAGAGCCTTTTCCTTCCAAATTACACAATTATTACCAAGAAATCTGTATCAACCTAATCATTTTCTCTCCTGAAACTTTTTTTCCTCTTTGCTTTTCACATTTCAACTTCAATCCATGTTTCTCCTTCACATCTTCATAAATTACACCTCCTTTTGTCAACGCTTCAAACACTTCATTGCTAACATATATCCCCGACCAACTTGATCCAACACTTTTATTGGATGTAATATTTCTTGAAATAATCAATCCTTTAATTTCCTGCAAAGACCTCTCCACACGATTAATAACCGCATTCTTCATCAAGTCCACATCATTCGCTGTTTCTGGAACCAAATCCTCTGAACATTGACCATTTGAAGGAACCACATTACCCATCTCTGTCATCCTGCAAAATACCTCTTTCCCAGTAGTTTTTGGAATATTTACCTTCCAGAGTGTTTCATCATCTTCTTCTTCTTTCATATTTCTTCCCTTCACCATATTATTCCCATTTATCGGGATCGCAGTTGGAAATCCAGTATTTGACTTCTTCACAAATTGTAAATATTTGTCCAACTCTTCACTCTCCACAAATGATCTTCTCAAACAAATCCGAATACCCGTGTAATTGTGATATCCACACATTCTTCCAAGTAATCCTTGAAGCAATACATCTGTTCTTGATATTCCCGCTGTTTCAATTACAAATGAAATATTTTGTTTCGGTAATTGTTGCCCCATACGACAACGATCTTTCACCAAAATCAACGTGTTCCCAACCGGCTCATCATTCAGACATTCCAACGTATCAATCCCTTCTGGTTCCAACGTTTCATAATATAATTTTATATTCCATTTTGCTTTTGTTGCAATCATCTTGTAAAATTTCTCATCTTCATTCCCAGATCCAACGTTGTGTCCAATACGAATAATACCATATTTTCTTTTTCCCACTCTTGAAACAGATGACCTCATTTGTTCAAGAACACATACTTTTGGACTATCAAACGGAACAATCATCCCATTTTCTTTCATCTTCTTGATACTCATATAAGCCGGACTTGGACTGAAAGTAACTACCGTTTTACTTTGATCTTGATGTATCGCATTACTTGCTTCCGAAAATGATGTCGCCGATACCGACAACACATAATTGTCTCTCTCTCGTAAAGGCATCCAATCTCCATTCAGAATTATTCCCATTTGTTCAAAAAACTTGTCAGGACACATCCCTTGATCTTGTGCAAAATGACTTTCATCCCAAATAAATAATGTATTGTTCTTCGGTTCCATCTTCTTCTTCAACTCTATACCCCAAATTACTTCAAAATTTCTCGTAATTCGTGCCTTCAACCCTTCCCAACAATCTTCAACCATCTCTTCTTGAACACCAAGAAAGAACAAATACTCTTTGTAAAATATTTGATACTCTTCATCTTCCATACATCTTCTTGTTTGCTCTCTCAACGCTACTTCCGCATTTCCTGAGAAAATAATTGCCTTCTCCACTTTTCTTTGACGAAACATTTCACACATAACAAATGTGTAGACAAATGTCTTTCCCGATTGCATCTGTGCCAACAGCATGACATACCTGATTGCTTCAAGAGAATTATCACAATATATAGATATAATTTCTTTACCCGCCAACAAATTTTCCTGAAATTTTGTAAGAACGCTTGACATTTTTCGGTTTAAAACAGTTCGCTTAACGATTTGAAAAATCCAGTTCACTAAAAAGTATTTCAATTTTTAAAATTTTTGATGAACATATATTAAGATTTGTTAGTATAGTTTTGAGAGAATATTTTTTGGAATATATAAAATCAATAACTCAAATCAAATAAAAAATTGCGGTTTTTAAAGGATTGCCGTTTCCTTCTTTAAAATTACATTATTCACGCAAACAATAACTATATTAATTTTCATCATCACTCCATGCATCCTTCAACTCAATCTGGATCATATCCTTCTTCACCGGTTCTGGCTTTTGAACTGGTACTGGCTTTTGAACTTGTGCTGGTTTCTTCACTTCCACTTTGGGTTTCTCTCTTCGAATGATTGGCATATCTTTTTCTTCAATTTTTTCAACAACTGGTTTGACCGACTTCAGTACAATTGGCTTCAACACTTTGGGTGCTTGTGGAACAACTGGTTTTTCTTCTTCTTCATCTTCTTCGTCATCATCATCTTCTTCATCCGAAGAACTTTCATCCCAAGCACATGTTTGTTTCAGAGTTTTCTGAATAAAACTTTTGATTTCTTCTTTTTCTTCTTTTGTGCAAACTCTTCTTTCCACTTCAACCACAGGTTCCGGTTTTTTCACTTCAACCTCTTCCAAAAACTTCACTTTTGGATTTTCCACTTTTGGAGGTGCTGGAGCAAGCAAACGACTTGCATATGTATTTGCTGGAACAACTTTGACTTCTTCCTTTTCATCTTCATCCAAAATTCTTGCCTTCTTGTAAGCAATCTTCTTCGCTGGGGCATCATCTTCTTCATCAGACGACGAAGACATCAGAATGCTTGCATATTTCCCACTCTTCACAACAAATTCTTTGACCTCTTTCTTTTCTTGTGGAGCTTTGACTGATTGAACCAACTTTTCTTCTGATTGTTTCCATCTTTGTTCACGGCGATCATCTTTGACATTCAGCTTAATTGAAGGGCAATATTTATATGTATGTCCATTAATCCCACACCCCCTGCAATTCTGAGAAAGCAGGGTGGGACAGATAACTTTTCCATTTGGACCAGGACTATCTCTAACAAAGTGAGAAGTATATTCAGATTCTGATTTGCCTGCATCTTGGCAGACCTTGCAGAATTTTTTGGCGGAGGATTGTTTGCGGATATAAGACATTTTCTTGGAGATTGAGTGCTTAAAATAGTAAAAAACTTATACACCAAAAAAGCATTTCAATTTTTTATTATATCAACTTTGTTGATATAATAAAAATCAAGAAGCTTCGCTTCCAATTTTATTTTAATGAACGTGTTCATTAAAATAAATCAAGACCCAAAGGTCCAGAATATTATACTTCATAATAAATAATACCAAATGTCAATATATTCTTAATAAAAAAATATACTCATAACTAACGAAAAAAAACCTGCGAAAAGAGATTAGTATTAGCACAATTTAAGTTCAATTCAAATCTTACCTTATTTTTCAACTTACACTTTTATAGACCACATAGGCCAACACAATAACAACAGGGCATATCAGCCCGACCCATCGGGCCAGCTCTCTCTTCCGTAAACCTACAAATTAAACCGATTTAGTATGTATTGATTATTCAGATTATTCAACTGGAGTGTCTCTTGAATTTTCATGCGTCTTCATCTTCTTGAACTTCTTGAACTTGTACTGAAACTGCTTTCTTTGCAACCTTTCTCTTTGTCACTTTGGGGGGAGTTACCATTCCTTCATACAACACTTGGTTTTGAACTTTTTCCTGATAGTCGATGTCAGCAAGAGGTCGTGTATCTTTGAATGGTTGTGTCGGTGGTGTAGGAGGCGTCTTCGGTTGGTATTCTGCTTCTTCATTCCAGCTATTCGCTGGACTTTCAATAAACGCATCCGGATGTTCCAGAGACAACGAAGGGAACTCACTCAAACACGGTGCCAGAGGAACCCCCAAACATGGTGCCATAGGGGGCGATACTTGTCTCGGAACAAAATCCCCTTTCGGACGATAATCACGAAGAGGAGGTTCTTGACCGCGAGGAGGTCCACGAGGTCCACGATTATCACGAAGAGGACCGCGATTATCACGTGGAGGTCCACGATTATCACGTGGAGGACCGCGAGGAGGACTGTCGTCGTCCAACTCAATTCTCGGCTTCGTATCTCTCTGAACTGGTTTCTGTTGCTGTGGGACAACTTCTTTCGCTCTGCTTGCTGATATCTTCCAAAAGTACTTTCCATCGTAGAGAACCTTCACTTCTTTTCCACACAAAAGCTTTGTTCGTATCTTGTTCGTATCTTCGTCAATCTTCCAGTTGATATGGATGAACACTCGGTTGACTTTTGAACCATTTGGGGCATGGTTCTGTGTCGGCACCAAATCAATTCTGTCCACTCTTCCAATATCCAGGTCTTTGAAAATTCCTTCGATCCTCTTTTCCCCAATATTCTCAAAGATATACGGAATGCATATCGCTGGAACGTTGGAGGGAATAAGAGAATAATCAATACTCAAATCGGTAGTTTTTTGCATTTTTGCGGGGAGGC
>Ga0315284_10009623_pt1 | contig 13778 bp, 13 predicted proteins | sample YL17G09_16_MG_FD_203696 | JGI IMG/M metagenome (GOLD analysis project Ga0315284, IMG submission 203696) | Sediment microbial communities from Yellowstone Lake, YNP, Wyoming, USA - YL17G09_16 | ecosystem: Environmental > Aquatic > Freshwater > Lake > Sediment | place: USA: Wyoming | collected...
TTGATGATTGAGGCGGTGAAATACATTGCCGCCGCCAAACGACCCGAGGAACTCGAAATCATCGATAGTTGCATCGCGGTGACAAATTCTACAAACGACGAGCCAAATTACAGGGCTCTCCACGAAATCTTGGTGCAAGGACGCAATTCCGTTCTTGCCATCGAAGGGCCGCTTCAAGTTTCTGCGGCACCAGTTTTTCCTCAACAACAACTCACATTGCGCGCACCTCAAAAGCCATTCCGCGATCCAACGTCCGCAACATACTATGCGGACGACCGAAAAATTAATAGTAGTCCTATTGCGAGTCAATCAAAGACGAAACACGGGAGTGTTGGCTCTGTCGTGTCGTTCGACGACGCTCTAGAGATTCTGTCAAATGTAAAATAAACCTTGCAACTATCGGAGAAAATCGGCAAGTTTCTATTTTCTCGTCTCATAAGTGATGGTGGCTTCGTGTATCGAGTGAACTGTAGTACGCGCGCGTGCCCACTACCACCACCATACAATTCATATGACGACAAACATGTCAACCTATGACGAAGGGAAAAATCCGTGTACGTCGTACGCGAAGAAAATCAACGAGGAGTTCGTCGTCGAAAAGGGCGGCGTGAACGAAGAGGCGGCGAGCGCGATGGTTGTCGCTGCGTTCTACCACGGTGACGCGTTCGAGAGCGTCATCTGGTCGCCCAACTGGCGCCAGCAGAGCCAGAGATACAACTTTCCTACGGGCTTCCAGTTCGCTGTGCACCGCACAGCGGCCGTCCACGCGCCACTCTTCTCGCAGAGCGAGATGTTTGCCGTGCAGATGGCGTTTCCACTTGACGCCGGCGTCAAGTCCTCGATGTTGACCACCGGTGCCAAAGCCGACGACGCACACTTCATCGGCAATCAGCAAACGATCGCCGAACGCCTCAACACCAGCATCGACAACACTCTGCTCAGCGCAAGCAGTCCGATGAATTTCAGCGGAATTTTTGCAACCGAACAACGCACGGCGACGGGCTACGACAAGAAACTCTACGCCGTCGCGCGCTTCTCAAGCGGCGAGGTGGGCGATAAAATCTACGAGAAGATCGTCGCCGCCAAGACACATGACCGCGACGCCAGCATCGATTACGCACACGCACTCGCCCAACACAACAACAACGAGGACCCGCAGTACGTTGGCATTGCCGGCGGCGCGCCGCCGCACACAACGTGGCACGAGTTGTTCGTCAAAGACAGCGAAATGCTCGCGCTCAGAAAGCAGCAGACCGAGACGTGCGCCAGCATCTTGCTGCGCACGCTGCACGCATGTGGCCTCGGCGCGGTGGCGGCGAGCACGTCGGCGCCGCAGAACGTGAGCGCGTTGCTCAACAGCCCGGCGCTCGTGAAGTCGGTCATCAACGACGTCGATCACATCGCGTCGACGAACAAACTTGTATATCTCAGCGAAATGACATCGATCAACAACGCTGCCAACGGCATCGTGTTTCAAGAGGTGCCGCAACTCGGCATCACGATATTCAAGAACGTGCGCGAGCCCGCACCAACCAAGAGCACAACGCCGCTAATCGGTCTGCCGTGCAACGTCGGCCAAGTGCGCTCGATCGACGCGCACCGACAACTGAAAGCCTATGATAAAACCGAGTTGGTGTTGAGAAGCCCGTTTGTCTGGGACGTCGCGGCCGGCGGCCCGCACAACATTCTCCTCTCAACGTCTCTCTATCGACAGTCGAAGAACGCCGGCTGGCTGCAGTCGGCGACGAAACTCGGCCTCACCGACGTCGAATGCGACGCGTTGTATTTGAAACCGGTTGTTGTGAAGATGGCGACGCCCGACATTGCGTTGGCGAAGAAATGAAATTCCCTCTATTAACATTCTTACATAAAAAACCGAGAAGAAGATTTCATTTCACTTTTGCTCAAAGAGCATTTTGATCTCCTTGTTCGCATCGTTCGCATCGGCCTCACGCATGAAGGCCGCGCGAGTCTTCTCGCGCTCGTAGAGAATCCAGCCGTGTTTTTTCAAGCCCGAGAGAATCGCGCGCACGATGATGTTCTTCTGCGCGCTGTCAACGTAAACAAGCGTTCTGTTCTTCCAGTGGTGACCGGTTGCGGCACCAGCCGCCGGCTGTCTTTCGCTCTCTGCGCGACGCAGCACACGACCGAATAATTCAGAGAGCGCGTCGGCCGAGCGTTCGTCCACCCCATCTGCCTTGAGAACGTACATGACAAATTTGATGCCCGAGACGTCTGGGGAGTAGTGAATATCGACCTCGACATTCTGCGTGTGCTTCTCGTTCTCGAGGATGAACCTAAAATGAATGTCGCCTTCTTTGCGTGCGAAGTACGCGGCGTCCCAACTCCAAGCGTCGTCGTCGATGCCGTGGTGCGTTTCAATTGGCGGTGTTTTTTCAATTGGTATTCCCTTCCGGCCGAGAGCATCGACAAAAGTACGTGGCATGCTCATTTAGGGCGGGGCGGAGGGCGCGTTGTTTTCAAATGATTTCGACCGAAATTAAAGAGCGCAGCGAATTATTTAGTTGTTTAATTAAATTCTCCGAGCCATGGCTCGGCGGCGAACGCCGTGGCAGTCTCTGCAAACGTGATGCGTCCGTAGAAACGATGATTGTCGAGGAACTGCGAAATGTTGCGCTTGCGCGCGTTGTCGCTGAAAATAACATACTCGTAGCGTGCACTGTCGTCGTCGTAAAGCATTTGCGCGAGCACGTTGAAGCGCACGAGGTACGTGCAGTGCACAACGGGCACCTCGATGAAGCCGCGTAACTCGCGTCTCAGCAGCGGATCGTAGAAGGGACTGTTCGCAAAGTAGCCGTTGGCGTCGATGGCAGCGTGAAAATTTGAGTATGCCGTCGCGCCCGTCCGCAACATCGGTGCGACGATCGGCAGCGCATTCGCGTGCACGAGACTCTCGATTGTGTCGGGCACGATGAAGTTGTCGCAATCGGCAACGAAATAGTGCGAATGTCTCCGGCGCGCCCACTCGATCGAGTCTTGTCGAATGCGACCGAGAATCTTGAAGCGCAGCGCGTTCCACTCGTGTTGCCCGAAGCGTCGCAACTGCTCGTTGACGCTCACGTTCGAGAAGAACACGTTGGCGTAGAGCGCAGAGACTCGCGCGAGCCAATCGGAGAGAATGGTTTCACTCTCATCTGTGTTGTCGTTGGTGTGCACGTAGAGACTCGTGCGAATCTTGGGCCACGTTTGCCTCTCGATGCATCTCAAATAGAGCGGCAGCGTGTGCGCTTTGTTTTTCGCGAGAATGGCAATGGTGACGTGCGTAATTCTCACTTTCTCCGTTGTCAAACAGCGTGGAAGTAAACACGCGCCGATAATTAAAAGCATCATTCTTAATAAAAAATTGGCCCCCATTCGCACGACAATGAGAATGATTGGCACGCTCTTTTTGATCCGTCTGTTTTCGTTTGTCTCTCTCGAATCCTTCTCCATTCGATCGTTGAACAACTCGCTTGTCATGGATGTCGACGGAATTAACATGCCTCTTAAATGCAACGAAGAGGAGAATCGTGTTTTTCGTTCCTCCTACCTCGATATCTGGGCGACTCTACAAGGGTGTCGTGTAACTGTGTTTCATGTCGTTTTCAACAACAATTTACGTTGGTTCCGGTTTGCTTCATTTCACTCCTCTGTGAATTTTGAGCGCGTTGGTTACGACGCGAACGACACTCAAGTATTGTTTAACGCAGAGATCGATGACGGAAGCGTCCTCTGCAATGAGTGGATGTTTGCAAACAACGTGTCAGAGGTGACTCGTGACTTCTTGCACTTGAAAAGATTTTCACGCGGTCTTCGCGTGGAATTTTTCAACGTCAAGTTGTCTTTGCTTCATGCGCCCGCGTCTCTTGATGTTGAACTCGTCGTCGACGCGCGAGAAACTCAAACCAACACGCGTCCTACAACACCGCATGGCCAACCAAAATGCTCTGATATAACCATGTGGACGTCTTGTGGCTACTGGTTGGCCGAAAACAAGACGAGTGCTCGATACGCGGTGTGGCACGGTGACGCCTCGATGTCTGAGAAATCAACGCCAACGAAAAAGGTCCGTTGTCCGTTGTTTGCGAATGTCAGTCGATCGGTGTATTTTTTTGGCGATTCGCAAACTCAACTGCTCGCGGTTTACGTAAATAAACTGCTGAATTTATCGTTTGTCTCACATGGTGAACGATGTGGCTTGCGTCAGTACTACCGGAATCTTAACAAGGACGTCGAATTGCCTCTCGTCTCTGTCGAACGAAACAAATCTAAATCAACACCGTGTCTGTCGATGGGTCCGTGTGACTTGGGATTAGAGGATGCGGATTGCAATGACTGTTGGTGCCCGCCGTTTCTCTACAACAACGAGAGTGTGCAATTCGAGTACATTCCCGTCGACTTTGCGCTGGACACATCCATCGATTTTCCTCCGATCTACAACACAACGCAGCAGTTCATACTTGACATGCACGTGGATGCATCATTGAAGAGATTTCACGACGCGTTTCATGAGCGTGCGCGAGCGTTCATGTTTGTCAACAGCGGTTTGCATGATTTAGCATATGCGACGGAAATATACTACGCTGACAATCTTCGTGGTTACTTGGAGCGTTTTGCTCGTTTGCGCCAGAGGTATCCATTCGTGAGCATGTATTATTTGTTGACGACGACCATCGACGAGATGAAAGTGCCAGAGAAATTCAGCATCAGAACATCGCAGAAGAGAATTCGTTCTCTGAATGTGATTGCAACTGCTTTATGCAGAGAGTTGAACATAACCGTCGTTAATCTCGCCGCGATGACAAACACACCAAAAAGTTTGGCTCTGCATAGAGATTCAGTTCATTTGCGCGAAAGAGACGACATCTATTACAAGGAAGCGGCAGAGTTGATTTTGCAACTTTGCGTTTGATTGATTTTTTTTTTGAAACCGAGCACCCAATTGTGACAGCCAGAATATGCTAATAAAATAAACACGAAAAAAAGAAGATATGAGTGACCAAGAAGATATTAATACAACTTGCGACGACTACCACGCGAGAAAGTTGTGCGTCATTGACATTGACGATACGCTGGTGCACACCGAGTTTCAGCCGTTCGAAGGCGCAACGGAGTTTCGTGTCTATGGCCTCGCATTCTACAGCCGCTTGCGACCATTCGCACGCGAATTTCTCCGCGCCGTTGCGAAACATTTTGATCTCGCCATCTGGTCGGCGGGTAAAGCATTCTACGTGAACGCTGTGGTGGCTGGCTTCTTCCCGCTCGTCGATTTCAAGTTTGTTTGGACCGACAAAAAGTGTCTCTCTTGGCAAAAGCACACCGCTGCCGACGTCACAGCGTCGTCCAGTTCACCCGTTGCCGAATCGGCAAGCCCGCCTTCACCAGCACCGGTGTTATGCAAACCTCTATGGAAAATAGAAGAGAGATTTGGGTACAGCATCGAGAAAATAGTTATCGTCGACGACTCCGAAGAGACTGCGAGATTCAATTGTCGAAACTTACTCCACATGCCAGCGTACGCCACATACGAACACACCATCGACGAAGATTGGGCTTTGCTGCTGGCTGCTGCATATTTTGCGCATCTCGTTCCACGTTGCGCGCAGGGCGAGGTTGGCGACGTCAACAAGAGCAACTGGCACGCCGACGCACATGCCATAATCTTAAAAGATGCATCTATATTGATTGAAATAGCCTAAAGAAAACCTCCTTCGCGCGCGCGCGCCCTCCCACACACACTTACCGGAAAGATGATGAATTCAACCTTTGATTTGAATAAGGCAGCGAAAAGTTTTCTCGCCCTCGAGACAAAGTTACACACCGAGCCAATTGTCGACGAGAACTGCGTACGACCGCATCCGGCGAGTGTTGTCGCGCTTCGCCTCGAAACTCTGCGCCGGGAATCGTTTCGCACAGGTGAACAAGTTGCACTTTACATCAACGAATACATCGTGCGACTGATCGAACAATGGGTGAACGACGAAGACTATCAAATTGGTTCGTGTGCCGTCTCTATTTATCTTTCCGTTCCTTTCGAAGCGTCAGAGGGCAACGAATACACAATTCGCGTCGATCATCCACGCATCGCCGATAGCGTTGCGACGTATGCGTGTTTGCAACCAGAGGTCGAGTGGGTGAAGGTGGTTGCCATGCACAAGAAGCGTCAACGTCGCGTCCAGCAAGAGAGGGAGACGTTTAAGAAGAGTCTCGACGCAGTTGTATCAAGACTAATCGAACCCGACGAAACGGTGATAATTCTCGCGCAAGGCGTGGTTGAAGCAAACCCGCGTGTAAAACGACCGTGCAAACGCGTCTCGTGGAATGAAAATGCGCAATAAAGGAACAGTTGGGATTTTTTTCTGTCCTCCCTTTCTATTTCCGTTGTCTGATCGAAAATAAGCCACAAGCACGAATATGTTTGCAATTTTTCTCCTCTCCATTGTTTCTCTGGTCACCGCAACATGCTGCAACTCACCCTCCACGATCGCCACTGCGATTTGTTTTGGACTTGGATTCGGTTGTTGCTATAGCGGTCTGACCGCAGATCAATGCGGAACTGGCGTTTTTGACGCGTCGGCGAGAGATTGTTGCCACACGAACGCGTTCTCTTGCAGCGCGTACTTCGATGCGAACAGCGCGACACAAACATGTCAGAATGGCGTCGGTCAATTGAACCGCGCCGCCGGCTGCTGTCAGTTGTCGAACGGAATCTGCGTCAGTTTAATGAAGGCCGCCGACTGCGCGTTTGGCAATGGCACGTACGATTCGGTTCATCGCAGTTGCTGCACCAGCAAAACTGCTCAGTGCACGAGTTACTTTTTGATAGAAACGAGCGGGGGCCTTGGCAGTGAGACATGTCATAATCAGAATAAAAAGTAACATAGTTGAAGGGCGTCGCGCTTTATTTCTTCGTCACGCATGGGAGCGCAAGAAAATTGTTATGAATTGCGGTTTTGTGATGCTCACATTCGGACAATCGCGGGCGTAGGAAAAGTGTTCACGAAGCAGAGGTTCCATCGTCGTCAGTTGCGTCTTGAAGAGCACAAGGTCCTCCACGTGCAAATTGAAATTCACGCCCGAACAGTATGTGTATGTCGATCTTTGTTTGGAAATTTCCAAGGCGATGTCGTTAGGTTCACTGGAAACGAACCGTCCGACTCTATTCGGACTACCCCAGCGTTTTATAATACAATTCGTGCGCGCGTCGTTCAAATCGACAAATTTAAACAGTGCGCACTCCTCCGATGAGAATGTTTTGGGCGGGAAAGCAGAAATGCCACCACGTTTGTAAATGTAGATCGACGTTGGAATATTCTTCCTCTTGTGCTGGAAACTGAAAACGGAGATGTCCTTTGCAACGCAGAAACGCTCGACGAGTGCGAGATCGGGACATTTCGCCGCCACCTTCTCTTGAAACGTATTACAGCCTTTATTCTGATGCATGATGAAACCGAGCAACGGTGCGAACTTGGCCGCGTGCACAAGAAATAACAAAGGTAAATCGCGCCCGCGACTACCATTTCCACCGTCCTCACGTTCCTCGTTGAACGGCGGATTGCATAGAACAAACTCATGCTCTGTCGGCGTAGTTGTGAGAAAATCAGCGTGCGTCCATTCGTTCTCTTCGCAAAGCGCCGGATCAAGTTCGTATGCTGTAACTTGGAGTTTCTTCTGCGACATTTGTCGATTCACAGCGGTGATCAACGAGCCGTTACCGGCGCACGGTTCCAGCACGCGCCAGTTGTCTCTGGATTCGTCGTCGACGTGTTTGAGGACCGTGGAAACGAGTTTCATTACCAACAAATGTGTAGTGAAATACTGGTTATCGGAGGTCATTTTTTTTCAATATACTTAGACGCTGTCGCTCGGTTTGGCTGTAAATATTGCGCTCATTCCGCGTCGTTTACTTTCTTTCGTTTCGATTGCTGAAAGTAAGATGTAACTGCAGTTAAAAATTCCATTTTCGATATCGATGGCATGCCCGCTGAGTCGCCTTTGCTCGAAGTGTTCTCGAGGAAGTCGCTGAACTTCTTCTCGTTCTCGCGTATTTCTTTCAGCGTTTCTTCAGAGGGCACAGAAATGAAATAAAAATTCCCGCTGGCCTTTTTTGCGCGCACGTACGTTTGATCGAACGTCGCACGTCCCGCAGCGACACCGACGCGCTGAACAACAAAATCGCAAAACTTCTCGTTGTCCTTGCTTGCCCGGGCAACGCTTTGACCCACAAATCGAATGTAGTCGTTCTCTTCGAGGAGTTCGGCGTCGCGCTTCTTGTTGACGAGTTTCGCGCGTTTTGTTGCGCTCCGCAGCCAGATTTGCAGTGTCGTCGGAACGTCGCACTCAACGAACGCACTCGATGCGCTCTCACGAAACCGGAACGAATTGTTCGCAATATCCTCCTCGTGAACCATTCGATAATTGTCATCGAGGCGATCGATGATCGATGGCTTTCGAAAGGAACGTGGTAGGATCATGGATATGGCATCGGCGCGAAGCACAGTGCCGGCGTGATTGAAAAAGCCAACCGCATCGCTGGCGTTTTTCCCGAACGGCGGATTCGTGATTACGAGAACGTTCTGCGTTCCGTCGTTGACAAGGCCGAAGAACGCACGATTTGTTTTATAGAAATCCTTTGTTCCGATGTTGTCCGCTGCTGGCTGTATATCGGAGCCCACCACGCGCGCGCCCACAAACTGCTTTTCACACGCACTGACGAATGCACCGTCACCGGCCGCTGGCTCCAGAACGATTGTGGGCGCTCGAGGAAGGTGTTGCGCAGTGACTTCGACGCAGTGACGCGCCACGTCGGGGTTGGTGAAGAACGCGTCGTTGTCGCGCGCAACGCCTCCTTTAGAACGCCAATGCGTATTTATGGCACGTGAGGGTGCAGATGTGGTCATTTTTTCCTTATTCTTTTATTTCTCTAGTGCGATCCCACGCGAATGTTATCGAACAAGATGAATCGTGTAACGCCTTCGCCGACGGAGAGGAAGGGCGCGACTTCTTGCGCGCGCCACTCAAGTACTTCGGCGGCAGATTCAAGATGACGTTTTGGCGAAAGGCATGCAATGTGGCCGTGTCGGCCGAGAGACAACACGATAACGGCACCGTTGTTTTTGTAACCCGAGCGCATGAAACCTCCGGATGAGATATTGTATGAACGAGCCGCGTGCGTCATTTCTTCGCCATAAACGATCTTCAAGAACTTCCATAACTTGACACCGTAAATTGTCAGAGGAGATGACGAATGATTGCGTTTCCACGCCGCAAGCCATGCTGGAAAAAGAGCGAGAAGCGCGCGGTCTTCGTCGACTCCTGGCTGCATGATAATGTCTTGGTTCCAGAGAAGATGGAGTAGGACGCCGATGTCATAGGTGGAGTAGATCAACATGAATCGTTCGTCGTCTTGTAGCGCCGGTGTTTGCCAAAAATTCGGATCCTTTGTGTACCGAAGTTGACCGTTGGACAAATCGAAAAACATCGCCAACGTGGGGGGCGTGGCAACACCTTCGTGTTTGGCGATTGTGAGTTCGGCGAGGTATTTCTTTTCGAATAAATTGAACAGCCCTTTTCCATCGAGAGACTCACGACGCTCGAAAACGTACGGACCAACAACTCGCGGTGTTTCGTCTGATTTCTGTTGAATTCTTCCCACCTTGGAACCAACGGTAACTTTCGAGACACTCTCGGCGTTGACCAGAATGTTTTGATTGAACCGCGTTACGATGCCGGGAGAAATTTTCATGCGCGCAAAGTATACAATTCGATCGATGTAGCCGAATTTCGTAAACCCGAACTCACGCATCTCATCCAGCGTGCGTTCAAATTTCTTCGCGTGCCAGTCGCTGAGCATTCGGCGCGAGGAAAAACGAGGATTTTGCGTCGCGCGCCATGTGAGGTAAAGATCAAACATTTTACGCGCGAAAAATCCAGTCTCCAAATGTCCGCTCAAAATCGCAGACAGCAATTCTTCGTCGTTCCACGCCTCTTCTGAAACATCGGTGCTTGGAAGAGGTTCGCTGCTGCTAAACAATTGCGCTGCTAAGTTTGCATTACTCATATGAGAGCGACGATTTATTTTATCTTCAACGTTTAATTTAAAGGAATCCGCATTAAAAAAATGCACAAAAACATATATATATATATAACTGCATTAGAGAATATGTTGACAAGAGGTTTATTTCATCGACGCTCGCGCTCACGCTGACGTTGTGCGAACGCCTCCATTTTGCTCATTTCGTATCGCGGTCGATCATATTTGAATGCAGCCATGTTCATGTCGTACATCCATTCAACAAAGTCGAGAGCATCCACCATATCTCCATTCACGACTTCGAGTTTGAATGATTTCATTGCGTCCGAACGGCTGAGCCACATATCGTTTTTTTGCACCTCCCACTGTTCTTTTGTCACCAGTTCTGGTTCCACGTAACTCTCCTCGTCTTCAATAATGAAGATTTGGTTTCGGTTTGCAACGTTAACGAAAAACATCGCTCCAGTGGCGCTCGAACCGCTCGCAAGATCAAAATCCGGCTGTCCGAAAGTTTTGATAATTTCTTTCGGTACAAACGAAATTTGTCGCTCAACGCTGCCACGTCCCAGTTTCTGAGCCTCGAATACGTCGAATGGTGTAAATCTTTTGAATTTACGACGAGGACGAGTCACCTCCTCTTCGCTCTCCTCTTCGTCATACTTTTTGGATTTCTTGTCGTCTTTGTCGTTGTCATCGTCGTCATCGCCGCCGAAAACTTCTCCGCGTTTTGTTTTTGGTGCGATTTTTAGCGCTTCGAATTGAGAATTGACGTCAACGTAATTGAAACGACCTTCCCACTTTGCGCTCACTGGAAGTTGTTTGTCGTCTGGCAGAATCGAAATTATTTCGACGTCGGCTCGCGGCATGACCTTGGCAAGCCATTTCTGAAACTTCACCAACGCAGCGGCACTCGACGCGTTCATGCGAAATTTTGTCATGGTTCGTGACTTCCATACTTCTTCGTACGTCGTGCGCATGCTCTTTTGCATATCGTAGACCAATACAACGTTGCGCGGGTCAGACTTGTCACGGAAGAAGTAAACGCCCGTCGATGAAAATCCAGTATCATCGCGCTGGGAATCTTCTTCGATGGGCTTGCCGAAAAGACGCACAAATTCACGAGGCACAGCGGTGAATTGACCGAGCGCCAGTCCGAAGCCAACGAAACTTGCCGGTTCTTCTGCGAGAACTTCGTAATCCGCGAGACTCATCACGATTGGTTTTTGTTTTCGCGCTTCTTTCTTATTTCTCTCGCAGTAATTATTATTAAGTATTCGTCAACCGAAAAATGAGCATCAGCGCGCCAAAGCAGCCGCGTCTCTCTTACGTGTGGGCCATGCCGCACAAGAACACATTCAACATCAAGCCCATCAACTCACTTATCAAACGCTATCTCGACGAAACGCCCGCTGATGCCGTGTGGGTGGACCCGTTTGCAAATAACAGTTGCTTCTTATCGCGGATGAAGTTCTCGAACGACTTGAACGAAAGTTTCAACACCACACATCACATGGACGCACTCGAATTTCTCAAAACCTTGCCCACCGCCAGCGTCGATGGCGTGCTCTTCGATCCGCCCTATTCCATTCACCAGAAGAACGAGGTTTACGAGGGTGTCGGCGGACCAGTGAAGCAAGCAACGGCTTACTACTCCGAGATTGATAGAATTTGCAAACCAAAGGCCACCGTCATTTCTTTGGGATGGACCGCGAGCGGTGTGCCAGCCACGCTGTCGCGCGACGAGAATTTGCAAAAAATGGCCGGCAAACGAAAACGACAGACTGAATTCGAGAAGGTGGAAGTTCTTGTTGTTCCACACGGCGGCGGTCACAACGCAACACTCATCGTTGTTGACAAGCGTGAATGAAAAATTAAATTGTGATTTTAGTTTGTTTTCATTCCCCTCATGTGCAGTTGGAAAAAAACACATCTCGCAATGAACGTCGATAAAATGGTTCTCCTTTTTGTTCTCTTTGGATTCTCAGTGGCACTGGCTGCCGAACTCGATGTTCTGGCCGACGCTGAAAACGATGATGCCGATGAAGAGACTGATTCTCAACGATGGATTCCATCAACGCTGTCCTTCTTCGTCGACGACCGCGCGAGTTAGGGTTTTTAAATTCGTTTGTCTTAGGTATAGAACACACACATGTACACATTTAAAAAAAAACACAATGAATGAGGATCGACTTTCTCCGGCAACGAGAAGATTTCTCATCGTGCGCGGCCGTGAGAACTTCAATATCGTCTTCGACGCACGCTCGGAAACCGCTGCTGCGATCTCTGCGTTTTGGGATGCACTCAACGCGTGGGCGTTTGTGACTATTTACAAACGTGCACCGCCCACGTCGAAAAATGTTTTTGGCTGTGTATCTGCGGGCAATCACGATGGACGAGAGCCCGCCATTGCCATCAACATCGTCTCCGCGGCAAAGAGATCGAGAAAGGATCGCCGCCGTTTCGAGGAAGACGGCAGTGAAGGTCCGCGCGCCGCCTACGAGGTCACTCTGCTTGCCTCGCGCATGCATTGGATCCGTCGACAGCGCAGCGAAATGTCGCGTGCTCGCCAACGCACCTATTTCGTATCGCCTGACGGCAGCCCGCGTTCCGGTGCCTTTTACTTGCCCAGTGTGTGGGACGAACGACCGACGCTCGACGTCGACAAGTATGTCGCGATGTTGGCACGCAAGGGTGACGGCGTGGGCAACGAAGAAACTCTGACAATCGACGAGATACCGTGCTATGTCGTCGGCGATGCGGCGCTCGGAATCGCACGTGCAGACAGAGGCTTTTTCGCGTCGGTGATACGTGAACGTGCACTCGCGTTCTACGAGAAGCACAGAAGACTGTCCGACGACACGCTGGCGTATTTGTTCACACCGGGCACGGGCGCGGCACACACGCGATGGTCGTTTGCGCGAACGTTCGCCGATGTCGTTGCATACTGGGACCTCGCAACCTCGTACGCTGCGGCACTCGTTGCAATTCACGCCGACGAAGCGGCTGAGAAAATTGTTGCCGCCGCGCCACGTGTTGTGAACTCGGCGCTCGCGAGTGCTGAAGACGCATTACGAAATGATCCAAGTCGGAATGTTGAAATAGCGTGCGCGCGAACCACCGCTTTGATCGAAATCGGACGTGTTGAACAAGTGACCGCCGAAGATTTGGCTTTACTAGTCGCAGCGGTGCCACACGAAACCGATCTCGCATTCCTCCGCCCTCAAATTGTCTTGGTGCTTTGCGAATGGTTGGCTGCCACTCGACGAATCAACAGTGTGGTGGGTGGGAATATTCTGCGCATCGCAGAGGAGTTCTGTCACAACGACATTCGTGCATTGCATGTGTTCGAGAATGAGGAGAGCGGCGTGTTTGCCGCCAACTGGCATCTCCAAGCCGTCGCCGCGGCGTTGCGTGTTCTACCGAGAGAAACACGCGTGTCGTTCTTCGACATCGCGGTGGAGAAATGCGAACACGCCATTGAGAAGGAACGCTCAATCACTGAGCAAGCATGTGCGGCGCACGGACTCCTCGCCGTCGACCGATTCGATTTCATTCGCTTCGATTGGCTCTGTGAGTATTGGGCGCGTTTGCAATGGCAGTGGTCGGAAGAAAGTGGCGGCGGTGGATTCCGTTATAAAACTGCGGAAGCGTGGTACCGCACCGACGTCACCTCGCATGTCGTTAAAGTGTGCGCGCTGATGCTGCGCTTCTATCCAAGAAGCGAAAAACATTCTGCGCCGACCTC
>Ga0315284_10009625_pt1 | contig 13776 bp, 8 predicted proteins | sample YL17G09_16_MG_FD_203696 | JGI IMG/M metagenome (GOLD analysis project Ga0315284, IMG submission 203696) | Sediment microbial communities from Yellowstone Lake, YNP, Wyoming, USA - YL17G09_16 | ecosystem: Environmental > Aquatic > Freshwater > Lake > Sediment | place: USA: Wyoming | collected...
CCGTCGAGAACACAACCAAGCACGTTGGCCATGAATGTCAGGGGACCGAGTTGACAAAGCACTATATCCAAATGGCCCAAATAATTGCCGGAGGAGAGACTGAGTTTCGCAAAAACCCCAGTGTGTCAGTCGGGGGCTGTCCTGTGAGTCCCCTACAGTTCGATGGACCAGAAACAGAAGCAATGCTGGAATGTGCGAGAGCGGACATGCCCTACGATGTTTCCAGTATGGCCATGGGCGGAGGCACCGCTCCGATGACCCTCGCTGGAGAGCTTGCCATCATAAATGCGGAGGTCTTGACGGGCTTGACGCTCTGCCAACTCGTGAACCCTGGAAGTCCCGTGATCTATGGAAATCACGCCTCGATAATGGACACGAGAACAGAGGTTCTTGCGCTCGGAGCGCCCGAGCGTGCAATACTTGCGACGGCAGTCGTGCAGATGGCGAGACATTATGGCATTCCATCCGAGGTCGGCGGAATAAGCACAGATGGGAAGACACTTGGAGATCAAGCGATGTTCGAGAAGACAATGGGGGGTCTCCCTCCAGTCCTCGCCGGAGCTGACATCATCTTCGGACCTGCTGTCCTATCCTCATATGCGACCTACAGTCTAGAGCAGCTGGTTATTGACGACGAGATAGCCAGCGCATTGACAAGGATGCGCAAAGGAATGAATGTGAATCAAGAGAGTTTGGCGGTTGAGCTGATCGACAGAGTCGGTCCGGGCGGCTCATTCGCTGGTACAGGGGACACTCTCAAGCACCTTGGAATAGACGTTTGGCTTCCTGTTCTGGCAGATAGAAACACTGAGGACAATTGGAAGAAGGAGGGTTCCGAGAGCATGTGCTCAAAGGCCAGGAAGATGGCGTTGGATATCCTTTCGAATCATGAAGTAAAACCTCTTGACCAAGAACAGAAGAGGGACATTGACAAGGTCATGAAAGCAGCCGCCAAAATCCACTAGAGAACGATGATTCGTCGTAGGCGATGGCCTCCAGTGGGGCTCACAACGCTTGGACAATCGGCAACTCACGCGGTTGTTATGACCTGGTCGACGATATGTCGGCCTTTGCCCATTCAAGGGCGTCTTGGAACGATGGTGCTGGAGCCTGAACCTACATCTTCGAATGGACGGACGATGTTCCAGTGACCTCATAGAACTGGGTTTTCAGGTTCAAATCCTTTCTCTACCTTCCTTTTCTGGCAAGAAGAAGCAAATCTAGAAGAGAACGAAGAGCGGTTCAGACGAAGGTGAGAGTATCTCGCAAATACGGGAAGGAAAGGCAGTCGGGACCCAAGAAGAGGTGATCGTTCGTGACATACCTTATTCAGAGCTTCTCTCCAAAGCGAATAAGCTCAAGGGGGAATTCCAAAGACTTCTTCATGAGGCAATCAAGTATCCGACCGTGGCTCCCCGGGACAAGAAAGGGCAGAGGGAGTGCGCAGATGCTATTCAGAGGCAGTTCGAGCACAACGGATTCAAGGTGATTCAATGGGGCGATCCGCCAGTCGTCTACGCTGAGCGGGATGTGGGTGCCAAGAAGACCCTAATGTGCTACCATCACTACGATGTCCAGACCGAAGGCGACCTGAAGCTGTGGAAGTCGTCCCCTTGGAAGATGGTCGTCCGGGAAGGACGCATGTTCGGACGAGGGGCGATCGACGACAAGGGGCCCTGCATCGGCAGCCTCCTGGGCTTCAAGATAATCGAGGACGCCCTCAGAGAGCTTCCCGTGAACGCCAAGTTCGTGGTCGAGGGCGAGGAGGAATGGGGCTCTGAGACACTCGCGAAGTTCGCAAATAAGCACAAGGACCTGATGAGGGCAGACGGGTGCGTATGGGAGATCCTGTCGGCGACTCCGGGAAGCACGACCGAGTTATCTCCCGGCATGAAGGGAGACCTGTCGATCAGGATGACCGTAGGGGGACCTCCAAGGTACCCGAAGGTCGATGCACACTCAGGGTACGCGGGCGCGATCCCGGGCGCTGCGTGGCGCTTGATCTGGGCCGTCAACTCATTGAAGGACAGCGACGAGAACATCACAATCGACGGCCTGAGCAGACTGATTCGACAGCCAACCAAGGAGGACATAGCCGCTCTCAGAAGCTATCGGGGAGACATCGGCCAGAAGATCAGGGACAACTACGGCATCGACAGGTTCCTCAAGGACAAAAAGGGGCTCGATCTCCTGAAAGCCCTGTACCTGGAACCGTCCCTATCGATAAACGGTTTGGAGAGCGGCTGCCAGGGAGAGGTACATTCCACGATCGTGCCTGCGAAGGCTGTGGCGAAGCTCGACCTGCGCCTGGTCCCAGATATGGGCTCCGAGAAGGTCATGAGGCTACTGCGAGCACACCTCGACAGGAGGGGCTTCACCGATATTGAGCTCACGGGGGATGGATACGACGCAGCGAAAACCCCGCGCACTGACCCGTTCGTCAAGTTAGTGTTCCAGACGGCGAAGGAGGTCGCGGCACCGGCACCGACCAACATCACACCCATGATGGCTGGGACGGGACCCGCATATCTGTTCGAACCCTACACACCATTCTGCATAAGCAGCAGCTACGCGGACATGGACAAGGTCTACGAGCACGGACCGAACGAGAACATGCCAATCTCCTCCATGGTGAACAACATAGCGTTCGTGGCAAGAATCGCGGAGCAGCTCGGTCGAAGTTGATAGCTCGTTTGAGGAATAGATTCGGGTTGCCTTCAACAAACACGATATACGATCCGATTTGCACCTTCGGTTGTAGACCTGCACCGAGCAATCTGAAGGAATCCTCGATGAAGATCAAGAAAAGAAATCCCAGTTTCCTCTTCGCATTCTGGGGAAGGTGATGAGAAGGATCCATCACCTAGCAGTCGACCCGACAGGGTTCAGCTCTACATCCCTGAGCACCTGCTATACGTGCGTGCCTATAACAAAACGGAACGCGCGTGGCGCCCTACTCGTAGGTATCCGAAGCAGACCGCAGCGATTGGGAAAAGGAGGCAGCACATCATGGTGATGAAGCTTGGGAGAGGGCCATCGAGCGACTTGCAAGATTCTGTCTGGACACTGAAGAATGTTCATCCGGCGAAGCATCACGTGAAGCAAGTGGACGTCAGCAATGGCTACGTCGCAGAATCGAACCATGATTACGCCCGCGATATCCAAGGCGCGAGGACGGCGACACCCATTCGAACCAATGTACAATCGTACTTGGTCTTCGTTGATCGTTTTCCAAGCCACCGACATTTAGAGAGATGAAGAATGAGAACATCCAATCATCGAATTCCGAGGCGTTGAGAAGAGCGAAGATGGTTCTCTTCTGTTGGCTGAAGAAACATCGAGGTTCTTGAAGGAGAGCCCGTGGTGGCTCCAACAGCGCTACTGTCGACAATACACCGCGGTGAAAGATTGTTCTGGCGTTGCGGAGAGGACGGCCCCTCATCCTGCCTGCGTAGCTGAGCACGGCTGCGTCAAGAGAAACGGTCGCTGGTTAGGAAAATTCTTCGCCGGCGGACATTCGAACTACACTAATAGCAACTCCACCGATAGCTGCCGGTAGAACATGGGTTGAAATCCAGGTCCATTGTTGTTTCTTGAACAAGATGATCGGGCAGAATCATGACAACCGCGCTTCGTAATCCTCATACCCAAACTGCCGGACAATTCTGACATCCTTGGATTTCGTAAGTATCGCAATTGCCGGCAGAGGTATGCCATTAAAAATGTTATTGCTTACTGCGGGGTAGGAAGCCATGTCAGAGAACATGATATTTGATCCACGATGCAATGGTTGCGGAAATGAGTAGTCTCCAAGGATGTCTCCTGACATACAACTTCGACTTGCCAATCGATATGTGTTTTTTAGCTGGCTGGGTTCGCCACCTCCAATGATGTCCGGTTTGTACGGTGCAGTTAGTGGTGCAGTTAGTATGTCAGGAATGTGAGCCCAAGCTGAGACGTCCAGAATCGCAATCTCAACGTCATTGCGGACGATATCAAGCACCCTGGCGAGCAAGATCCCTGCATTCAATCCGACGGCCTCTCCTGGTTCCATGTAGACATCTACGTTGTACTTCCTTCTGAAATCTGTGATGATGCGGCATAACCGGTCGATGTCGTAGTCTGGCCTAGTGATGAGATGTCCCCCGCCGAAGTTGACCCACTGGACCTGGGACAGGTATTTGCCGAACTTCTTCTCAATCACTGCAAGCACTCTCTCCAGAGTGTCAGAATTCTGCTCGCACAAAGCATGGAAGTGGAGCCCCTCAATTCCTTCCGGAACGGAGTGGAAATCACTAGCTTTCACCCCGAAGCGACTGTATTTTGCGCAGGGGTTCCATAGGTTTGTTGTGATCTCGGAGTACTCGGGGTTGATTCGAATGCCACAACTGATCTTCCGTCGATTCTTTTCTACAAGCGGGCGCAGCCGTTCCCATTGGTCGAGGGAATTGAACACAATGTGATCGGAAATCTGCAGCAGTTGTGCGAACTCATGATCGTTATATGCGGGGGCAAACACATGAACTTCTTTTCCGAACCTCTCCTTTCCGAGACGCGCCTCATATAATCCGCTTGCGCAAGTGCCATGCAAGTACTTTCTGATCAAGGGAAACAGACTGAACACAGAGAAGCCCTTCAGCGCCAGGAGAATCTTGCATCCTGTCCGTTTCTGGACTTTATCTAGGATTTGGCAGTTCTCCTCAATTGCTAGTTCGTCAATGACGTAGCAAGGTGATGGAACTCGAGCGAGCGAAAGTCCCTCGAATCTGCTCTCCCGTCGCATAGATGCCCTTCAGGTGTTCTCTATTCAAATAGTTGTCGTGCCTTCGTGTCGTGACTGTCAACTTAGCACCTCCTCTATTCGGATGATTCGGCGGTTCAGCTGGTAGATGTTCCTGAGCGCGTCGGTCCAGGTTCTGGTCGAGTCGACGCTGGACCGATTTGGGAACGAGTTGTGGAAGCGCTTTGTCCTTGCCTTGGGGAGCCCGAAGCACTTCTATTGAGTTCCTGAGCCCATGGGTCATGCGCTGGAATCGCACCCCCATCCTTTTGAACGCCTTCTCGTACCACGGTCCACGCTCGACAAGGAATTTCGGTTTGCCAGCGCAGAGGGGGAAGGTCTTCTTGAGGAAGCCCACGACTTCCAGATCGTTCCTACCCGACGAAAACCCAAGTGCGAAGACCTCCCTCGAATGGACGTCTATTGCGGCCCAGATGTGGTACCGGTGTCAGCAGATCTTCAGCTTGATCTCGTCGATGACGACGATGCTCCTGCGCCTCCTCTGCGGTGGAGGTAGTCGCCGACCTAGCCTCCGGTACCACTTCCTCACGGACTCGTGAGATGCCCGTTCGAGGAAGTAAACTATCTGGCTTGTCCGCCTTAGGGACAAGTCGAAGTGATAAGAGCAAACGGCTAGTAACTTGGCGAAGGGGCTCTCTCCTGGGTTCGAAAACATGCCCACGTTCAAGTACTTCGAACAATGTTTCCAGAATAGCCCATCCCTTGTGGATTGTCATCCAAACAGTACAGATGGGCTGGGCGCCACAAAACGTCAGCGGAAGCTTTGCACCCAGCAATTCCTTAAGTTGCCAGTCACGAACATGTGATAGGGAGCTTGGAGCTGCCCTTGTCCAAGATATCGATGAATTTCGGGAACGGCTTGCAGATTGCCGTAGCTCTCAGAGAAGACGACACCTGCTCGGTGAGGGCTCTTCTCGGTGTCCTGCCATTCAGGTCAGTCATGCGCCGCTGGGGCGATGAGATATACTTCGATGCCCCATTCCACTCGGAGAAGGAGGGGAATGGTTGAGCGGCCATGGAAGTGGGGGACGTGGCGTTCTGGCTCGACGGGGACGCAATCGCGCTGTTCTTCGGGCCGACGCCTGTAAGCAGGGGAAGAAACCGAGGGGGTACAGCCCGTGCAGTATCCTCGGGTCCTTCTCGGCGTCTGCGGAAGAGCTCAAGTCAGTCTCAGAGGGCTCCTCTGTGGAAGTTCTCAATGCGTGAGCATCACTCACAGGTGATCCCGCCGTCAACCGAGAGGGCCGTGCCCGTGATGAAGCTGGCATCCTCTGATGCGAGGAAGGCGACGGCGTTCGCGACCTCCTCTGGCCTGCCGATCCGCCCTATCGGGTGCACCTTGCACAGCTCCTTCCTATACTCTTCGATTGGCTTGTTCAACGACTGGGCCTCCTGCCTGAACATCGGTGTGTCTATCTCGCCGGGGCACACGCAGTTCACCCTTATGTTCTTCCTGCAATAGTCCAGCGCGAGGCACTTGGTCATCAGGACGACCGCCCCCTTCGATGTGTTGTACGCGATCTGATCCCTGTCCCCGACCAGGCCACTGCACGAAGCGTTGTTCACAATCACGCCTTTCTTCTGCTTCAGCATGACGGGGATGACCTCCTTCGACATCAGGAACACCCCCTTCACGTTGACCGCCATAATCCTGTCGAAGTCCTTCTCAGAAACGTGCTCGATCGTGCCCATCACTAGGATGCCAGCGTTGTTGAAGAGGACGTCGATCCTGCCGAGCCAGGCTTTCGCCTCTTTCACGATTCTCTTGACGTCCCTCGAGCTCGTGACGTCTCCTACGATCAGGCGGGCCTTCGGCAGTCTCTTGCGTCTCAGCTCCGCGATGGCCTTCTTGCCGTTTACTTCAGATACATCCACAATCGCGACCATCGCTCCCTCTTTCAGGAATCGCTCGACAGACGCCTTGCCAATCCCGGAGGCTCCTCCCGTGACAACCACGCCCTTACCCGCGAATCTTCCGTTCGACATGTAGGTCAACCGTCCATGAATATGCGATTTGATAGATAATGTTGTTGAGAGGCTGCTCTGCAGAAACCCTTGAAAAGCGATGTATTGGAAAGGGGTAAACGTCGGCACAGCATGGCTCCTCCTGGGAGTCAAGACGCTTGTCACGGAGCTGCCTTGACTCCAGGATGAGATGGTCTTGTGCCGTGGGATGGGAAGAAAGTGAACCAGCATAAACTGGTTCGCATTGTTCGCAGACAGAAGAGAGTCCTGAAGAGGGCTCGGTATCCTCTCAGGAGATCGAGTTTGCAAACAACCTGCACACGGACCACCAGCATGTGGTCCTGCTGGCGCTCTGCCACTTCAGGAAGTCGTACAGGGACTTCTGCGAGATCGTGGAAGTCTGCACCCTTCTCCTCGCGGAACTGGGCTTGAGGAGGGGTGCCTCACTGGACTACGCTGCACAAGTTCTCCAAGAGGGCTGAGACGAGGAGGCTGGAGCGCCTCCTCCTCGTGTTCCTGGAGGAGGCGAGGGTCAGAGTGCTCTATCTGCGGTCGACTCGACGGGGTTCAGCTCGACATCTGCGAGCGCTTACTATACCCGGGTGCTCGAGTCCAGAGGAGGCAGATTGGGAGGACACAGGCGTGGTGTCCTCACGCGTCGTTACTTGAAGCAGACGATTGCGATCGAGACGAGGAAGCAGCTCATCGTGGCGGTGAAGTTCAGGCGTGGTCCGTCTGGCGACTCGCCGGACTTCATCTGGACGCTGAAGAAGGTGCGAGCAGCCGAGCTTCCCGTGAAGCTGGTGGTGGCGGACAAGGGTTACGACGCGGAGAGGAACCACGAGTATGCCCAGGATGTCCTGGGTGCGAGGACGGCGATACCCGTCCGCGCAGCCTCGCGTCCGAAGATTAAGCTGAGGGGGAAGCGGAGGAGGAGACAGAGGAAGTGCTTTGACCAGAGTGGATACAACAGCCATCGCCCGAAGGTGGAGACGGTGTTCTCGGTCGAGAAGAGGAGGATGGGATCGATCGTGCTGGCTCGGAACACGAGCCAGCAGCACAAGGAACTGATCTTCCGGGCATTCTCATACAACTCGGGGAGGCTGGAGTCCCTCCTTTTGCACTTCACCGAGGATTTCTACACAGCATGACCATGCAAAGTATCTAGTATTATCAACTTAATTTGTTCTCGCGCACAAGACCGTGCTCAGTGAGAGGGGGAGTTGATTCGGATGCAAAGAAGAGTGGTAATAGTAGTCGTCTTGACCTGCTGTTTGATTCTTTCGATGTTTGCGGTGAGCTATTCTGTCACTGCTAAAGGTAAACCTTCGCCTTCCGTCAGGACCGTCAAGAATGTCATACTCCTTATCGGCGATGGAATGGGCATCGAGCATATTGACCTGACCAGGATTTGCACCGTAGGTGAAGACGGGAAATTGAATGTCGATTACCTCGATGAAGACCCTGGCTGGGTTGCCACAGTATCACTTAGTGGGGTAACCAATTCTGCGGCAGCGGGGACCGCATTGGCCACTGGTTACATGACTAAGAACGGCATGATTTCCGTCCTTCCCGACGGTACGGTTCTCGAGACGGTCCTTGAGCGTGCCGAGAGCATCGGGAAATCGACCGGACTCGTAAGTTCCGTCGCCCTGACAGACGCGACTCCTGCTGTATTCTGCAGTCACACCGATTACAGGGGCAATTATGCCTACATAGCAGAGCAGATGGCCTATGCCGGAGTCGATGTCCTGCTCGGCAGCGGCGAGGGATATTTCCTACCGATAGGGGAGCCGATGGGCATGAGATTGGATGGCCGGAACATCATCGGCGAGATGCAGGATATGGGATACGATTATGTGGAGTCACGTGAGGAGTTGATCAATGCGGACGTTGACGATGGAAAACTTCTCGGGTTCTTCGGGGGCCAGTGGGCCCAGACCTATATGTTGGACAGAGAGGCCCGCAGCAACGAGCCCGCGCTCTCTGAGATGACGAGCAAGGCGATCGAGGTGCTGAATCAGGACAAGGACGGCTTCTTTCTGATGGTCGAGGGCGGGGCCATCGATTGGCTTGCCCATAACCGAGACCCAGCAGGCGTTGTCGCTGATACCTTCGAGTTCGACAAAGCGGTGGGAGTCGCGCTTGATTTCGCAAAGAAGGATTGCAACACCCTCGTATTGGTGACAGCTGACCATGAGACCGGCGCCCTTGAGATCGACGAAAAAGATGTCAACACGGAATACATCAACGGGATCACGGCCACCACCGAGTTCATGTGGGGCTTGATTGAGTCCGGTGAGATGGACTATGCATCCGCAATGTCATCATATGCCAACATCCCAAAGCTGACCAAGATCGAGAAGGAGTGCATCGAGCTGTATGGTGAGGGCGGGATTTCGGATGTCATCAGTGCCCGTGCGAATGTCGAATGGGGCTGGAGCGGAATGGACAATGGTGACCACACCGACACACTCGTTCCAGTATATGCCTTTGGGCCGAATTCCAATCGATTCGGCGGAGAGTTGGACAATACTGAGATCGGACAACTGATGTTCATCTCGATCAGCGGATCTTGGTGACATTCACATTGTACGTGATCGAAATCCGAACTGCAATCGAATAGTCTCACCAGCACATTCAGTGCGAGGGCCCGGATTCGAATGGCAGCCGACTGCAGGCAGGGAGAAGGTACGCGATGCATGTGTCAGGCTCCGCCCTCAGGACGTATATATACCATGTCAATTACTAATGGACACCTATATATACTGTGTGCGAGATTGAGATATCATGGAGCAGATCCTCGCCATATTCAACCCATGGTGGGAAGGATCGTTCAAGGCTGAGGGGATCCGCAGGGAGGAATACCTCAGTCTCCTCGATCAGAAGCGAAAGACGAAAGACATCGTGTTCATCACGGGCCTCCGTAGAGTCGGGAAGACCACCCTAGTCCGTCAATACGTCGAACGGCTCATCGACGGAGGGGAAGACCCGAGAAGGATCATCTACTTCTCCATGGACCACCCCGGCCTTGTGAAGGAGTCGATACTGGACGTCCTCGACGCCTACAGGCGGTCTCACGGCTTGAAGCACAACGACCGCTTCACAGCGATCATTGACGAGGTCCACCTCAGAGAGGGGTTCGAACAAGAACTCAAGACCATCTACGACCTCGGGCACGTCAAGGTCTTCGCCACGGGCTCGTCGTCCCTGTTCATGGTCGAGCGCGGACCGTTCCTTACAGGCAGGCAGACCTTCATGGAGGTCTTCCCGTTCACCTTCCCAGAGTACTTGGACTTGATGGGACTGAAGGTCAGAAGCAGCAACGCTCACCTGATGGTCAAGTATGCAGAGGACTACGCCCGCACGGGCGGACTTCCGGAATACCTCAAGACCGGTGACCCTGGTTATCTCACGACTCTGATCAGCTCGGTACTGTACAAGGACATCGCGACACGCAGAGGGGTGAGGAACGTCCAGGCGCTCAGAGAATTGCTGCTGATCGTCACGCAGAGCACTGGCTCAAGACTGTCACCGAGGAGGATAGGGAGGATACTCGGCGTATCGCACGAAACCGTGCGCGAGCATCTGTCGGCCTTCGAGGAGGCGAACCTGATCCACACACTCCGATTGAAGGGGAAGGTATCCGAGAGCATGGCCGCGCCAAAGAAGGTCTACGCGAGCGACACGGGGATCGTACACGTCCTGAGCCCGACGGTCAATCTCGGGAGTCTGGTCGAGAACTGCGTCTTCAACGCCTTGCGCAGACACGCGAGCGATATCGCCTACGGCCAAGCTCGAGGGAAGGAGGTCGACTTCGTACTACCTGGGGCATGTTACGAGGTCAAGTACTCCGACAAGGTCAGCAAGGACGACGTCGGCCACCTCGGAGACATGAGAGCCAATCAGAGGATAGTCATCACGAGGAACCAGAGTGGGAAGATCGACGGAATCGAACTCGTCCCGTTTTGGCGCTTCCTGATGGAGGAGATACGAGAGCGCCCATCACACCCGTGACATGCCTCTGATTGGTGACGAAGTCGTTCAGGCAGACTGTGTGGAAATCTTTCTCGCAAACAAGATGACAACCAGCCCTAACCACATTGGCATGACTCCATCCCCGATCGAGATTCCTGTTTGAACATAGATACTGGACCATGGGTCAAAATGTGCGAGGGCCCGGATTATCGCCCGGAATCTACCGGTGACTAGAGCTGGATGCTATACTTACGGCAACAAGATGAACGGGATTTCCTCTTCCATTGTGTGCCGGTAGAAAAGAGCATCACCGTTCATTCCCTATTGGCTTTTCCTCTCACAGGCCGTGTGCGGACCGACTATTCAGGGTCTCGCATGGGCTGCTCTTGGGAGGTACCGAGAGAAGGAAGGGCGAAGCCCGAGCGTCCCGCCATCAGAGGACGGAATGCTCAAGAGACCACGACATCCGTGAACCGAAAGCCCTCGACATCGAACAGTCCCTTGTCGCCCAGCTTGAGCTTCGGTACGACCAGTAGGCTGAGGAACGACATGGTCATGAACGGCCCCTCAAGAGTGCAGCCAAGCGCCCGGGCCCTCTCAAACAGTCCATCGAGCACGCGTTTGACCTCGCTCGCGGGCTTTGTGCACATCAAGCCAGCCACCCGCAGGTTCAGTGTCGAGCACCTTCCTTCGGAACAGATGCAGTACCCACCCCCCTCCTGGATGAGCGTGTTCACGGCAACCGCCATGTCTTCCGAGTTCGCTCCCACAGCGATGATGTTGTGCGAGTCATGGGCGACGCTCGAGGCGATCGCCCCGCCCCTCAGACCGAACCCTTTGACGAAGGCGCTGCTGACGGGCGCGTCCCGGTATCGGTTCACAACGGACACCCTCAGGATGTCCTTCTCGACGTCAGGCATCACTTTGCCGTTCTCGACCCGGAGCTCCGACACGAGGCTGTCGGTGATGATCTCGTCCTTGATGAGGCCGATTATCCTTGCATTCACCGACTGGCCAGTCGCCACGATTTCGAAGTCCGAAGGCACCTTTCGCTGGAGCAGGAGCAGGTTGACCATCTCTTTTGGCCTGACAGCAAACAGGGGCACTCCCCCGCGGGCGACCAGTCTCCCCCCCACATACACCTCATCGACATCGAACGACTCGAGGTCCTTCACTTTGACCAAGTCTGCCTTCTTCCCCGGCTCGATTGCTCCCAAGGGAAGGTTGTAGTGAAGAGCAGGATTGAGTGTCACCGCCCTGAGCGCATGCATAGGATCGATTCCCAGCGCGACCGCCTTGGCCAGGGACCTGTTCAGGTGGCCTCGAATCAGCTCGGACACACTCACGTCGTCCGACACCAGGAGGAACTCGTGGTCCTTCGCGAAGGGCGTGAGGGCCTCAAGGTCCTTCGACGCGCTTCCCTGCCTGACCATTATCACCATCCCCATTGAGGCCTTCTCGCTCGCCTCCTCGGATGAAGTGCACTCGTGATCCGTCGAGATGCCCAGACTCACGTACTTCTCGAGTTCAGCCCCGCTGAGGAGAGGGGCATGGCCGTCGATCGGCTTGTTCAGCCTTCTCGCGACCTCGATCCGCGCCATCACGTCTGGGTCGCGGCCTATCGCGCCTGGATAGTCCGTCAGCTCTCCTAGGGCGACGAAGTCGTCTCGGGCGAGCAGCAGCTCTATCTCGGCTGGCCCGAAGGTGGCCCCTGAGGTCTCGAGGCTGGTTGTGGGCACGCAAGAGGGAGCGGTGAAGTAGACCCTCAGCGGGGTTGTGCTTGAGTCCCGTGTAATGTATTCGATGCCGGCAAGACCCAACACGTTCGCGATCTCGTGAGGTGCCGCCACGACGGCCGTGGTCCCGTGAGGGACGACCACCTCAGCGAATCTCGATGGGCATAGAAGCGACGACTCGATATGTATGTGCGAATCGATCAGCCCAGGGATCAGGTATCCGTCGAACTTGCCTTCCATCTCCTCGACCCTGGTTATGACTCCGTCTCTCTCGGATATTCTCGCCGGGAACACCCTCTTCCTGCGGACATCTACCAGGTTCCCTACGATCAACGCTCACACGGCCATTCTATATGGGGTTCCTGCGAATTAACGATTATCTTGCTAGTCGGATTCAAGGAGGGGAGTCCGAGTAGGCCCCGGTAGTCAAAAAGCCAATAGGAACGAAAGGTGATTACGGGTCGGGGGCGCAGGAAATGCCGAGTTCTTCCATTGTCGTCAATGAGCTGGCGAAGAAAGACCGCGAGAGAGCGGCCAAGTTCGTGGGGAAGATGATGAGATGGAGCATGAAGACCCATGCGAAAGTGGGCTATTCGAGGGAATCACTCGGCCACCACATATCAACTGCAATACGAACACTTAATCTGGCCATCAAGGACCCGAACCACTATTGCTTACTTGCGATGAAGGACGGAGAGATAATCGGAATAGCCCTCGGGCAAGTGCTCGGCGGTGTAGGCCGGATAGACTGGATGGCTGTCGCCCCTGAGCACCGACGTCAGGGAGTCGGCAAGAAACTCATGACCGCGGTCGAGAAGGAGATGCACCGGAGAGGGTGTCACAAGATGACGCTCTACATGTTCAACAGCTATATGCCAGCGCTTGGCCTCTATCTGAAGTGGGGGATGGTCCCGGAGGCGACTCTCAAGGAGCACTTGTGGGGCGACGACTATGTCGTGATGAGCAAGTGGCTCGAGAGGAGTAAGTGACAAGAGGCTTGAGCCATTCCGCATTCTTCGACCTTGCGTGACGCGGCAGCAATAAAAAGCGAAAATGGCCAGATGTTTGAGCTAGCACACGGCTCCATGCAAACCCACCGTGACCTGAACTAAGTGTGAGGGGGAAGTCATGGGCATCAATCTGTTCCATGAGATGACAACGTGCGAGGGCCCGGATTATCGCCTCAGATATGACGGTGATCAAAGCGAGAGCTTTGCCTACTGGCATGAAATATCGGTGCCTCACTCTGGATTTGCGTGATGGCAGAAAATGGGCCCACCATTCAGTCCGGCAATG
>Ga0315284_10009628_pt1 | contig 13774 bp, 17 predicted proteins | sample YL17G09_16_MG_FD_203696 | JGI IMG/M metagenome (GOLD analysis project Ga0315284, IMG submission 203696) | Sediment microbial communities from Yellowstone Lake, YNP, Wyoming, USA - YL17G09_16 | ecosystem: Environmental > Aquatic > Freshwater > Lake > Sediment | place: USA: Wyoming | collected...
CCTCCTTTAAACGAGCCTCCCTGTTTACGCCTGGAAAAACAATCCTTGCAATATACCGGGCGGTCTCCAGAAGGCTTAAAAGGAACTTCGCATTCTTTATGGCAGTCTGCGCAAATCGCCTGAGTAAATCTTCTTTCCCTGTAACTATCGCCCTGATCTCTTCTTTCGTGACGAGGGAAACGATCAAAACGCTGAAAAGGCTTGGAATAATGTTCACCCTTAAAAGGCCTTTCTGAAGACTGGCTGATTAAGCTATCTATCTTCTTCTCAAGAATCACCAGCTGCTGTTGCATTTTAGCCATGAGAACCGCTATGTCCGGCTCAGCCTGCGGCGGAACTGAAGTATCTTCGTGCTTAGAATTTTTTTTCATTATGCTTCCTTTCTTAGTCTAATTTCACCGCTTTTATGCATTAAAAAATAAAAGCCTTCTTTAAAACTCTAGTATTATTATAACTCTCTATCTCTAAAATACAAACAAAAAATGCTCAGGTTATGTCTTATCACCAAGCCCGTTATGAAAATCGTTAATAAAGCGCAATATATTTTTATCCTTAAATCTCCAACGGTCTAAATCGGTTTTATGCTCAATCAATAGCCCATCTTTTTTTAATTTCTGATAAATAGGCAGACAGCTATCATACAAAACCAAACCATTGCCAAAATGAAATAAGTCAAATAGAGATTGCATATGTTTTGCCGATTCACAATACTTTTCCAAATCCCGTAGCGTTATCCAAGGGTTAATACCGATGAAACCATGCCCTCCATCTTGAAAATTTCTCGGGGCAAAATCTTTTAGTTTCCGTATTAATTCTACTGCCTTAAAATTTTCAATTACCCTATATCCTTTGTTATATATATCAAGATCGCTTTGAATAAAACTCTCAAATCCTAATTGTTGCAGACTAATCATAAAATTATTTTTTTTAGCTAAACCTACTATTTTAAGCAATGTTCTTTTATTTTTGTTAACCCAATCCACCCTGCTGCGTATAGCCAATATCTCTATGTTGATATTTTCTTCCACCATTTGATGAATCAGCTGCTCAATGAATCTAAACGGATTCTCGCTTCCGATCACAAAACTTTTAAATCCATATGTTTTTTGCAAAAATTTGGCCTGCTCCATCAAACAGGCAACCGTCTCTTTAACGGGTAAAAAAACATGTGTGCCAGCACACGTACAAAAACTGCACCCTCCGCGCATCCGCTCCTCAAACAAATCCATAATCCTCTTCCTTGCTTTTGCTGAAAATGTATTCCTGCTCAACACTCCTGCGGAGAGATTATCATAATTATGATTTAATTTTCTAGATCGGTAGGCACACCCAAATTCTGCAATAATTGTGGGTGGATCAGTAACCTTGTCCCTCCTTGTAAACCCGATGTATTTCCATTTAAGAAATGGATTATACGGGAATAATTCCCTCTTTAAATCAAAATACACATTTTTACCTGAGTAATCTATAATCGTTCTATTGTTTTTCTTTATTCTAAAAAACAAATTGGGGATTCTAGATACATCAGTTTTATTTTTTAAGGCTCCTGCTAATCTTAAAAAACTTTCCCTCCCCGCTCCAATTACAGCAAAATCTATAGCACTCTTTAAAAAGGTATCCAAAAATCCGCTTCCTCCTATAACAAATTTACTTTTAGGAAATAACTCTTTTAATTCATTAAGAAACATGATGGGGAAAGTGTAATCTACTGCGAACAAGTCAAATTTCTTTTTCTTTACGTATTCGATTAAGTCATTCAATTTATTACGGGCCGCGCAAATGCACTCAAAACTACAGCCAAGAGCCTTTATATCATTAACAAAAAGAGGCATATTCATATGAGGCAATTCCTTAACAATCTGACATTGAAGAAAACCTATTCTAAACATTTTCTTACCACTCTGCTTTGGTTTGCATGCTCTGACAATCCACCGAACTCTTGGTTTCTATTTGATTATACGCCTGCAAACAAAAATTTTTTAGGAAAGAGGCTTGGCCGCTCGCTTCTTGCTAATGTTAGTGCGGGTTCGGCGTGGCTTCCCGCCAATGATCTCAAATCGTGTGGCGGGACGTCCTCACTTCAGCCAGCGCTACACTACATTTTTAATTTTCCTACATTTTGTAGTGTAAGCGATAATTTCTCTATCTCTTCGCTATGAAATAAATTTATGCTAAAGAAGCTCGGTGGGATAAGATGTTCGCCCAGGTAAGCATAGATTCAGCCCAATCGGCGTCCATACGGACATCATGGGAGAGGCGCTCAAAGTCATTCTTGAACCATTCATAGGTGGGTAGAAAACGGATTGATTTCGGGGCGGATTCCAAGGCCTTGAGATATTCTTCGGTCTGGGCCAAAAACTGTTCAACTCGCTCCTTGCGGCCTTCCATGGCCCAACGGCATAAGCGTCCTAAATTTACGGCAATATTCAAGATTATTTCGCGGGAGTCCATTCAATTAATCCTTTAATAAAGATTCAATTACCGTAGCAACTTTTTTACGTATTTCTTCATCTAATATTTCACGGCTTCTATTCAGCATCGGCCTTAAATTAATCAGAGAATCAAAATCCATTTCGCCTGTTTCCAAATCTAAACCTGCTCCCCATAAATCTTCCTGGAGGCTTCCGTCTTCCAAAAGAAGCCGTTCGCCGTCTACATGCTTTTCTCCGCCCGCAGCTAAGATTTTACGCCGGATATCAACTACAACTTTTATATAGCCCTTTAAATCTTCAGCTATCTTCTTGCGGGTTTCCGAATCGATTTTGGCACGGACGATTAATACCATTTTAATAATATTATAGCATAAAATTAAAAATGTAGTCTAAATTATCTGCTGTTTCCTTATTCTCGAATTTTTATTCAATCAGCACAATACCGAAATAGTCTGCCCTGCATCTGGTTGAATCCAACGTATCAATTGTAAAGCCGTTGTTACGCGCAGTAGCGTAAACGTCTATGCCGCAGGCCTCCATAGAAGGCCTGGCCTCTTCACGATGCCGGCATTCACCTTTTAAGTTGCATTGCGTACAAAGTCTGCACGGCCCTGCGCCCATACCTAAGGCTTTGTAATAACCGGCAAGAAAAGCCTCTCTTTCTATTTTTATGACTATCTTTGAAATATCTACTTTTGAGCCGCTTTGGCAATGGATGAGGATTGCCTTTTTAAAGGAATTCAGTATCTTTTGCGTCTCATCAGGCGTTGGCGAATACGGCGGACAGGTGAGACCCTCGGCAAAACCCGAACACCCAAACTGGCATTTGTATCTTACCCACGCCGCAGTCTTAATAGTCTTTGCCTCAATGACCTTACTCTCGCTGGCGTCCAACTTCACTGCCCTATTCTTTAACTCCTCAATGCTCTTTCTGTACATAATTTTATTTCCCATGAAAGGCCAAAACTATACTTCTATTAAATCATAATCCAAATTACCTAAACCTAATTCCCGGGCATACCGAAGTTGCCTTGCGCTATCCCGTTGAGGATGCAGCTCCTTAAAGATATCCCTGCCGCAGGCCTCATTTACCAAATCAAAACTGGCCTTATCAATGCTTACCGGATCAGTTGAAGCCAATATCCCGATATCCGGAGAAACCCTTGGATCGTCTTTGGCCAAGCAGTCGCACTCTTTGGTGATTTTAATCAAAAAATTAAAAAATGCCACCCTATCCTTTTTTCCTTTCATCACCGCCAGAGCATATTCAATCATCTTCTCCTGCATTGTTTTTCCCCCTGACTCCCAAGGCACATCTATTGCCGTAAAAGGACAAACTGCAATACAGCTGGCACAGCCGATACATTTTAAACCGTCAATAACCGATTTGTGGTTTTCAATACGGATAGCGTTAGCCGGGCATATTTTTTCGCATTCTGCGCAACCCGTGCATTTCCCTTCATAGACAACAGGCGCGATATCAGAATGCTGCATGAGCTTGCCTACCCTGGTAGCGCAACCCATGCCCAGATTTTTCAAAGCTCCGCCAAAACCGGTCATAATATGGCCTTTGAAGTGGCTTACCGCAACAATGGCATCGGCATCAATAAACAGGCGTACGAGCTTTGCCGTTTTGATGAATCTCTGGTTAATCTCTATATCTATTGTATTCTCTTTTTTCGAGTCATCGGGGATAATCACCTCTACCCCGGTTGCCTTCTTAGTGAAGCCGTGAAAAGCGGCAATTGCCAGGTGGTCCTTGGAATTGGTGCGCTGGCCGCGATAAAGAGTATTGGTATCGCAAAGATACGCCCTTGCCCTTTTTGCTAATACACAATCGCATATTACGCGTAAATACTGCGGCTTAACAAAGCCGACATTGCCTTCTTCGCCAAAATGCATCTTTACTGCGACCAAATCATCATTAGAAATAAAGGCGAGAACCTTGCTTTCTTCGCATAAGATTTTAACTTTTTTAGCGATAGTCGGGATATTCTCTGAGTCTATTACCGGAATGAAATATACTTTGCTTTTCATAAACTAAACTCTCTATAGCCTACTGACTCTTTAGAGGTATTATATCATAAATATGGAGGAATAATTTAGCAGAAATTTAAGTGACTTGGGTGTGATTTGTAGGCACCCAAACCTATCGGAAGGTTTAGTGCCCCGCTCACTGCGGGGACCCGCTATCCATGAAACCCAATTCTTCTCTTCGGCTTTTGGGGCTACGCCCTACTCAGTAAAAGCATAGACAGTTTTAGAGAATTTTAAGGATATCACAATTTGTGATATCCTCTTAATCTCTTCTCTGGTTAAGGAAAACACAAAATCTTTGTTGCAATTACCTCTACAGCCACAATATTAGCCATATCTACACCTCCTACATACAATAGACGTAAAGGGTGGCAAAATCTAACAGGAATCTTTAGCTAGCCCCTTCGGCTTCGCCTCAGGGGTAAATTTTCATACTCATAATTAGATGGAAAATTTAATTTGGGAGTTCAGGGCTTGGGGGTTGAATCAACTGCAATTTTTCTTTGCGGGTTAACCTTTTGATTGCGGCTTCGCGTTTGCGGGCTTCGGATTGGCTGGCCATGGCCTCCTGATACACTAGCCTAACCGGGGTCTTATTCTGAGTGTAAAATGCGCCCTTCTTAGCATTATGTTCACTGATACGGCGGGAAATATCAGTGGTGATGCCGGTGTAAAGAGAACTGTCCCGGCACTGTATTATATAAAGGGACCAGGGCATGGGAGGTTTAAAATTTTTACATTAAACGACAGGTTAGGCACTTGCTTCGCTGCGCTCGCAAGTGCCATTTTCCTATCTCTAAACTAAAGGGAAATGGGGTCCCACTCGTATCAGCCGAGGGGAAACCTCTCTGAATTTATTAGCCTAATTATATGCGCAATACCTAAATATATCAAGAATATTTTGGCTTTAGAGAGGTAATTCCTCGCGTAATATGTCCGTTTTGTCCGGTCTTTTTTGGGGAGGGAATAGCGTAATTCTTTGATGAGTAAAGCGTTGTTTTTTACACTTCATAGAGACGGGCATTCCTGCTTTATCGATAGAAATACTTCCTATTGAAACGCATCGCAACATTAACAATAATTATGGGGACCGGAACTTCTATCGCAATTACGGATGAGATAGTACTTACTGAGGTAACCGGGTGGGCAAAGTTAGAACTTTTCTGCAATTCAGGAAATTAACAGTTTGTCAATGATGTATAAACATTATTAGTTAGCTCTTGCAACAACAGCAATTATGTGCCCGCTCAAATAATCCAAAAAAGAAAGCGGCAGGCAAAAATATTTATTGTCGAGGTCTTCCGTAATAAAAAAACTATATAAAATTTTGTTCAATAAAGATTTTCTCTGCGCGGGGTCGTCTATTAGTAAATCTCTCTTATCGGCCGAGATCTCGCTTCTGTCTCTCTTGGTTTTTCTTCTCTTTAGGAACCATCGAAAAACACTGCCCAGTTCTCCCCAAAGAAAATCGGTTGAATATACCTTCTCAACAATAAAGCCATTCCTTTTTAAATACCGAGAAATGGAATCAGGATCAAACATATATTCACAGAAGGCATAGTTAGCGTAAGGCACACTTTCCACATTGCATTTAACGACTTTTACGGAGATGAGATCATTTTTTTTGCTGTGTGAAGAAAATGTAAATCGAATTCTTCTGAGTAAGTTTATGTATGGTACAAAGGCCAAAAATACGCCGTCTTTTTTTAGGACTCTGCGGGCTTCCTTTATTGCTTTATCCGGCCCCTCCTCAAAATGTTCAATTACGCCCCCGGAATAATAACAGTCGAAGTAACCGTCTTCAAAAGGTAGATCCAGCACATTAGCTTTAAGAACGGGCAGGGTAGGAAAGTTTTTATTAATAATTTCTACCGTTTTGCCGGCAAAGTCTACGCCAATGATATCATAGCCAAGCTTTTTATATGCATAAACATATTTACCGGTGCCGCAGCCCCCTTCCAGTATTTTTTTAGGAGGACGCGGAAAATATCTTTTGCAGAAAAAAGAGCTATAGTCTTTTTCAGCGTTACGATAACTCTTTTCTATATTTTTAATATCTCCCCACGATCTTTCCCAAGATCTGTAATCCTGGCCAACAAAACCGCAACCTTTTTTTCTATAGGTTTTTATTATCACTAAAACTCACTTATTTCCTATGCCAGAAAAATTTATTAAATACAAATTGGAGGGTCCCTCTCGTATTCCACGGGGGAAACCTCTCTGTTTACATATGGCAATTATATATGCAATATCTATCTATAAACCAAAAATATTCTTGATTAAGAGAGGCTTTCCCTCGTAACTCTGAGGCGCTCCGCTGTTGTTTTATTTACTATCCTGTAAACTTTTTACAATTTTAGCAAATTCAGTAGGTACAAGTATAATCAAGCTATTTTGCTCCGCACCGATTTCCTGCCAAGTTTGCAGTTGCCTTAAAAGTAGAGCGTTCGGAGACTCGGACATAACTTTAGCAGCTTCCATAAACTTCCTGCTCGCCTCCTCTTCTGCTGAAGCTTTAACTAATCGCGAGCGTTTCTCTCGGACAGCCTCAGATTCCTTAGCCATTGCACGCTTCATATTATCCGGTAATTCGATATTCTTAATCTCAACGCTGATGATAGTAATACCCCACTCATCTGTTGGCCCTTGTAATGCCACCAATACTTCCTTGCCAATCTGGTCTTTGTTAGCTAAAAGGGTATCTAGATCATATTTACCTAAAACATCTCTCAGCTTAGATTGAGCCAATAGGGTAGACGCCATACCAAAATTCTCAACTGCTATAATTGACTTCGGTGCATCGAAAATCTTATAATAGACTACGGCGTCGATCTTGACTGGAACCGAATCTTTAGTCATAATTTCTTGGGGGATGACATCCATTGTGCGGATACGCATATCAACAAGTTTTACGTATTCCAAAACGGGAATTATGATATTTAATCCGGGTTTAATCTGCCTGACAAATTTTCCCAAACGAAAAACTACACCGACCTGCCATTGCGACACAATTCTAACTCCAAAGATACAAATAACTACTGCCAAAGTCACTAAAGTCATAAAACTCGAGCCAAACATAAACACCTCCTTGTGTTAAATAACTTGAATTAAGGTCCTATGAACGTAATAGCACAGGGCCAGGCTCTTTGGACGTTAGAGCATAGAGCCAATTTTTTTGCTGGAAGCAAAAAAATTGGGGTCCCTCTCGTATGAGCCGAGGGGAAACCTCTCTAAATTTATTAGCCTAATTATATGCGCAATACCTCAATATATCAAGAACATTTTGGCTTTAGAGAGGTAATCCCTCGCTAAATTTGTCCGAAATGTCCGGTCTTTTTGGGCTGGAAATGACATAACTATTTGAGGGATTAGAAGATAAGTTTGTCTACTTCTCTTTGTCCGGACATTGAAGATAAACTGCTATTTTTTCATTTGCCCTTTTACAATCTTTTCAGCCTGTAACCAATAATCTAAATCACGATCTTGCTTGCATCCATCCTTTTCCCATAATTCCCTTGCCTTTTCTCTGATATTATTAGTTAAATCTGTTTTTTCACGTTTCTTTTCCACGATATCCTCCTTTCCCTAGAACATCAACTATTATTTTTTACTCATTGACGGCTCCATTCAAATTATTATTCTGATCTTTTATAAGGCACTAACAATAAAGATGAGTTTGATTTTCGTACAACTGCATGGGCTATACCGCCGATAAAAACTTCCTCTATCCAGCCCCTGCCTTGCGTCCCCATTACAACCAGATTATATTTATTATTATTTATCTCGTTAATAATTGCCTGCTTTGCATGTCCCGTCTCAAGCTTAACAGTTACTTCTTTTATTCCTCTGCCTATCAAGGTTTGCTTCAAAACGTCAAGCCGCTGCTTATCTATAGCGTTAAACTCTGTTAATTTGTGCTTTAAATGCGGAAATATAATATTCACATCCTGAACGTGATAAAGAGTAACTTTTGCTTTGTAATGGCGAGCGACACTTACCAAAACCTCAAAAGCTATTTTTGCATTATCAGAAAAATCAGTAGGAAATAGAATATTGCCTGATAAGCTAAAAGCGCAAATATTAGTCTCTTCTTTGGGGCATTTAATAACAAGAGCAGGAATCTTAAGGTTTCTAACAATGCTATCGGAAACACTTCCCAATAATATTTCTTTTGACATACCCTTCCCGTGGGAACCTAAAATCAAAAGTTTATAGCCTTCGTCCGCAATTAAACGGTTTATCTCCACAAAAGGAATCCCATAGCCGAAAGAATATGATGCAGCAATACCCGACGCTTTTAATCTTTCTGCCTGCCCTTCTATAACCGGCCTTTCGGCATTTTCAAGCGTCTCTTCAATACCGCCGGCGGTTTCTACTGAAATAATGTGAGCAAGTTTAGCTTCTTTTGAAAAAGCCTTTCCGTAATGAGCAATGCAATCTACAACCTCGCTAGATGCCTTCGATAAATCGGTAGCAATCAACACTTTTTCCCACATCGGTTCTCCCTTTTCTACTTTTGCCGGTTCGAGGATTATTTTCTTCTTTGGTTCAAACCAGTGCCGGGTCTTATTGGAAAAATTAACCAGGCTCAGCATTATTGGCACTTCGGTAAGGACGCCTACTACAGTAGCAAGCGCTGCTCCGCTCTTTAATCCAAATAAAGAAATTGCCACAGCTACGGATAACTCGAAAAAGTTACTCGCGCCAATCATTGCCGCAGGAGAAGCAATCGGATGAGCTAAACGCCATTTCCTAGACCATAAATAACCTATAAAAAAAATGAAATAAGTCTGGATTGTTAGAGGGATGGCTATTAACAATATATGAAGGGGATTCCCGAGTATAATATTCCCCTGAAAAGCAAAAAGAATAATTAAAGTCAATAGTAACCCTAAAATTGTTACCGGTTTAAGCACCTTTAAAAATACGTTTTCAAACCAATCTGCCCCTTTCATCTTCAATAGATATACCCTAGAAATGTACCCGCCTGTGAGCGGAATAACAACAAACAGGATAGTAGAGTATATTAAGGTATTATAAGGAACTGTTATCTGGTTTACACCCAACAGAAATTTAACAATAGGAACAAAGGCAACTAATATAACCAGGTCATTCACTGCTACCTGAACCAGGGTATAGGCGGGATCGCCTTTAGTTAAATAGCTCCACACAAAAACCATGGCCGTACAAGGCGCAGCTCCCAAAAGTATGGCACCGGCGATATATTCTTTGGCTAAAGCCGGATTTATAAAAGCGGCGAATATGTATTTTAAGAATATCGCGGCAAATACCGCCATAGTAAACGGTTTGATCAACCAATTTACAACTAATGTTACTACTAATCCCTTCGGCTTTTTCCCCGCCTTTACAATGCTGGAGAAATCGATCTGCACCATCATAGGATAAATCATCAGCCAGATAAGGACCGCAACCGGGATATTGACCTGCGACACTTCCAATCTGCTTAAGAAATTTACTCCCGCGGGAAATATTTTCCCGATGATTACGCCAGCGATGATGCAAAGGATAACCCAGAGAGAAAGATACCTCTCAAAAAACGGAAGCTTTACATTGTTATTGGTTTCAGACATTCGAAATATCCTTTCTGATATTATGCAACGCCTAACGCCTCTGCAATTTCCTGCATAATTTTTCTATTTTCAGATAATTTCTGCTCAGATGACAAAGGTGCACATTTTAAAAGCTTCTGCTCTCCTTGTAAAAGCTTCACTGCGAATGCAAGACAAGTCGCCTCGCCGCAGGCCTTACAATTGCTTTTGGGAAGCCAACCATAGATCTGCAGGGCAGTTACTTTGACCTTCTCTTCATAATTTGGTTTTATTGTATCCTTGTTTTTATAAGTTCTATTTATGAGTTCTTTAACCTCATCCAACACCTTCCAGGCGTCGATAATGTCATCCGCCTTGGCAATGGTAATCTTAATGTTATAAAGATTGATAAGCCGGCGCTCTTTGGCGTAGGTGAGTGTCGGCGCATTCTTGTTATACGACGCTCCTTTTATGACGGCATTAAGATAAGGCAAAAGTTCCGATATATCGCGGTCAAAATAGGCAATCAAACGTATCTTCTTCTCATCAGCTATGCAGGGCGCTACGTAGCAAAGCGTAATCGACTTTAAGTAATCGCATTCTTTGCCAGATGGCTTGTATTCTCGTGCCGTTTTGAAAAAGTCTTCCTCATAATCGCGGTATAAAAACGGGTAATATCCGCTGATAAGAACACTCTCTTTGTCCAAAAGATGACAGATATCTTGATATTTTCCCTCGGGAACCACAACCGCCAAGGTAGAAATGTGTTTAAAGCCTATCTTCCGCTCTACTAAAATCCTTTGCGCCCTAAAGCCTTCGTCTTGATTAGGGAAAACGATAATCTCATAATCTTTGTCTTTTTCTACTTCCAAGTCAACCTCAAAAAAGCTTTAATATATAAATACCGGTATAATATAGCCCCACTAACACGAATGTTGCCCCTGTAACTATTCGCATATAATATTCTAACCTTGTCAGCTTATGAAACCAATGGCTCAATGAAGTAATACCCGCGGCAATCGCAACAGCAAAAGCTAATACCGGTAAGCCCGTGCCAATTCCATAAATGAAGGGTAACGTTACCCCAAACTTAGATTGAAGCGCAAGCGGAATGAGGCTGCCGAAGAAAAGAGCTGCTGATACCGGACAAAACGCGAGAGCAAATATCGCTCCTAACAAAAATGCTCCTGGGGCACCCGCTTCAACAAGCTTATTATGATGCTTTTGGGAAAGCGATAATCCCGGCAAATTTATCTTAATTACATCAAGTAAAATTAATCCTGTAACGATTAGGATAGGCCCGAGGGCTTTGACCATATATTTTTGCAGAAACTGCGCTACCGCAGGGATACCAAGAATAGAATTAATAAGAATGAACCCCAATAGCGCATAGGTAACCATTCTGCCAATGGTATAGGCGATGCCGGAGAGTAAAACAAAAAACGGGTGAGTTATCTTTTTGGCTAGGAACGATATGGCTGCTACATTAGTAGCCAAAGGACAAGGGCTGATCGAAGTCAAGATACCCAGCCACAATGCCGAGCCAAAACCAATCAAAATATCTATCATTGTGCTTCCTTTAAGAAATTATTCACTTCTTCGCTTACATAGTCGAAGAATTTTTGTTTATTACGGACATATTCCCAAATCTTGGTGAGATTTTTCGATTTTATCTCTTTGCCGTCTTTAACTAAAGACAATATGAGGGATTTTGTATAAAGCTGATAATCTTGCGCAAAATGCTCATTCCTCCGCTCTTCCACATTCACTACCTTAAATTCCAGTTTTCCAGAGGAAAGCGCATCCTTAAAATTTGCCTCAATTGCTTCTTTTGAGTATTGCTCCATCGTATGGCAAGTATAGCAGCGAAAATTGCCGTGGAAATAATAAGCAGTAACCCGATTACCCTGCGCTGGTGTGGCAATATCTGCACGAGCGGGTGTACCCTGTTTCGAAGCGGCTCCCAATGCAAAAATAGCGCCAATGAAAAATAAAAAAGATACCATCATAAAAAGACATTTTCGCATCATGTCAACTCCTTTTCCTTTATGGATTATTCTTAATCGCTTCCTTTATGGCAGCTACCGCTTCTTCGGTAGTTTTATTTCTGATGTCAAAAGCGATATGTTTAGACTTATCAAAGCCAACGGCATCAAAGGCATCGCGGAACATCTTCTGCTGCATCAGGGGATCGCAGGCAGCAACATACAACTTATCTATATCCTTATTATCCAGCAAAATTTTAAGATACTGATCGCCGTCATCCGCGCAAAGCTGAGGGTGCAAAGAAACAAAATCCACAATTTTCTCCCTGCGGATAGCGTTTAAAACCTCAAAGGTGTCCATTTTTTTAAACGACGGGCATGTGCCCTGACAGACACAAAGAATCAAACCTTTTTTAGCCATACTATTTGCCTCCTTTTTTATCACCGAAAAATGTTATCGCCTTCTGATCGCAGATTTTGCCGCATCCCTTACAAAACTCTACGCAATGTTCTGGATGCACAACCTTAGGCTTGCCATCAGGGCCTATTTCGTATACTCCGTGAGGGCAGAAATTATAACACTGCATACAACCGGCACATTTAGTGTAATCTATTATAGGGTACCAATTCTTCGCCATTTATCGCTCCCTTGCCAACTCTTGCTTTGCCCTTTTCACGATAAAGAGTATATCCTGCTGGCTTAATTTAAAATCCTTGTTTTTAGCGATACCCTCTTTGGTAATATCGATATAATCGGTTACATTAAGCCCCGCGTGCTCAATCGTCTTTTTGGCGCAGGCAACAGAACAGCCGTCTATTGCAACAATCCTCTTGGCGGATCTTGCCGATTCAATCATACCGGGAACGTGTGCTCCGATTCCGGCAAGGCAAAACAGCATGCCTATTCCTTCTTCTGTAAGACGCACGGCAACATCATTGGCGATCTGTCCGCAGTTTGAGCCGCCGGAACAAGAAAATACTACAATTTCATTTGCCTGACACAAACATTCTTTAGCCATATTTTCGCTCCTTTTACTTTACGGGGATCCATTTTTTTATTTCATCCGGCGCGGGAATTCTGCCCGCGGCTTTGATCTCGCCGTCTATCGCAATCGCAGGCGTTGACATAAGCCCATAATCTATAATTTTCTGTATATCCTCGACTTTAACTATCTCTGCTTGCACATTCAGTTCCTTTACTGCAGCCTGAGCGTTTTCGTAGAGTTTTTTGCATTTTGGACAACCCATACCTAAAATTTCAATCTTCACCTTACTCCTCCGTTTAAAATTAAAGCGCCACCACTTTGCATTTTTTATCTTTAATGATCAAAACAGCACATGATGCTTTGCGCGCCACCTTTTCTGCGGTAGAACCTAAGAACGCATGTTTTACATCGCTTCTGCCACGGCTTGACATAACAATTAGATCCATACATCTATTCCTAGCAAACTTCACAATCTCCACAAAAGGATGGCCTTCCTTTATCAGGCCGCCAGCACAAAGGCGCTTTGGGATATAGGATTTAAACTCTTCGAGCCTTTTTTTATTCTCGCCTATAAAATCTTTATGAATTTTATCACAAATGCCTTCCAATCGAGGATGAACTTTGTGAATTTGCTTCATATGAAAAATATCTTCTTCCACATGAAGGAGAAAAATCTTTCCGCCGCAGCATTCGGCTAATTTTACCGCCTCAACCAAGGCCTTTTTTGAAAAATGCGAAAAATCAATAGGCACTAAAATATTCTTAAACTGCATTTGGCTCCTCCC
>Ga0315284_10009629_pt1 | contig 13773 bp, 9 predicted proteins | sample YL17G09_16_MG_FD_203696 | JGI IMG/M metagenome (GOLD analysis project Ga0315284, IMG submission 203696) | Sediment microbial communities from Yellowstone Lake, YNP, Wyoming, USA - YL17G09_16 | ecosystem: Environmental > Aquatic > Freshwater > Lake > Sediment | place: USA: Wyoming | collected...
TATTCACGAGACAGTCTATCCCTCCAAGGAAGCCTATAGCCGCATCAGCCAGCCAGACAACCTCATCGAGGTCCGTGAAATCCGCCTTGAAAGCAGAGGATTTCCTGCCCGTGGCCAGAATCTCTTCGACCGCGGACTTTGCACCGGTGTCGCTGTGAGAATAGTGCACCGCCACATCGGCTCCCTGGCGGGCGAACTCCAGAGCCACCTCTCTGCCGATCCCGGTGCCTGATCCCGTTACGAGCGCCCTCTTGCCACTCAGTCGTCCTTCATTGAGCATCGCTTGCATCCTTTCGAGTGCGGTCCTGCTAGGGGTAGTAGTTCAGCGTTATGTAGGCGTTGTGCGGGCACCATTTTGAGTGGCCGTCAACGAATGCGAAGTTGCAGCCGCCTTGATGGACATCGCATGGGAAGTCATTCTGTATATTGAAAAGGCCGTCGTCCGCAATGGGGTTTACGTGGTGCGTGGCGTTTATCCCGCCGCCCTCGTCGATCAACAGCACCGTGACAGTGGGTCTCCGGATGGCGTTGTCCCGCAGTCTGCATATCTCACCGTTCATGGAGTAGCTGAGCCCGAATCGCACTTGCTGACCCGACACCGTGCGCATCTGTGTGGCGTCCGACGGACAGACGTATACACGCTCATTCCTTATGTAGGGCCAGAGTGCGCCCTTTCTGACCAATATCATGTTCCACCGAACCTCACCGGACTTCCCATCCGTCGAAGCGCCTATCGCATAGAGCGTATCATCGCCTCCGAATATGCACTCATCCCTGCCATCCCCATCGACGTCTATCGTGACGGGGTTCATTACGGCTGACGCCGACATCGGAATCTGCCACTTCACCTCGCCGGTGTCCGAGGCGCAGCACCTGAACTCCCTGGCGTCCTTGTCTGCAATGGATCCGGGTATAAGTAACTCCGTCTTGCCGCTGCCGTCCAGGTCCAGATACGGCCCGGAAATCCCCCAATCCCTGTTGATGTCCACCGACCCCTTCGGCGTCACATCCGCATCGGGAAGAGACAGCTTAGACATCTTCCCGCTGCCAAGCCGCAGGGCGACCAGCGTCTCTCTGGCGCCAACGGAGCGCTTCCAGAGAATCTTCGGAGACCTGATGTCGCCTTTGAGCGTAGAGCGGCCGGTCAAGGCGCGATCTCCCCGGAACTGCAGCCAGTTTCCATCCGAGCCGGTTACCGTTCCCGCCAGCGCCACCATCAAGGCTGATACTGTGCGTGGGGTATGCACCGGACGTGAGCATATACAATGCGGCCTTTCGTATTGTGAATGGGCAGGAAGTGACTGACGATGTGCCGGAAGGCACTGTTGTGTATTTCACAACCTTTGCGCCCGCCGTGGTGATCCCGCAAGCGGGCGGCCCGAATGACCTGGCGGTCGTAGCGTTGTATGGGTAGGTGCCATGGCAGTGGGGCGCGGATGTTAGTTGGCGGCACGTCCACGTCCGTCAGATGGCACCATCTCCCGGCGGCACTGGCGAACTCGCGCCCCATCAGGCCGCATCCGATGACTCCGAAGCGCACAGTTCGTAGTTGAGTCAACTCGCAACCCTCAACAATCTCTGCACCTCGGCTATCGACTCCTCGATAATATCCATCGCCTTTTGGGCGACCTCATTGGGCATCACAATCGGCGGGCTCATTCTCAAGATGTGGCCCGCCGGAATCCACGCGAGGCCTTTGCTGAAAGCTTTCTGATAAACGAGCTTGCCGGCCTGGTCGAACGGTTCCTTGGTCTTCTTATCCTTTACCAACTCAACACCCATCAGGCATCCCTTGACGCGGCAATCGCCGACTATGGGGTACTTGCTCGGCCAGTCAGCCATCTTTTTTCTGAACAGATCCTCCAGCTCTTTCGCGTGATCGAGCAAGCCCTCCTCTTCGATGACTTCAATAGACGCAAGAGCAGCCGCGCAGGCCATCGGGTTGCCGCCGTAGCTGGTGGAAGCGCTGATCTTATCGACCGCCTCTGCATATTCCTCGCGCACGACCATCGCCGTCACCGGGAATCCGTTTCCGAACCCCTTGCCGAGCGTGACCACATCCGGCACGACGCCCCAATGTTCCATACACAGGTACCTGCCCGTGCGACCCCAGCTCGTGAGCACTTCATCGGCAAAGAGCAATATGCCGCGCTCCTTGCAGAAGCCGGCAAGCTTGGGGAAGAAGTCGTCCGGCGGCATTACGGAGCCGGCCCAGCCCTGGATCGGTTCCAACACGAACGCGGCGACCTGGTTTGTCGTTGCGCTCGTGATGAACTCGTCGTAGAACTCCAGGTACTTCTCGGTATCCAGCGAGCCGTCCTCGCGGGTCCACCACGGTCTGTAGGTGTCGGGCCTGGGGACCATGTAGAACCCCTGCGCTCGACCGAGGCCGCCGAGCTTGGTCATGTTCGCCAGGCTGATCGCGTGGCCGGACTTGCCGTGGAAGTCGCGGAAGCAGGAGATGAACTCATACTTGCCGGTGGCCGCGCGGCAGGTTCGCAGACCCGCCTCGACAGCCGTAGTGCCGCTGTCGTAAAGCTGCATCCCCTTGAGATCCCCGGGCAAGACTTCGGCCATCTTCTCAAGGAGCTTGACCTTGATCGGCGTGGTGAAGTCGTGGGCGTTCATCAGGGTCTTCGCGGCGTGGGCGACGGCCTCGGAGACCTTCGGGTGGCAGTGGCCCAGAGTCGCGACATAGATGCCGCTGGAGAAGTCGATATACCTGTTTCCGTCCACGTCTTCCAGCGTACAGCCGAAGCCTTTGTCGAAGACCACCGGAAAGAGCCTCACCTGGCCCGACAGGCCGCGCATATACTCGCAAGCGCGAGCGTGAAGCTCCCGGCTCTTCGGTCCCGGGATCTCGTCGGTGACCAGCTTCGGCCACTCGTTCAGGTTCAGTTGGTAGGGGGTTGGGTTGTAAACGCCCATCTCTGCTGCTTAGCCTCCTCTATCTGCCATGCGTCCGATAGTATCTGAGTCCCTCAAAGAGCGTCTCGAGATTCTCCCACGGGACACCGGGGACCACCGAGCTCGACACTCCAAGAAACAGCCCGGTCCTCGGCCCGTGCTTCACGAGCCAGTCTATCTCGCGCTTCACGTCGGATGGAGTCCCCATCGGCAGTGTCCGTGTCACCGAGACTCCCGCGAGGACGATCAACTCCTCGCCGTCTCTGGTCTTCATCCCGCAGATGCCTTCGTAATCCATCCCGTCTTCGTATTGAAAGCCCTGGAAGCCGGCGATGCCGCAGTCTATGAGCCTGGGGACCATTTCCATCAGGTTCCCATCGCAGTGCCAGAGCATCTTCACATTGGTCCTGAGCATCGGCTCGATGCAGCGCGCGAACTGCGGGAACCATATCTCGTCGAGACTCTTTATGTTCACCAGAGTCCCGCGTGAGTCGGCCATGTCGAAGTCCAGCCGATAGAGCGGCGGAAGGTTGCCCTCGACGTAGGCTCTCGCGGCGGCTTGATTGGAGACCAGCGCGAGGTCGGCTTGCAGCCTGAAGTGCTTCTCCATCACGTCCGGGTATAGGGCGTAAGCGGAGAAGTAGTTCACATAGCCGTAGGTTCCATAGGCGAATACCGGAAATGTGACGAACCCATAGCCCGTCTTCAGGATGCCGGGCCCGAGCATCTCCTGGATGCGGGCCTCGTTCTGGAGTACTTGGCGCACTCGCGCGTCCTCGTCGAAGGCGTCTATCTGAGCCTGGATACTTGGCAAGACGAACCTTTCCATGTGCTCGGCCACAGCCTCGGGCGAGTCCACAACCATCCCGTCGAGGACCAAGCAGTCGGCTCCGGTGGTAGCGCCGTGAGCGGCGCCGTCGTAACCGTGGTCGCCCATCGTAAGCGGGTTCTCGGCGAGGTATTGATCGAGGAGGCAGGTGTCAAGAGCCTGGGTCATCCTGATGTAGACACCGTGCGGGTCTTTGATGTAGTCGCCCGGGTTCGCCCCGGCGATCCGCTCGATGAGCGAGTGCTCCATGATGTTGGCAAAGTAGCTCGGCACTCGCTTGTCGGGCTTGCGAAAGATCGTGTCAAGCGCGAGGCGCGCGGTTTCGGTTGTTATCATCGGATGACTCCTCAGTAGCGTCCATAGTCCGCGCCGGCCGCCGCGAAAGCCCGTATTGATTCGCTCGGCGTGTCCTCATCGAAGTAGTCCGTGGTTCCAAGGATGAAGTTGCCCCGGGGCTTGGCGAGATCGAGTATCCCGCGGACATTCTCCCTGATCTCGTCTCTTGACGCGGTCCGCAAGAACTCAATCTGATCCACGCCTCCGCAGAGGATCGTTTCGGGCGGGAACTCGGCGAAGGCCTCTTGAAGGATAGTGTCTCCGTAAGGCGGCGGAGTGAGCGACTCATACGCCTTCGTTCGCAGAGCTTTGTAGTGCGCAAAGAGGCTTCGCGCGCATCCGCAGTTGTGATAGAGCACCGGCACGCCCCTGGCCTGTATGAAGTCGATCAGGCGGTTCTCATACTCGAGCACGTACTTGCCGAAGAACGGCCCCCCGACCATCTTTCCCGAAGCAATGTTCCCCCCATAGCTCATCACATCAACGCCGGCCTCTATGTGCTGCTCGGCCACGCGCATATTGCGCTCCAGGAAGTACTCCATCATCTCGCGGTAGAAACCTGGATTGGTCATGGCGTCCAGGATCATCTCCTCGACGGCTCGATAGTAGTAGGTAACGTGGCTAAATGCCCCTTGCATCCACGGTGCGATGATGCCTCGGTCGCCAAGTTCCGCCTTCGCCCTGACGATCGGAGTTGTATCTATCTCCTCGATGGGCGGCTGGTATTCGCGGATCAGGTCGAAGTCGCGCTCGGACTTAATGAGGTATTCGAGCGGCGATGCCTCAGCGTCATACTCCGAGACCCAGTTGAGCCGGTGGACCTGAGTCAGGTCCCCGCCGGGCGTGTGGATGACCGTCGTGGCGGTCTCGGAGTCTGCCGAGACTTCAACCGCGCTCTCGACCTCCCAGCCGCCCGCGCCGGCGCCGAGCTCGTTGTGGGCCGGGGTGCAGTTGCGATGAATGATGTCCAAACCGAAATGCTCATAGACCTCTATGGTCCCCGAGATCGGGTCAGCATCCCGCGAGCCAAAGAACGCGCCCACGAAGTTGACGTGGATGAACGGCGCGCAGGGTATGTGATCGACAGGCCGCGCATGGAACGCATCGAGCATGAGTTCTCTTCCGGTCATCTGGCGCTCCAGTTCCGCCAATCGGCCAGTTGATAGCCGCCTCTTTCTGTCACCGAAACCTCACGTACAGAAACACCGTGAACGCGAAGATAATGGCCCACCATATCGTGGGGTTGCGCAAGCCGCGCATTCCTGGCTGAAGCTCCTTGGGGACGTGGAGGCTCTCTTTGTTCCAGATAAGGCCTTTCAGCTCCTCATCCGACTTGGGTTTCGTCACGAGGCTCACCAGCACACAGGTGAGCATACACGCCCAGAAGACCATCCCCGTCCGATTCATGAAAGGAGTGATATATTGCCCCCAACTCGGGTCGAGCTTCGGGGCGACTATCTCCAGCGCTACGGTGAGAGGGATGGTCAGAATGCCCGCGCAGTTGGAGAACATCACCTTCTCTATTGCTTCTCTTCCCATTCCCGAGCTTTCGACGGCCTTTATCAGAGCCTTGATCTCTCCGTAGGCGAAGTAGACATACTTGGCTTCGACCTCCGGGCTCTTGCGGCTGGTGTTTCCACGGAGCCTGTCCCAGCGGTAGTGGATAGTTGGCTGGTGGCTCGTTTATTCTATGCCGCTTTGCCCTCTTGGTCAATATGCCGATCGAGCGCGGCGGTCACGTTGTGCCCGGCGAACACCATCCCGTCGATGTAGATGATGACAATGTCCACATCGTCGAAACGGCGCTCCAACAGACGCCCCAGTTCCTCTTCACTGCCAACCACGAACTCACCGGATACACTCGACCTTGACACCCCAACGCATTCGCACGCATCCGGCAGCATCACCTGACCGTTGGCTGCCAAAAACTTCGCAAGCTCCCGACTGTCCTTTTTGCCCGAAATCTGATAGTCTTTCCTCCGGGACAGGCTCTCAGAGACCACGCGGGTGACCAGACGAAAGGTCAACGACAGCCTGAAACGTCGAGTGGGCCAGGGACTTCCGACTGGAAAGGTTCCGTTCGGCTGGAAGAACCACCGTCTGACGGAGACGGAGCAAGCTGAACACTTGCGTCCGTGAGTGGAGCCGAATGAGGAGCATAAGAAATGGGTCCTGAGGATGCGGGAGTGGTTTCTTGCAGGGCTAACCGCGGGGCAGATCGCGAGCAAGCTCACGGCACTTGGCGTGCCCACTGCAACTGGAAAGCCCCGCTAAAAAAGGAAGTGGTCTGGTCGGTCCTGGCTAACCCATTTCACTGCGGCAAGTTCCGCTACAACGGCGAGCTTGGTGACGGCAAGCACAAGCAACACGCGTTTTGGAGCGAAGAGGACTACGAGGAAATGCTTCGCATCCATGAGCGTTGGTTGGATAGGCACTAGAACGCCTGGCCCATGCTGAAGTGAGTGCGGCCGCCCTCGCTGCCGATGCCGTAGTCGAGGCGCAGATGGCCGATCGGAGTGCTGACCCGCATGCCGATGCCGACACCGAAATTGCCGTCGAATCGCTGAGTCTGCGGCATCTCGCTGACGTTGACCTGCGAGCCGCCCGCCCACGCGTCGCCGTAGTCGGCGAACAACACGCCGGTGATCGCCTGAGCTATGGGTTTTCGAAGCTCGACGGTGGCCATCACCATTCTGTTGCCCCAGAACCGGTCCTCGCGATAGCCGCGCAGGCTTTCGGCGCCGCCAACAAAGAACTGCTCGAAGAACGGAATCTCACCGCCGGCGAACCCCACCCTAAGTCTGAGCGCCAGCGTCACCCTCTTTTCCTGCGGAGTCTGCTTGCGTCCGCCCTTGCTGAAGTAGCGCCGGATGTCGATGGAGGTTTTCTCGAACGGTCCCTTGACCGGGAAGGGCACGAGTGTCTGGATCACTGGCGGCCCCGGAGTCGTCGTGACCGCCCGGAAACCCGTCGCATCGACTGAGCCGAACTCGACCGAGACGCCGTCATAGCTGCCCGCGCCCGGGTCGAGGTCGAAGTCGCGCGTGTTGTGCACCAGCCGCAGCGAACCACTCCACACCTGACCGTCCTGCACGAGCTTTACAAGATCGGCGTAGACGATCTGACCCACCGGGCCGCCCTGCACCTGGAGCAGGCTTGGGTCCGTGTCAACATTATCGAGCTTGGCGCCGACAAACAGCCTGGTTTTCTCGGTTATGGGCCGGCTGAGCGTGAGATCGCCGCCCCTGTGGCGCTCGTTGTAGTTCTGCCCGCTGGCGAACGTATCGCTGCCGAATATACCCGAAGAGAACCTGTAGAGAAGCCTGTTGAACGCGTTGACCGAAAGCGAGGTATGTTTCTTGTCGATCCACGGCTCATAGAAGCCGATCTCCTCGCTCGACGGCCCGCCGACGGCCTCGCTGGTGCCCTGCTGCCAGAGCAGGTTGAGGCCCTGCGCGCGACCGCGGAAATTAGTCTCGGCAAGACGAGCCTGGCCGACAAGCCTTTGGCGCGAGCTGTAGCCGAAACCTATCGATACCATACCGGTTTTCTTCTCAACGACGGGGATGGTGATCTTGAGTAGGCCGATGTCGGTGCCGGACGTTATCTGGTAAGGCTTGACCTCCTCGAGTATGTCGAGATTGTAGATGCGGAGGTAGTCTTCCCTGAGGACTCTGGAGTTGAACACCTTTCCGGTCTGGGTCTTCATCTCTCGCAGAAGCGCCCAGGACCTGGTCTTGCGGTTGCCGGTGATGACGACAGATTCCACGCGGCTGACCAGAATCGGAATGGTCAGGGCGCCGGTCTTGGGATCGATGCCGATGTCCTCGGTGACATACGCGACGTAGCCCTGATTGCCGTATTCCTGCTGAATCGCCTCGACGTCCAGGTTCAGGGCCGTGGTATTGAGCACCCCGCCGGGCTTGGTCTTCACAAGCGAGAGGATCGTCGCCGCTGGAATCGGCTCCGAGCCGAGGATCTTGATCTCGGTGACTCTCGGGTTTTCCGTGACCTCGTAGGTAACCTTCAGGCCGCCGGGCACGTCCTCTCTGTGCGGCGTCACCGCGCTGAAGTAGCCCAACGCCGTGATCGCGGCTCTGTCCGTCTCGATGGCCTGCTCCGTGTAGTCCATGCCTGGTTTCAGGGAGACGGCGTTGCGAATGGTGTCGGTGTTGATGTTGGCGTTGCCGCTGATGGCCACCTCTACCACCTTCGGAGTCTGGGCAAGCGTCGGCCCACCCGCGGTGAGCACGAGGGCGATCACCATCGTTAGTGCTGAAATCCGATTGACCTGAGACATCCGGCTAAGTCCTCCTGAGAGTCGATGTTCGATATTCGATGTTCGATGTTCGAGGTTCGAACCCGCCACTTTCCTCCAGCGGCCGACCAGCCGCGACTGGCATTATACTATACGCGCGCGGCCAACTTCAAGCAAGCTATCTACCAGTCCAGATACGCCCCGAGCCGCTTGCGCAGCATTCCCCTCGCCCGGGCCAGCCGAGTCTTCACCACGTCTACCGATAGGTCCGCCGCTTCGGCGATATCGGCGTATGAAAGCCCCTGCAGGTCCCGCAGCACGGCCACTAATCTATAGTCGGGGGGAAGCCGGCTTATCGCCTGCTCGATCATCTCTTTTAGCTCCCTGCGCTCGACAATGCCATCCGGCGACTCGGACGGACGATGATCGCCCCACGATTCGTCGTTAACCGACGGCCCTTCATACTGCCTCCGCCTATCTCGCTCCCGAAACCTGTTCTTGCACTGGTTGATGGCAATGCGATAAAGCCAGGTGTAGGCGGCCGATTCGCCCCGGAACAAGCGCCACGACCCGTACGCGGCCACGAACGTCTCCTGGGTAACGTCCGCGGCCTCGTCGCGGTCGCCAAGCAGACGGTATATCAGATTGTAGATAGGCTTCTGGTACGAATCGACCAGGCTGTCGAAATCCATAGTCGACCATGTCCCCCAGGTCATCCTTCTCTACGACCGGGGTAACATCCCTGCCAGCCCGCATTATTCACGATGCGACCAGGTTTCCCGCACACTGTCATTCTGAGCGCAGCGAAGAATCTGCTTTTCTGAGCGAGATTCTTCGCTGCGCTCAGAATGACATGAATAATGCGGGCTAGCGGAACGGCTTGGCGTAGCCGAGTTGGATTGTGAGCGTCTGCTGGTTGTCGGCCCCGACACTGAACTGGTATACCCCCTTCAGCCTGTAGCTCATAACGACCTGATACAGCACGTCCTGAGTGCTGGCAAACGACCCCGTGAGCTGGCGGTAGAACGCAATGTAGAAGTTGCCGAAAAACTGCCGCGAGACGTAGATCGAAAGCGGATAGACCGGGCTGAACTCCAGGTTGAACTGCTCGAAACCGAGCTTCTGCACAAAGATGCTCTCAATTGGCGCCAGCAGAGTGCTCGTGCCGACCGCCGTGAGCATGTTCGCCAGTTCCGCCTGCAGCCCCACCTCCGCGGACGCAAACAGCGCGGGCACGTGGCCGAGCGCCGCCAGCATCTCCGCGCGCGTCAGTCCCGGAGGGCTGCAGGTCAGGTTGATCTGCGGGTTGGCGGCCTGTCCCGATACCTGCATGGTTATCTGGTATCGCTGCCTCTGCCCGAGCGAGTTGACGGCGAACACCGAGGCAGACGATTGGAATTCCACCCGCACGTCCGGCGGGCCGGGCGGGACATAGGCCAGGTTGATCGCTCCGCCGGGAGCAACCCGCAGCCTGGCCGTGGCAAGGTTGATCTCGCCTGAGCGGATCTCCAGCCCCAGATCAACCTTCGGCTCCATGAGTGTGCCGGCAAGTCTTCCGCCGCCGGTCGCGATCAGGGACATGCGCGGCGGCGCGATCTCCACCTCGTCGCCGAGTCTAAGGCTGAAGTTGAGCGTTGGGTTGACTGCCAATACGGGCAGCGGCGTTTCACCCGGTTTCGGAGTCGGTACGGGAGCCGGGGTCCGCGCGCCGGTCTCTTGCTCCACGGGCTTGGCAGGCAGCACGAAGGCGAACCTCGCTCGCGAGAGTGTGACCCCGCCCGTCTTGCCCTCGACCGCCGCGTCCGCAACCGTCGCACTGCTCGGCGGCCCCATCACCGACAGCCCCGCGTCGATCCGAGTCCGAACATCCTCTTTCAGACCGAACAGGTTTTTTTCGCCGACGGTGAGCCGGTCGGCCGCGATTGCCACGTTGACCTCGCTGGTGCCCAAGATACCCACGGTAATGTAGCCGCCGGGCACAACATGAACGCTCCCGCCCTCGCTCGAAGACGCCGACATCGCATTCACGGTTATCAGATCGCCGGTGAAATCGAGGTCCGCGGTTACATTAGTGAAGGTGTTGGTGAAGCTCGTAAGCGCGATTGTTCCGCCCTTGACCTTGAGGGAGCCGGTCATCTGAGGGTCGAGCAGGCTCCCGGCAAAGTGGAACTCGCCCTCCTCGATCACTCCGGTCGTCTCCGCAGCATCCACGAGCGGCCAAAAGACGCTCAGCACGCTCAAGTCCTGCTTGCTCAGGTCCGCCGAAACGGCGATCGGCTCGTCGTTCCGAATAGTAAAGTCCAGCCAATCCCACGGCACGGAAGCGGTCGCGGTCACCTGGTGGCCGCGCGCCGTGAGCAGGATTTTCGGTATCTCCACGCGGTTCGCCAGTATCTGCACCGCGGGTGCGCGGAGGTGTTCAAAGGTGAACCCCCTGTAGCTCGGTCCGATGATATCGACGGAGCCGACGATCTCCGGCGCGCCCGCGGCGCCCGTGATGTCGAACGTGGCGGAGAGAGTTCCCCGAGGCGCGTTCTCGCCCAACCACGGACCCAGACTGGACAGCATGACGTTCTCGGTTCTTACCTCAAGATCGAGATTGCCGTTGGCGTAGGCGCGTTCGCCGGTCGCCACAAGGCTCGTGTCACCTGAGACCACCTCGAATGTATCAAGCGTCACCACGCCCGACTTCGCCGATGCTCGCATCTGGATCGAATCGACCGTCTGCACGTCCAGGCCCACGTTGGCCGCCGTCAGGTTCAGCGTCCCGTCGGGCAAGGCCAGCCCGCCTTCCGGCGATTCGAGACAACCGGACAGCGCGAATGTGCCGTTGAGCCTGCCGCTGGTCAGCCTTGGGAGTTGACCCAGCTTCTCCGCTATGCGCTTGCCGGTCTTCGACGAGAAGAACGGGCTCGCGCGGACGATGTCAAACACGTCCGGCACGCTTACGTCGGTCAGCTTTCCATCGGACGAAACCAGGCAGTTGGTGGCGGGATCGTAGTCGGCGCCGGACAGATGGAAGGTCTGTCCGGACCGAGCAATATCGACCGAGAACGACCCGAAGACGCCGTTATCGTAGGAAAAGCTGGCATCCGCGCGGTCGAACTTCTCGTAGTTGACGGCAAGCCCGTCGATCCTGGCGTCTATGGTGGCGTTGGGATCCTCCAACGGCCCCAAGATCTTACCCTTCGCGCTCGCCGTGCCCGCCAGCACGAAGTAGTCGCCGACGTACTCCCGGAGGCGGGAAAGGTCGAAGTTGGTGAGACTGAAGCCGGCATCGACCGCGCGGGTGTCGGTCGAAAGCGAGCCATCGACTACCAGTCGGGCGCCGTCGCTGGTCACCGTGGCCTTCGTGAGCTCGAGGGTGTTGCCCAAGTAGCCCAGCGTTGCCGATGCCGTGCTTACCGGGTAGCCGAACGCAGTCGCGTCCTCCAAACTGAGGCTGCCGGAGGCCGTGACGTTGGTGAGACGCTGCTCGTCCGGTCGCGGTTGAGGAAGATAGACGCCGGAAAAAGCGAAATGGCCGAGGACGGTGCCGGTCACGTCCAATTCGCGCTTGAGCAAGCCGAGCAGCTTGGTCATCTCCAACCGCCGCACATCGGCCTTTCCGGCAAACGTCACTCGATCCGCGCTCAAGCCCGACGCCTCGCCCGAAAAGCGCAGTTCCGCCGGGTACATCTGGACCAGACCCTCGCTCACGGTGACGCTGTTGCGGTCGCCCGCGAATGCCACCAGAGCGTGGTCGATGGAGTAATCCTCCGCGCGGCCGTTAAAGATTTCCGCCAATCCTTGGACACGAGGTGACTTGAGATCGCCGGATACGCGCCCGTTGAAGAACGCCGTCCCGCCATATCCGGACTTGCCGAGCGCGCGCGCAAGCGAATCGATGTCGATGCTTTCGGCGGCAGCGCTCAGGTCGAAGGTCGAATCCGATACCACGCCCGACGCCTGGACCGAGCCCTCGAACACCCCGCTGACTCTGAGATCGTTCACAATCACCTTCGACCCAACGACCCTCAGATCGCCCTCGACCGAGTCAAACGGCACGCCCGCGGCGGAGCCGTTCGCAACGCGCGCCGCCATGGATACCGCCGGATTGGCCGACGGGCCGGTCAAGGCAAACGTGCCGCTCGCCTTGCCGGATACGGGGTACTGCACCTTGACGGGCAGGCGCTCAAGGTCGAGGTCATCGAATCGACCGCGCAGGTCGAGGGCCGTGGTCGGGCTGGTCGCAATGCGCCCGCTCGCGCGGACGGTAGCGCCGTTGACCGTCGATTGAAGCGACCTCAGATCGACCACGCCCGGCCGGTATAACGCCGACACGCGCACATCCTCCACCGAGACCCCCTGCACCGACGCGCGAGGCACGCGCGCTGTGGCATCCACTGTGAGGTTCGACAAGCCGCCGGTCAGCCTCGCGTGCGCCGCGCCGCGTCCCGACGCGGCGAACTGCGATAGAGCATCGAGAAACGTCGTGGAGGCGATGAGCCTGCCGGTGTCGAGGCTGGGTGAATCCAGGACAATATCCAGAGTCGGATCGGCAGAGTCGGCGACAGCGCCCGTCGCTCGAACGCGCGCGCCCGCAAAGCTCCCCGTTACGTCTCCGGACGCTCGATTGCCGGCTACGGTAATGGCTCCGCTGATGCCCGTCACGGGCGTCTTGAGCACGGAAAGCCGAAGAGTCGCATCGCCGACCCGCGCGCCGCCGGCGGCGGAAAGCGTGTATCGCCCGTCCATGCGCCGAACGTCCAGGCTGACCGATGTGTTAAGCATTCCGCCCAAAACCTGTATGTTGTTGGACTTCCAGAGGTACGGCGCGAGCCTGGATGCGGACACGTCCGCGGCGGTAACGCGCACGAGAATGCGCCGGGTAAGCCCGTGGTATCTGCCGCGGAAACTCGCGGTTGCGAACTGGCCGCGCTTGCCCTTTGCGAGCCCGTCGAAGGCGTAGATCGGGTGCTTGGCGGCGTCGATCGATCCGGCCAGGTCTTTGAGGTAGATCGGAACGGGAGTCTGGCGTGGCCTGACGGCATAGTCGAGGAATCTCACGTCTCCGCCGGTGATCCTCACCTTACCCCGAAACGGCGGGCGGCGCGGGCCCGGCGGGGGCTTGAGAAGCTCGGTGATGTTGAACGTGCCGTCCCTGCGCCGAATCAGCAGCAGGTTCGGATCGGAAACGACGACCTCGCTGACGCTTTCCGCGCCCCTGCCGCCCAGGATCAGGGCGCGCCAGTCGTAACGGACGACGATGCGCGAAACCGAGGCCATCTCGCCCTGGTCGAGCGTCCTTTCTTTCGCAACGCGGATATTCTCCAGCACGGCGACCCCCGGCGTGTCCACGCGAGCCTTGCCCACGCTGACCTCTCGCTTGAAGCGGCGCTGGAGTTCGCCCGCGATCAACACGTTCGCGTGTTGCGCGAGCCGGTCCACCTCATGCTTGAGG
>Ga0315284_10009630_pt1 | contig 13772 bp, 5 predicted proteins | sample YL17G09_16_MG_FD_203696 | JGI IMG/M metagenome (GOLD analysis project Ga0315284, IMG submission 203696) | Sediment microbial communities from Yellowstone Lake, YNP, Wyoming, USA - YL17G09_16 | ecosystem: Environmental > Aquatic > Freshwater > Lake > Sediment | place: USA: Wyoming | collected...
CAGAAAACCGGGTCGCGAAGGGGCAAAAGCAGGTTTTTTGGAACCCATACTTTGCACCATTGTTTTCAGCCATTGCCGGATTCCCGCTTTTGGGGCAACACCTGCCTTCGCTATTTCGGGGATTTCGGATGTTTTGCCCATCAGCCTCAGGATGATCTTGGAAAAAAGGCTTTTAATTTTTTCAAGCCCCACCGCTTTAGCGTGGATCTCAAAGTCATGTTTTACAAAAGTGTTGTCTTTCATGCCTTGCATGAGGTTTTGGTAGGACGCCACGGCGGCCGTTTCCCCCAGGGGCATGCTGTCGGGATGGCTGATGAATTCATACAAATTGTTGCAGACTTCACTGATATGTTTCAAATTGTTGCTGGTGCGTATACGTTCAAGTTCATTAAGTGTTTTTTGGGCTTCAAGGAAAAAAGACGGGCTGAACATGTCTTTGTGTTCCCGCAAGATTTGTTTGGTATCGATGATGAATTTGTCGATTTCAGACACGATCTTTTGGTCGATCTTCTCTTCACTTTCAAGTTCGCCCTTTACCGTGGATTTCAAAGGAGTGGCCTCTATCCCGTCCATTTTCATCTGCTGTTCGAATCCTTGGAGTTTTTTGGCAAAATCGGTTTTTTCTTCATCTGTGGCGGAAGAAGGATAAAGTTCAAGAACCGAAAAACGATACTCCATAACAAGCCGTTTGTAGGCGGCATAAGCGTCCTTCGCGTCGATTGTCCCAAGGATTTCCTTGCCGTTTGGATCGGTTCCACGGAAAGAAAAAGTCTGGATGCCCTCCTTTTTTTCCGCGGCTTCTTGTTCGTGGCGTTGCCTTAAAAACTCGTTTTCGGAAATTTCGCTAATCGCGATGATCGAAAGCCCCATTTTATGGAGTTCCACCTGCGCGGATTCAAGCGATTCGGCTTCCAGGATTCCGGTGAGCTTCTGATTCTGGCTGCTTAAGGCTGTGTAGCTGATTTTCATTATCTCGTTTTTATTTTGATTCATCTTACCATAAGAGGAAGGTTGACGAAATGGCGAAATGGCGAAATAACTTGAAATAACACAAAAATGTTTAATAAATACTTCCTTAATATATATAATAGGCGCATGTACGCTAACATTGTGGTTTTCAAGAAAGCAGGCGAGTTCGATGATCCGCTAACCTACAGCGTGCCTTCCTCCATGGAAGGGGAGATGAGGATAGGCAGGGGAGTTACAGCGTCGCTTAATGGGCGTTCGGTTAAAGGAATTGTGGTTGAAGTGATGCCGGACGCGCCGGAAAAGATGGAGGCATCGAAAATTAAGCCGCTCGAAGGATTCTTTGAGGAAGCGGATATCCCGCAGTACGCAGTATCCCTCGCAGCTCATCTGGCCGATTATTACCGTACTTCGCTTACGCGCACCCTTAAACTCATGGTTCCCGCGATGGTATGGAAGGCCAGCCAAAGGAAACGAACGCGAAAAGCAAATGCGGAAGAAAATGCTGTGCCTGATTATTCTAAGTTCCCGCTCGTGCCTTTGAAAAAATTGCTTACGGAAGACCAGGCAAAAGCAGTTGAGGAAATCCGTTCATCTAAAAAACCAGTCCTTCTCCACGGCATTACGGGATCGGGCAAGACGGAAATTTATCTCCATCTCATTCTTGATGCGGTGCGCGCGGGGAAACAGGCCATTTTGCTTGTTCCCGAAATCGCGCTCACCCCGCAGATGATTGATTATTTTAAAAGTTGCTTTGGTAGCCACATCGCCCTTTTCCATTCCAAGATGACGGAGGGGCAGCGCGCGAAAGAATGGCAAAAGGCAAAATCCGGTTACGCGCCCCTGATCATCGGTTCACGTTCTGCCGTTTTCGCGCCCGCGCCAAACCTTGGGCTTATCATCATCGATGAAGAGCACGAATGGACCTATAAACAGGAATCCGCGCCCTATTACGAAACAGCCCATGTGGCGGAAACCCTAAGCGACCTTACAGGCGTAAAACTTATCATGGGCAGCGCCACACCGAGGATTGAAAGTTTGTACAAGGCGAAATTGGGGCAGTACGCCTATTTGCATCTGCACGAACGCGTGAACAAGCTCGCGCTGCCGGAAATTTTCATTGTGGATTTGCGCGACGAGTTCAAACAGAAAAACTTCAGCATCTTTTCGCGCCGGCTCCAGAATAAAATCAGGGAACGGCTTTCGGCCAAAGAACAGATCATCCTTTTCGTGAACCAGCGCGGCATGGCGCGGGCGGTTGTCTGTCGCGATTGCGGATACACGGAAAAATGCCCGAATTGCGATGTGGCGCTTAAATTGCATGGCGGGATCCGCCCGCAGGACCAAAAACTGGTATGCCATTATTGCGGGTTCACAAAATCGCCGCCCCTGGTTTGCCCCTCCTGCCATTCGCCTTACATCAAGCACATGGGCATTGGCACGGAGCGTGTGGAAGAGGAGGCGCGGCGGATGTTCCCCGAAGCCAAAATCATGCGGGCGGACAGTGACACTACTAAAACCAAGGAAGGCTTCGAGCCGATTTACCGCGCGTTTATGGAAAGGAAGTTCGACATCCTGGTAGGCACGCAAATGGTGGCCAAGGGGCTGGATTTTGACGGCGTCACGTTGATCGGCATCATGCTGGCGGATATCGGCCTCCACATTCCCGATTTCAGGAGCCATGAGCGCCTGTTCCAGATCATCACCCAGGTGGCGGGCCGCGCGGGCCGCGCGGAAAAGAAAGGGGAAGTCGTTTTGCAGACTTACCAGCCCGAACATTTCGCGATACAAAAAGCCGCTTTTTACGATTATGACGCTTTCGCGGAAAGCGAACTGAAATATAGGAAAGAACTGGGCTATCCGCCCTTTGCCCGCATGATCAAATTCACCGTGGTGGGAAGTGATGCCGAAAAGCTCCGCAAGCACATTGAAGTGGAGCAGGAAGTTTTGGAGGATATTTTCAAGGTAAACAACCTGGATTTTAAAATCTTGAGCGCCCCCGCGCTCATTCCCAAACTTTCCGGGCGATTTTATTACCACATGCTCATCCGCGCTCAAAATCCCCATGTGATTTTTAACCACTGGAAACCGCCCAAAGGGTGGCGGATCGATGTTGACCCCATTCATACCGTATGAAGAAATTCAGCTGGAAAACCACCAAAAAACCGTACGTCGCTTTGGCTCCCATGGCGGGCTACACCGATTCCGCGTTCCGCCAAATTATTAAGGAAATCGCGCCGCCGGTCATCTGCATCACGGAACTCATCAGCGCAGATGGCCTGGCGTACGGGTCGCGCAAATCAAAAGAGATGCTGAATTTCCGCGATTCCGAGCGCCCGCAGATCCTCCAGCTTTTCGGCAAGCACATCGAACAATTCAAGGAAGCGGTAAAAATGGCCGAGGATTCCGGTTTCGACGGAGTCGATATCAACATGGGCTGCCCCGCGCGCAAAGTGGTGAATTCCATGCACGGTTCCGCGCTCATTAAAACGCCCGATCTCGCTTTCCAAATCGTCGAAACCTGTGTGAAAAATACCAAGCTTCCGGTTTCCGTCAAAACCCGTCTCGGTTGGGCCGATGATTCCACGCTGGATGATTTTTGCCTGGGTATTGAGAACGCCGGCGCCCAGATGATTACGATTCATGGCAGGACGACAAAACAGGCTTTCGACGGCGTCGCCGATTGGGAACCTATATATAGGATAAAAGAAAAGCTTTCCATTCCCGTCACGGGCAACGGCGACATCAAATCGGCGGAAGATGCCGTTGCCAAGCTCGGCAACCTCGATGGGGTCATGGTGGGCCGCGCGCTTTTCGGTAATCCGTGGTTGATGGGGGAAGTCTGTGTGGCGCTTAAGGTTTGCAAAGCAAAAGACGTTTTGCCGCGGCCGAAAAATTTTGATGAACTGAAAAAGTTTATCCTGCACCACCTGGCGCTGAGCATCGAAATGCTGGGGCCGAAGAAGGGGATACTGGATATGCGTAAAACGATGGCCGCTTACATCAAGGGCCTTCCCGGCGCCGCGGAAATGCGGTCGCGCCTTGTGCGGGCCGAAAGCGAAGAAGACATAAAAAAGATCCTCGGGAACATGGAAAAAGGGATTATTTCTTCCGCGCGATGCTTTTGATGACCCCGTAAAATTCCTCATCGCTCTTTTTTTTCGTGACGCCCTGCATGATTTCATCCATGTTGTCGAAAATGCCGTCGAGTTCGCCACGATTTTCGAGTTTTTCGATGGTTTCCGGCATGGTATCCGAATAGTTGGCTTTCAGATGGTCTAGAATCGCCTGGAACTGCTCCTTGGAATCCTTATATCTTTTATTGTCCCTGAGGAGAGGAAAGAGGAGGGGGTCGATCCTGTCCATGAACTTGCGGATCTCGTCGCGATGCTGGGCTGTTGTCCAATCGGCATGAGCCCCCACATCCGCCTCGCGGGGGGTAGCCCCCAGCATGCTCGCGTTGTACTGGGAAACCGCCTTTTCGGACTTGTAGGCGACTCTTTCGCCGATAGCATCCGTCATGGCAAAGAAGCCGATCTGGCGCGTGAATTCCTTGCGCCAGTCTGTGCGTTCGGGATGCTGGGCGTTTTCCTCAAGCCATTGGAGAGTTCCCACCATCGCGTTTTCAATGGCCGTATCCTGGACGTCCTGCGCGCCGGATTTTCCCCACAGGAAGCGTTTAGCCGTGTTCGCGTCTCCCAGGCAGGCGATGGAACGGATCCAGTCGTGGTCCCACTTGCGTTCGCTGACCGCCTTGCGCACGCGCTGGAGGGTCATGGGTTCGTTTTGGATTATCGTCCAGTAAAAATTTTTGAACTGGGCGCCATGCCCCGCTCCTGAGATCGTCCCGTTTTCGAAATCCTTCGGAAAATACTGCCTGCAGAAACCCAGGTAATCATGCTGACTTAAAGGCGGTTTTCTTGCGTAGATCCATTGCGTGGCCGGCCATTCGTTCAGGAATTTGTCGAGCGACATGCCGCGGTCGGGCTGGAGAATGCCTACCGCCTGCCCGACGATCAGGTGGAACATCACATTTTCCGCGTTGGATTTTCCTTTCTTGACGGCGTATTCGATGATCGCTTCATATTCCTGCGGATCGACCTTTTTTCCACGCCGGAAGTCGGCGAGGAGCTGGTCAAGGCGCGGGGTGAGCATATCCTGGATGCCGTCGAGGGGTCCCATGTATTTCTGTTTCCCGCCTTCATAGCCGTGCTCATTGTCGCGCTGGAGGTTGAGGTATTCATCCGCATCCCAGATAGCTTCCATGGCCTGGTGTAGTTTTTGCTTGAGGAGCGACGGGTTATGGTGCAGAACAGGATCCCCGATTTTCAGGCCGGTTTTACTTTGGAGTTTGTTGAGCACTTTCCAAAGGCCCGGACGGTGCCATTCAATGCGCCCCTTTTGGGCCAGGATGCGGAGGATGGCTTTCAATTGGTCGGCGGACGGGTCGAGACTGTCTCCGAGTTTGTCGATAAGCTCCAGAAGTTTCCAGGCATCCTCGTTTTCCAGGCGCTCTTTCCATTCGTTCACCTCGGCGGATTCCGCTTTCAGTTTCCTGGCTTTAGCTTCGCGGCCAAGGTCGGTGCGGTCGAAAAGCGCCATTCCCAGGCGCGCCGCATGGTCGTCCCTCTTGCGTTCGTGGCGGCGCTTGAAGAATTCGTAAACGTGCACGCATACCTGCACCAGGTCTTCGACGGAGAAGACATTGGTGCTGTTCCAAAGGTTTTGGAGCGGGTTGATAATCCGGTTGGGGGAATCATTGCTTACCTGGCCCAGGGCTTTTTCAATCAATTTAAGGTCATCACCGACTTTCTTAATCCGCCTTTCGATGGAATAAAGGTACACGTAATTAGTCTTGCCCTTAAGCTCCTGGTTTATGTCGCCTGTTTCCTTGTTGAATTTATTCATGACGTTAAGGAGCCGTCTTGCCCCCGGGACGTCGTCAAGATATTCGGCATCGAAAAGGCTTTTAATCTGCTTTTGCAAAAGACCGATTTTAATCCCGTTTTCCTCCACGGCCCCACCGCCTCCCACTTCTCCAGCGCCGGCTGCTCCCCCTTCGGCGTGGCTTACAGCAGGTTTTTCGGCGTGTTCTTCTTCCGCTTCCTCGGCCCCCATCACCTTCGATACCTTTTCTTCAACGGAATGTTCATCCTTCCAAGCCTGATAATCGCTTATCTTCTCCTTCGAGTTAAGGCCTAATCGGAAAATCAGGTTATTGAGTTGGGCCTGGGGGGAATTTCCCCGGTTCAGTTTCTTGCCAAAGTCATGCATGGCGTAAAGCTCGCTCATGATGTCCCTGTCGTCCCAGTGGCCGTCGGGGTGCGGCGATTTCTTGGTTTTCCCGTAGGCCTCCAGGTACGCTTCCCGGACCTTGGACCACTGGTCCGGATACTCCATGAAAATCCCCTCAACGCGATTCCGCGTATCCTCATGATTTTCAAATTCAGCATGCAGGAGTTCATGGATAAGCTGGTTCCTGAGGCTTTTGATATTGCCCCTCTTGGCAAAGGCGTCTTTGTTCACAATCACTTCCCAGGCGTCCCCTTTCTGGTGGTAAACGGCAAAGCCCGAAGTGTACTGTTTCCTCCACCGTTTCTTTTTTCCACCGTAAGTTTTGGCGAATTCGGCAGGTTCCATGAGGATGAGATGCGCATCGCCAAGGTCTCTTTTTAGGATTGTTTCGATTTCTTCCACATCGCGGGCTTTTTGAATGGCACCGATGGTTTGATGGGCCAGACGCGCTGTTTCATTCCCCTTGGCTTTTTCCATGTTTCCTTTAAAATCCCTGAGCCACGCGAAACGTTCCTTATAGGTGCGCAGGTCGCTTAAGAGGATCTCCATTTCTTCCGGTTCCATGGCGCCGATATTTTTGACCCTCTCTCCAAATTTCCCGGTTTCCTCTTTGATTAAAAGGACTTTTTCCCTATCCTCCGGTTTCATTTCGCTGATCTTTTTGGCCCACTCCGCGGAAGTGTCTTTCAGGGTTTTTAAGGCATAAAGGGAATCGCGTTTTTTTCTGTAATCGCCATTTTCTTCAAAGAATTTTTTCTCCGTGTATTCCGAATCCGGCGCTTTAGCCTGCCGCTGGACTTCGCTTTTTTCCAGGGTTTCGATCAGGAGGTCGACATCACTCCCCTTGACGCCCTCAATCGTCTTCATGAATTCCGTGTATTCCCTTTGGATTTCCTGTTGATTGTTCGGCTTCGCTTCATTCCTTTCCTCGATGGCTTTAGCGACGCAATTGAGTTCCAATAGCGCATGGTCAAGATTGCCTTCAAGCAATTCCAGGTACTCGGCTTCCGTCATCGGAACATTCTTGGGATTTTTGTTCCTGTGCTCGAGGGCCTTCAGAATGGTTTCGCGGCTCGCGATCACGGATTCAAAAAGCGCAATCTGCTCCTCAACATCTTTTTGCTGGTCGGCAGCCAAAAGGCTTTTGCTTTGCCCGAAAGCCTCCTTGAATTTTTTCAGTTTCGAATTCAGGTATTCGCGGATTTTCTCGAACTTCATGAATCGCGCTTCTTCCACAAGGAACGGAGTCCTCTCTTTCACGTTTTGGGGGACGAAATCCGTCACGGGGAACCTGGCCCCCCCTTCCTCAAGGGCGATGAAACGCTTCCATTTCCACGGTTCGGCTTTTTCCTTTTGCTTGGCAAGATCGCGCAAGAGGGAATCGGCTTCGGCGAGTTGTCTTTTCAGCCGGCTTTTTTCACCCTGGTTCCGCGATTGGGCGATCCGCTGTCCGAGTTCCATGCGTTCTTCCTGTTTTTTTAAGACAAGCGGGTCAACGACATCCGAGAGGTATTTTTTCCAATCCGAATCGGTTTGCTGAAGGAGGGCGGATTGGAGGCTGGCCCTTTCAACCACCCTTCCCACATCCGTCCGGATTTCTTCTGACTGTTCTTTTTTCCTTGCCTTTTCAAGAGCGTCCGTGAGCATTCCTTGGAGTTGCGGATCGAAGAAAGGCCACAAATCCGAATTAATGAGGAGATTGACGTGAACAAAATCAAGTTGGCCCGCCTGGAACGTTTTAAGCTGGATGTCATCGAATCCAATGGTGCTGATCGCGTCCCGGAGGTCCTGATGATTTTTTAAGGGCCGCTGGCGTTCTTTAAGGCAACCGAGACAATTTTTTTCATCGGTTTCCAGCAATTTCTTTTTGCCGGGATCCTGCTCCTCCGCAATTTTTCCCCTGATTATTTTCAAGTTGAATTCAAGCCCCTGAAGAAGCGCCTCGTATGAAGAAGGAATTTCGGACTCCGAAAAGGTATTGGACGTATTCACAAAGAGGGCCCACGGGCGGGTCTCGAAAAAATTTCTGCAACCGGTTAAACGGGAATTCCCAAGAAGGTCCATACCGATAAATTTATCTAAATATTATATCATAAATACGCCATTTTTTCAACGGAAATACGGTTATAAAAAACCGGCTCCGTTGAGCGGCGGCTATGATTAGGTGGAGACCAGGTCGAAAATGTCCTCGTAACTAGCCTGGCTGGGTATTATTGTAGCACAAATAAAATATATGTCAAACAGAAATAGCCGGCACGAAAAAAAGCAGCGATGATGGCATCGCTGCTACAGATAGCACGGGCGGACGCAGGGCTTCACCTCAGGCCGTTTTTCCGGCCGGCCCTTTGTAAACGGCTGCTCCAAAGCCCAGGATAGGATAAAAGATGATAGGCAGGAAGATAAGGCCGAGTGTGAACCACCCACCGTGGCCAAAACTTTTGGATAGGAGGTGGGTCATCCAGATTACATAAACGATACCGACCAGCGGGACGAGGAACACGAGAAGCCACCACCAGGGTTTCCCGACGACCCTGAGCATCACGATAACGTTGTAAATGGGGATGATGCAGGCCCACCCGGGTTGGCCGGCCTTCGTGAAGATTTTCCAATGGGCGGCAAAAATCAGGATCACTATCGCCAAATAGACGATCGTAACGATTAATGATTGGGACATTTTAAAATAATTAAGTGATAAAAATCAAAGTCTTATTTGTGATGTTTTGTGGTGAGGTCAATCGTCGTCTTGATCACGGTATCGGGATTAAGCGACATGCTGTCGATATTTTCCTCCATCAGGAAGCGGGCGAATTCGGGATAGTCGCTGGGGGCCTGCCCGCAAATGCCGACTTTCCTGTGTTTCTTTTTGCCGATCCTGATGATCTGGCGGATAAGCTCCATCACGCCTTCCTCGCGTTCGTTATAAACGTGCGCGACTAGCGCGGAATCGCGGTCGACGCCCAAGGTCAGTTGCGTGAGGTCATTCGAGCCGATGGAAAACCCGTCGAAGATCTTGCAGAACTCCTCGCCCATGATCACGTTGTTGGGGATCTCGCACATCACGTAAACCTCCAGGCCGTTCTTGCCGCGCACGAGGCCGTTCTTCTTCATTTCGGCAATGACTTTCTGGCCTTCGGTCACCGTTCTGCAGAAGGGGATCATGATCTTGAGGTTGGTCAGCCCCATCCCTTCGCGCACTTTGAGCATAGCCCGGCATTCCAAAGCGAAGGCGTCGCGGTATTTGGGGTCGTAATAGCGGCTCGCGCCTCTCCAGCCGATCATCGGGTTCTCTTCGTGCGGTTCGTAAGCGGCGCCGCCCATCAGGTTGGCGTATTCGTTCGATTTGAAGTCGGAAAGGCGGACGATCACATCTTTCGGGTAGAACGCGGCCGCGAGCGTACCAACGCCCTGCGCTAATTTATCGACGAAGAAATCCGCTTTGTTCTTGTAGCCGTGGGTGAGTTCCTCGATCTGCGCCTTCAGGTTCGCGTCGGTGATCTTGTTGAAATTAAGGAGCGCCATCGGATGGATGCGGATGTATTCGTTGATGATGAATTCGAGGCGCGCGAGGCCGACGCCGTCGTTCGGGATGAACGAGCTTTCAAAAGCGATGTCAGGGTTGCCGATGTTCATCATGATCTTCGTCTTCGGGCGTTTGATGTGCTTCAGGCTAGTCCTCTTTACCGTGAACTTGAGCGCGCCTTCGTACACGTTTCCCGCCTCTCCTTCGCAGGCGATGGTAACCTTCTGTCCGTTTTTCACCACCTTGGTGGCGTCATTCGTTCCCACCACGCATGGGATGCCAAGCTCGCGCGAGACAATGGCCGCGTGGCACGTGCGCCCGCCGCGGTTGGTGACGATGGCCGAAGCGATTTTCATAATAGGCACCCAATCGGGATCGGTCATGTCGGTAATCAGCACGTCGCCTTTCTGGAATTGTTTGATCTGCTCCGCGTTCATGATGACGCTCGCCTTGCCGCTGGCCATCTTTGAACCGACGGGGGAACCTTTGGCGAGGACTTTTCCTTTTTGGAGGAGCCTGTATTCTTCCAGCACCGAATAATCGCGGCGCGATTGCACCGTTTCAGGCCGGGCCTGCACAATAAAGAGTTCACCCGTCTTCCCGTCTTTCGCCCATTCCATGTCCATCGGCTTGTGGTAGCCGGCTTCCGCGCTGTAATGGTCTTCAATGATGGAAGCCCACTTGGCCAGCTGCAGCGCCTCGTTATCGGTGATGCAGAATTGGTTGCGTAAGTTTTTATCCACTGGCACGTTTTTGGTGGGGGATTTGGCGCCGCCTTCGCTGTAGATCATCTTAATCTGTTTTTCACCCAACCGCTTGGTGATGATGGGGCGGAAGCCTTGCTTGAGCGTCGGTTTGAAAATGTAATATTCATCTGGATTCACCGCGCCCTGCACCACGTTCTCGCCAAGGCCGTATGAGGCGTTGATGAGGACCGCATCCTTGAAGCCGGTTTCGGTGTCGATCGAAAACATCACGCCGCTCGCGCTGATATCGGAACGGACCATCCTTTGGACGGCGATCGAAAGCCCGATGGAGAAATGGTCGTACTTGTGGGATTCGCGGTAGGAAATAGCGCGGTCTGTAAATAAGGAAGCGAAACATTTTTTGCAGGCTTCCAAAAGCGCGTAATTCCCGCGGATGTTAAGGTAGGTTTCCTGCTGCCCCGCGAAAGACGCGTCGGGCAGATCCTCCGCCGTGGCGGAAGAGCGGACGGCGACATCGCAGTTCTTTCCGTACATCTTTTCCATCTGGCGGTAGGCATTGAGGATCGCCTTATTGAGGTCCTCAGGCAATTCGCCATGAAGGATCGCGGAACGCGCCTTGTGCCCGCGTTCCTGCAAATCGGCGATGTCATGCACATTCAATCCTTTCATTACTTTTCTTACTTCTTCTTTCACCCCGCCTTTTTCCGTGAAGTAATGGTACGCGTGCGCGGTCACCGCGAAACCGTTGGGAATGCGGACGCCTTTTTTCGTGAGCTTTTGGAACATCTCGCCAAGCGAGGCGTTCTTGCCGCCCACGAGCGGGACATCCTTAATACCCAGCTCCTTAAACCAAAGGACCAGGGCGGTTTTGCGCGGGGCGCGCTTTTTGAAAATGTTGAACATGGTGTTTTGTTTATTAATTTTTCAAAATGAATTTTATCATAGGACGCCGGAAAAACAAAAACAAAAACGGGTTTTAAAAAACCCCCCGATATCCATCGGGGGGCTCGATATTTAAATCGACTTCGGAAGGTTGCTATTTCCTCTTGGCCTTCGTGGCCTTCTTGACTTTCTTCACAACCTTCTTGGCTTTTTTCTTGGTAGCCATGTGTTTTTTGTGTTAGGAGATAAGTTGGTTCAATTATTGTTGATGCGAAATAAAAACGCAAGGGGAAATTTTATTTTTTTATAAAAAAGTTTTTTATAAAAAATATTTTACGCTATTTTTCATTGGTAAAAATAAAAAAAATCACGATAAAAAAATCTTTTTAATTTTTGAATATCTTCCAAAAAATTTATTTCGAGTACGTCACCAAGTTGTGGTCCACGATATATTTCAGCCGGTAAATCGTTTCCGCCACTTCGCCGCGGGTCATGCCGCTACTCGGGTAAAGCATATTGTTGGCGATGTCGACGAGGTTCTTGCGGTTGGCCATGTAGGCAAACGGCGCGAACCACGCGCCCATCGGCACATCGGAATAAGGATTGGAAGTGAGTGAGTCGGTGAGTTCCATATTATTGGTCTTAAACAGGATTTTCAGGTATTCCGCCTTGTTGACTGTCTGTGCCGGTTTAAATGTGCCGTCGTCATAGCCTTTCACGATTCCTTTGCTCATGGCGGTCGCCAAAGTGCCAGCGTACCAGGCGCTGTTATTGGTATCGGAGAAGGGGAGCGCGCCCGCGGGGCCGGCGGGAACATTGAAGGCGAGCATCAACATCTTCAAAGATTCAACACGGTTCACCGTGTTATCCGGTTTGAATGTGCCGTCGCCGTAACCGCTGATGATGCCCTGGTCCTTCATCCACTTGATCGCGTCGTAATGGGGATTGATGCGGCTGACATCGGTGAAAAGCTGTTGTTCTTCGGCCGTCAGTGCTTCGCTTTCGCCAACCAGCGCGCCTTGCTGCGCGCGGATAATGAGGCGGTCTTCGTTGGGAACGAGGACTTTAATCTCGGCTTTTCCGTTTTTGAAATTGCCGGTGGTTATTGTGCTCGGCGTAAATGTAGCCTGCCCTTCTTTCGCGGTAATCGTCACCACTCCGCTAAAGTTCACCGTGGCCGTCGGGTTACCAGCATCATCAAGCGCGACGACATAAACGGTTTCAGGAGTATTCCTTTGGTATTTGCCGTCGGTTTCTATTCTAAAGCTTGAAATGGACTGAGCTTGCTCCACGTAAGTCACCTGGTGCGCGCTCTTGCCGATCATCACGTTGGCCGTTCCGGCTTCGGAACTGTTCACAATCAATTTGATGGTATTGGCGGTGAAGTCGGACTTTTTGAATTCTTTTTTCACCAGCCGGCCCACACCGCTCACTTCCGCGCGGATGAGATCGGAATCGGACATTTTTGAAAGTTGGTTCGATTCATCCGTAACGGTAATCGTTACACCGCTATTTAAAAGGCTGACTGATTCGCCCGTCATCTTGAAAGTGAAAAGCGAAGGATCGGTTTTGTTGCCCGAAATAGGGTTGTCTACGACTTCGACGTCAGCATCCGGTGTGTCCGGCGTCGTGTCTGGCGGACTTCCCACCACTGTTTGGCTTTGATTATCAGCCCCGTTATTACTGCTGCTTGCAGGATTGTCGGGACCGCCAGGGCTATTGCTGGCAACGCTATAGGCGCCAAGGTAGGTTGTGACATATTTGATGGGGTTAACGGTATTTGTTTTTGCTTTGTCGATGCCAAGCCCGTGGTTCACCGCCTCAAAGAAGCTGTATCCAGCCGCCTGTGATTCGGTCGAAGTGAACGGCCAGTAGGGATGCCACGGCGCGGACTGCCTGTCGATTTGGAAATGCAGGTGGGGCGTTGTGGAAGTGCCCGTGTTTCCGCTGGTGCCTATAACCTCGCCCTTGAGAACATTCTGCCCTTCGCTCACCTTCACTTGATCCAAATGCACGTAACACGAATAAAGGTTGGTCAGTTTCCCCGCGTTGTCGGGATCGGGCACGTCAAAATGTTCGATGCAGATGTGATGCCCGAAACCGCTGTTTTGGGTCACCGCTTTCACCACCTTGCCGTTGGCTATGGAATGGACAGGAGTGCCTTGGGGCATCTTGATGTCGGTGCCGAGATGTGATCCCGCGTTTTCCTGGTGGTCCAGCTCGTAATTGCCGAGGTAAACCACCGAATAAGTGATCTTCACGTTGCGGATCGGATCCTGTGCCGCATTGCCCCAAACCAGCTGGTCGAGAGGAAACTGCATTTTCGCCAAGTCATAAGCGGGCAGGTCAATAAGGTCCGAAGGGCTGATTTCCGAATATTTCACCTTGGTGTTATCCCCCTG
>Ga0315284_10009631_pt1 | contig 13771 bp, 20 predicted proteins | sample YL17G09_16_MG_FD_203696 | JGI IMG/M metagenome (GOLD analysis project Ga0315284, IMG submission 203696) | Sediment microbial communities from Yellowstone Lake, YNP, Wyoming, USA - YL17G09_16 | ecosystem: Environmental > Aquatic > Freshwater > Lake > Sediment | place: USA: Wyoming | collected...
TTTGTTTGTCCCGGTTGGAGACTCGTGTCGGCAAGTATGCCCGACTTCCTGAACGGACTGTAGACCATTTTATCGCCCCTGCCATAAGCAGAAGACTGCGGCATATAAATCCTCTGTTCTGCAAATACCTCTTTACCATCTTTTGTTTTAGCAGTCACATCCAGGACCACTCTGTTCTGGGATGGTCAGCCGTCAGGAACTCTATGCCCTGCATTGTTCGTCATCTTGACCGTCAGCACAGCGTTTGGAACAGAATATCCCGCCCTTGGAAGAAAATAATACCCCCTTGCATCAACTTCAACATGCACGGCACTTTTTGCCTGATCAGTGTCTCTGTAAGCAAACATGGAATGGACATTTTTCATATGACATTCCTGGCAAGTCTTAGATCCGCCGGATGGTATATAGGCATGCAGATAACTTCCATAGAGAGTAGCGCACTGTGTAGGATTTGGCAGTTCGAAATTTGGCCCAAGTCCATGACACTGTCCGCAGAAGATGGCTTCTTTCATTACAGGGCTTTTCTTAACGGTCTTGAATTTTACATCAGGATGAGCGCTTTCCTTATTGCCATAGAGAACATCGCTCTCAACTTCACCGTCAACCCATTTATGAATAATAGCCTTGCTGTTATGGCATACAAGGCAATTTATGCCGACTTTTTTCAATGTTTCTATGGCAGCCTCATTACCCGCAGCGCCCTCAATAGCTGACTTTGCAATCTGCTGAGCAACCTCATCCGATGCGTCCTTTATCTGGGGCAGGTGGCATTTCAGGCAAATTACCAAGTGTTCTACCTTTATATCCTTTATGTCTTTTACGCCGGACTTTGTCCATTCCTTCATCATCCCGTCTTTAACTGCACCTGCTATACTCGACATCGTGCCGAGTGAACCAACAAGAGAAATTGCATGATAGGATTGTGACCACTCCTCATAAATCTTTGCATGGCATGTTTTACAGGAAGACACGTCGTACATCTTTGAAAGTTCATCAATAGTCTGTGCCTTTTCTGCTGTAGATGCTATTACAGGCACTGAAAGAAAAAGCAGAATCATAACCACCTTCAAACATCTGAACAAGCCCCCGATCATTCCTCTTGAAAATAATTGTTTACCTTTCTTCATTCGGGCATTTATCTCTTTTTTCAGACCGATAAAAAGTCTCATTTTATTAAATCCCAAATCATCTTCACCGCGATGAGATAGAGTATCAGCCCTATGGCAACCTTTACCTGTTTACCGCTCAATTTCTTTTTCATCAGATACGCCCCGAACAGAGCGCCTGCAACCGATCCAATAGCACAGAAAGCCAATAGTTTCATATCAATATTCCCGAGGGAAGCATGGCCTAAGAATCCTGAGAAGGAAGAGAATATCACGATAAAGGCCGTTGTTGCCGCTGCCTTTTTTGGATTAAATCCGAGCCAGACCAAAACCGGCACGATAAAGTTTCCTCCTCCAACGCCTAAAAGTCCGCCAAGATAACCTGCAAAGGAACCTACACCAGCCCCATAGCCAATGAGCTTTTTTGTATCTGTTTCAACTTCCCGCTCTCGCGCCTTATAAAACAGCATCATCGAACCGGCAAAGACTAAGAAACCTACAAACATCCACAACAGCACAGCTTTTGGCAGATGCTCGGCTGTTCTTGCGCCCAGCGGGGAGAGAATTGATGCAACAATCAAGATCGGCAATGCGGTCTTAAAGACAATCAGTTTTTCCCGTGAATAACTTATCGAGGCAAAAACCATTGCGACCGCGTTCAGAAGAAGGGCGGTTGACATGGCGGTCAGCAAGGGAATCCCCAAAGCCAGGAATACAGGTATCAATATAAACGCCGCACCCACCCCGGCAATAGTGAGAACAGTTGTAAAAACAAAAACGAGTACCGCTGCCAAAATAAGAGTTACCATATCATCTCTGAAAAAGGAAGCTCTAAAATCCGCATTCTATTTTGCGGCCTCAGCACAAGGGATGCAGAGCAGCCGTCCGTCCGAAGCAGTTTTCAACTTGTCGGTGAACACTGCTTCGCCACACTTTGCACAGCGTTTCACCTCAAAGTTACCAGCGCCCTTTTTCATCTCCTTTTGGAACACATCGCTGATATTCAGAAATTCGGTTTCGGGAAGTCCCATTATACGATCGACCAAAGGGTCCGTGATCGAAGCCGGTATGTCCTGAGGCGGCACGCCCTTTTTCCTTTCCTGAACAAATGGCGAATTGAGGGCCTTTTCGAAAAATTCAGGCTTGAGAGAAATCCTTACCGCCCTGCCGGTCTTTGTTTCGATGAGGGTGAAAGCCATCTTATTGTAATAGAGCTTCTTGATGTTCGATTTACCATAGGTGCATCCTGTCGCGGTCATGACCCCGTCCAGAAAACAGCCTGCCGCGTGACCGCTGCCTGTTTCCGCTTCTACAAAGAGTTCCTTGTCCTTCGATCTCTCAACACCAAGCGCCTTCATGGCTGCGACGCCAGCTCTCAGGCCCATCGGCATTGCAGGGCACTTATGTCCGTGAAATTTAAGACCTGTCTCAAAATATTCTTGAATATTGTTCATTCTTGTCCTCCTTTTTTATATGTTGTGTCTTTAATCATTCCGGTTGTATCTTGCAAATATCCCGGGCAATCGAATCTGTTTCGTATGAAATATCTCCGGAAAGATATCCTTTCTCTTTGCAGTACTGGATTATTCCATTCAGGGAATAGATGAATTCATCCTTGAGTGTTGCAACTTCACCCATGCCGTCACAGCCCTTTTGCCTTTGTCTTGCGATTAAGTAAAGTTCTGCATATTCCCGGAGCCTCTCTAACAACCGTGCAAGCTGCGCATCGTTTGATACAAACTTTTGAATAGTTTCAATAGTGCTCATAAGCATTGTCTTATTGTTCTAATCGCTTCCTTCTGTATGGCAGGTTCCGAGAGCCTTCAGCGCTCCCTTTGCCCTGACCTTGGGATAGCACAGCTATCAGTCATAGGTTTTAATAGAAGTCTTTAGCTTGCTTCCAACTTATCCAGTTCCTTGAGATATGTGTTGAAATATCCGAGTGTCTCTTTCGCGACATCCTCACGCACCTTTGAGATAGCAAATCCCGCATGGACAATCACATAATCTCCGATATTGAGCGGCTCCTCAAGAACGAGCAAACTTATATTGCGTTGAGCACCGTACACATCGACTGTTGCATTTGAACCTTCCATTTTGATGATTTTTGATGGAATCCCAAGACACATTTTCTTCCTCCTTTGCAAGTACGTTTCTAAATTACCAAACAACCGGTATCTTCAAGATGCCGATTGCAACTACCGCTCGTCAGAGTTCAGATCACTTATTAAAGATAGCTTCATATTTTTAAATGAGTTCAAAAATATACGCTAAGGCATAGTAAATGCCAACCAGTATAAAAATAATGCCTGTTACCTTTTTTGTATAAAACTCAATTCTTGTGATTCTGTAATAAAGGTTGTTGATATACCCTGTGCCTGCTGCTACGAGGAAAGCAAAGAGCAGTACCGGAAGACCGGTGCCGATACCATAAATCAGAGGTAGACCTATCCCTGACTGTGCTTTTACTGCTATAGGGATTAGACCTCCGAAGAACAAAGCAGCCGAGACAGGACAGAATGCCAGTGCAAACAGGATGCCCAAAGGCAATGAAGCAAAGGTTCCTTTTTCAGCCAGTTTTTTTGCGAAATTTTCTGATACCGATGGAATAGAAATGGGTATTCGCATTAGATCAAGCAGTACCATCCCGACGAGAATCAGCACGATGCCCAGGATTTTATTGACATATCTCTGGAGGAAATCCGACAGGATCGGGACATCTACCAGTGTTTTTACGATAAGGACACCGAGGACAATATACGTGAGACTCCTTCCAAGTGTGTAGAGGATGCCGGATAAGAATACGGTATTCCTTTGCGTAATCCGCCGCGAAATAAAGGATACAGCAGCGATATTAGTAGCCAGAGGACAGGGGCTCACAGAGGTCAATATCCCAAGCCAGACGGCTGAAGCTAATAAAAGCAATTCCATTAGTTACGTTTCCTTTAGAAATTTCTCTACTTCATCTTTTACATACTGAAAGAATTTATCCTTGTCCCTCACAAGCTTCCAGACATCTGGAAGATTCTTCCATTTCGTCTCCTTGCCGTCTGACACCAAAGAAAGGACAAGGGATCTGGTAACAAGCTGATAGTCCTGGATAAAGTGTTTATTTTCCGGTTCTTCCACATTCACCGGCCTGAATTCCAGTCTCCCGTTGCCGAGTTCTTTTGCAAAATACGTTTGAATGGCGTCATGGGAATACTGTTCGATGGTGCGGCATGTGGTGCATCTGAACGTGCCGTGGAAATAATATGCGATTAACTTAGAGTTTTGAGCTTTCACCTCAGTCACAGGTGAAGGGGCTTTTTCCTTCTGCCTTGTAGCAGCTTCTTTTAGGGGCTGGCTCTTTGGAGCAGGCACAGGTTCAACAGATACGGTCGTTTTTTCAGCCCGTGTTGCTGCGACGGGAGTCACATTGCTCTCACTTTTGGGAGAGAATTCCTTATATATAAGAACTCCCAAACTCACAACCACAAAGATGAAAAGCAGACTTTTAATCAATTTTTTGATATCCAATTACAACCTCCTTAATGTCTATTCAACTATTGCACCGATTATAACGGCTCAGTCCCTTTAATCTGGCAATACTCAGCAGCAAAGTATTTCCGCTTAAAATACAGCGCTACATTTACCAGACCGATTAACACAGGTACTTCTACCAACGGGCCGATTACGGCAGCAAAGGCCTGGCCGGAATTAATCCCGAACACGGATACCGCTACTGCGATTGCGAGTTCAAAATTATTGCTTGCAGCGGTAAACGAGAGTGTGGCGGTTTTTTCGTATCCGGCGCCAAACTTCCTTCCCATATAGAAGGAGACGAAGAACATCAGCAAAAAGTAGATGAAAAGCGGAATAGCCACTCTTATCACGTCAAACGGCAGTCGGACTATATATTGACCTTTCAGAGAAAACATTACAATTATGGTAAAGAGCAAAGCGATCAAAGTGATAGGGCTGATTTTCGGGATGAACGCTTCTTCATACCACGCGTTTCCTTTTATTTTTATCAGGCTGAAGCGGGTTATTATCCCGGCTATGAACGGTATTCCCAAATATATGAATACGCTCTTCGCAATCTGCGCAATGGTAATGTTCACCACAGTGCCTTTTAATCCAAACAAAGGGAGAAGCACCGTTATAAATACATAGGCATACAGGGAAAAGAAAAGCACCTGGAATATAGAATTGAACGCAACAAGGCCGGCAGCGTATTCTCTGTCACCGCATGCAAGATCATTCCATACAATTACCATGGCGATACAGCGAGCCAGTCCTATCATAATAAGACCGACCATGTATTCGGGGTAATTGCCGAGGAAAATGATCGCGAGGAGGAACATCAGAATCGGTCCGATGATCCAGTTTTGAATGAGGGATAATCCGAGGATTTTCTTGTTTCTGAAGACCTCTCCCAGTTCTTCATATTTTACTTTGGCAAGAGGCGGATACATCATCAGGATTAAACCGATAGCGATAGGGATATTTGTCGTTCCGACCTGGAATGTATTCCAGAAATCAACGATCTGCGGATAAAGATAACCTGAACCAACGCCGGCAGCCATTGCCAGAAATATCCATAAGGTGAGAAAACGGTCAAGAAATGATAGCCTTTTTACTACCTCAGCCATTTTGCACCTCCTCAATAAAGTTCTTTACTCTTTTTTCTATTTCATCTCTCACTCTTCTGAATTCATTCAGTACTTCTTTTTCTGTAACGGTTGCTTTTGCAGGGTCTTTCAACGACCAGTGCAATCGTTTTATCTGAGGCGGTGTCAACGGACAGGATTCCGCAGCATTGTCACAGAGAGTGATGATTATGTCCATTGTTTTCAGCAATTGTTCATCAATGGATTTTGATGTTTGGTGAGAGATATCGATTCCTATTTCCTTCATTACCTGCTCTGCTTTTTCATTTACACCGGCAGGGGTTAACCCTGCGCTGTAAGGCTCCATGATTCCTTTTCCGAGCACACGCACAAACCCCTCTGCAATCTGAGATCGGCAGGAATTCCCGGTGCATAAGAACATGATTTTTTTCATTATCTACCTCATCTACCTCGGGCAGCAGGCAGTTCTGTCGCACATAGACATAACATTTGCCTTTTGGTTTTTCTCTTTTATAAAATTCGACAGTCTGTTTCTGTCCTCGGCGACGGTTTCAGCAGAAATTCTCTCCAGTGTTGAGAGGATGAGAAATCTCCTGAATATATCTGAATCATCAATCTTGTAATGAACCCATTTTCCCTGCTTTCTGTCTTTAATAAGACCGGCTTCTTTCAGGACAGCAAGATGAAAGGATATCTTTGGCTGGATCAAGTCAAGGGCGGCAACAATATCGCACACGCAGAGTTCTCCTTGTTCAAGAAGTTTGATAATTCTCAACCTCGTCTCCTCAGACAGTGCTTTAAAGATAGTAAGAACATTTTCCATAGCTTTATCCTTTTATATTTTCTTGCTGTATCAGTTCTTTTACCTTCTCAAGACTTGGCAAAGGTTTTCCCGAATGTTTCAGTTTACTGTTAATAACAAGAGCAGGCGTTGACATAGTGAATTTCATGATCTCCCTGATATCTGTTATCTTATCTACCTTCGCTTCGATGCCGAGTTCTTTTACCGCCTTTTTTGCCAGTTCCTCCATCGTTGAGCAGTTAGGACACCCCGGGCCTAATACTTTTATTTCCATAAACTCACCCTCCTACAAAATTGCATTAAACAAATAGCCCACGGCTATTATGGTTACAGTCATGATTCCGACAAATACACCGAGCAATGGTAACTTCAAGACCTTCCTCAGGATTATCATTTCGGGAAACGACAATGCTGTTACTGCCATCATGAAGGCAAGCACTGTTCCTGTGCTTAAGCCCTTTTCCATCAGGGCATAGACTATCGGGATGACCCCTGCGGCATTTGCATACAATGGCACGCCGATCAATACCGCTATTGGAACTGCAAAGGGATTCCCGGGTCCGGCATAACGGACAAGAAAGTCTTCAGGCACATATCCATGTATAAAGCCTCCGATACCGATTGCTATAATGACATAAAGCCAAATCCTCTTTAGTATGTCGACTGTATTATCTTTGGCATATTTTAGCCTGTCTTTGAAGCTTTGCTTAGTTATTTCGTATTCCTGTCCATTGTGGAATTGATAGACATATTCCTCGACCCATTTTTCGAGCTTCAGTTTTCCAATAATTAATCCTCCGAATATAGCGACCAGAAGACCTGTTCCAATATAGATCGCAGTTATCTTCCAGCCAAATAGCCCGAAAAGCAAAACGACGGCAACCTCATTGACCATCGGTGATGAAATAAGAAATGACAACGTCACTCCCAATGGGACACCGGCCTCTACGAATCCGATAAATAATGGCACGGCAGAGCATGAGCAGAATGGAGTAACGATGCCGAGGAGGGCTGCCAAGATATTCCCTATAAACTCTTTCTTATGGGACAGAATTCGTTTCGTTTTTTCGGGAGGAAAGAAGCTTCGAATTGTGGATACTATAAATATGATGACCGAGAGCAGCAGAAATATCTTGATTGTATCGTAAATGAAGAAATCTACAGCATCAGCGAGATGAGATCCGTGCTCCAATTTCAGCAGTGTATATGTGAAGTATTCCGATATTTTCTTTAGCATATTGTTTTAATCTTATGATATTATATAAAATATAATTGATATGATGTCAAGTGGAATCAGATAATCGCCTGTGCCGAATATGTCGGGACTCTCGAATACACTCAGTATGAAGGCGGACATGCATAAGGGGAATCAACTGATCAGATAATTGTACTGAAAGGAGAAATGAAGATGGCCAAAGATTTAGTCGCAGTAAAAATTCTCGATCTTCCCGGCGCCGGTGGCGGTTGCTCCTGCGGAGGCACCTGTGGTTCGACTCCCGGTGCGCCTGTATTCATTGCAACAGTCATGCAGAAATGCACGGAACTGAGAAAGGCTTTGGAAGCAAGCTTCCCTGGCCAGACCAAAACAGAATACTTAGACATTTCCCAGTCTCCGGAGGAGAAAGAGACCGAGGCAGGGAAGCTGCTGGTAAGTAAAAAGTACCCATCCCCCCTCGTGCTCATTAATGACGAACCACGCTTCGCGGGCAGCATTCAGGTGAACCGGGTCATTGAAGAAGTGAAAAAAATTCTTAATCCGTAATTGGTTTATATCCGGAAATTTTTTCATGATGGGCTTCCGGATGGACTCTAATAAATGAGAGGAGGAAACATGGCTGAGTTTCTGGAAGCGACCTACGATAAGTTTGTATTCAGGGTAAAGACTGATTATTTCTACAACAGAGAGGACTTCTGGGCGGATATCCAGGGTAATAAAGCAACAGTAGGAGTTAGCGATCTTCTGCAGAAATCCAAAGGTGATGTGGCCATCCTGGAAACCGTGGAACCTGGGACCGAAGTTCGTCAGGGCCAGGAAATCGGCAAGATCGAAACCATTAAGGCAACCTTTGGGATCATCTCGCCGGTAAGCGGCAAGGTAGTTGAGGTCAACTCCGAACTGGAAAACAGTGCCTACTTGATAAACGAAGACCCATACGGCGCGGGATGGTTATATAAAATTGAGCTCACCTCCTTACAACAGGATCAACAGGGACTCCTGCAGGCGAATGCCTATTTTGAGTTGATGAAAGAAAAGTTGACTCAGATCTCAGCGGAGATGAAGAAATAAGATGGAAAAGCATAATAAACAAGAGAGGCAGGACAAGAAGGTGGTAGTGTTAGCCTGCAGTGGGATTGGCAAGGTTTATGGCGCTGTAGCCCGGGAAACCGTCTATGAACTGGTGGAGCGGCTCAGACCTGGCAAGGCGGTGACAACCTGTTTGCCGTTGCTGGTAATCGGCGACCCGGATGCCAAAAAACTCGTCAGTGATCATCCTGTGATTACCATCGATGGTTGTCCGAAGAGCTGTTCAGAAAAAAGTGTGACGGCCTTAGGCGCTAAGGTTGCCAAATCATACCAGGCCATCAATTTCTACAAGGCTCACAAGGAACTCAAGCCCGCAGGCATCGCCGAATTAGACGAAGCCGGCCAGAAACTTGCGGCTGTGGCCGCAGAAGAACTGGCTCCGGTGGTCGATGACCTTGCGGCGGAGGAGGACAAGTAAATGGCTATCGAAGTGATGAAGGTTGGGATTGTATCCTGCAGCGGAGAGGACTTACCCGAAGGGACCATTTCACGGATTGCCTGCCGCAAGGTTCTGGAAGACCTGAGGCCCGCGGAAACGGTAACCATCTGTCTGCCCTTGTTCATTGCCGGCGGAAAGGAAGAGCGCGACTTTGCCACTAACTACCCCACCATCACTGTAGACGGCTGCGACAAGCGTTGTGCCCGGATCAGCACCGAACGGCTTTCCGGAAAACCGAGCAAATCGCTTCTTATCCCGGAGATTTTAAAGAAGCGTGGCCTTGCCTCCCCGACAAGACGAAGAAACCTTGGTGCGGAGGAGAAAGCTGCGGCTCAAGCGGTAGCTGAAGAGATTGCTCAGGCGGTGGACGAAGTCCTTGGTGGTTAGGCTGCATTAAATAATATAACCTCCGATGAACGCAGAAAGACGCCAATAAAAGCGGACAGGTCAACCTTTCTTATAATCGGCGTGTATCGGTGGTTATTCTTAGATGAGGATGGAGCGATGGCGATATACAAAAACAAGGTTGAATGGCGTGGCGAACACCGGGGTTATACCTGGTGTCAGAATGGTAGTGCGATGGAATTTTCGGCCCCGCCCGACCTCTATGGTTTGCCTGGGGTGCTTACGCCGGAGGATGCGTTTGTAGCAGCGGGCAATACATGCTATCACATGATGGTTCTCTGGGCAGTTGAGCGCTTCAAGATCGACCTGATCTCATTTGAATGTGAAGCAGAAGGCGAAGTAGAAGAACACCTTGACCGCACCTCTTGGTTCAAGAAGCTGACGCTTTATCCCAAGCTGGTGGTCAAGAACAAACCCCGTGAGGTGGTGCAACGCGCTTTGGATCTGGCTCTCAAATATTCCACCATCTGCCAGTCCTTTAAGAGCGAAGTGAGTGTGGTGCCGACCATCATTGTCCAATGAGGAATGAAGGCGTGAATACGAAAGTAGATATAGCTTTTCTGGGAGGAGGCCCGGCAGGTTACGAGGGGGCGATTCGATCAGCTCAGCTGGGTGCCAAAGTGGCGGTGGTCGAAGAACGTTTCGTGGGTGGCGTATGCCTCAACTTGGGCTGTATTCCCACCAAGACGGTGCGGGCTTCAGCGGAAGTGGGTCGTTCTTTGCGACGGGCTCGGGAATACGGCTTCAAACCGGTGGAAACCGTGCCCGATATGACAGCGATAGTTGCACGCAAACAGCGCGTAGTGACCGGACTGCGCAATAGCATCGAGCGGCTATTTCAGGCGCGGAAGATCGACCTGATTGAAGGCCGTGGTCGCTTGATCGCTCCCGGGAAAATAGAGGTCCAAAAGAATGGCCAGGTATACCTGGTGGAAGCAGATAGGGTGATCATTGCTACAGGATCACGGCCGGCAGGCCTGCCGGTTTTCCCCAAAAACCCGCGCGTATTTCGTGCGGATGAAATGCTCGATATTACCTACCTGCCACAACATCTGCTGGTAGTTGGCGGCGGAGCGGTGGGTGTAGAAATGGCGGCTATCTTTCGGGAACTGGGTTCGCAAGTGACTATGGTGGAATCCATGGAATACATTCTGCCATACGAAGATCGTGAAGTGGCGGCCTATCTCCTTTCAGTGTTGCAGCGCCGCAAAGTGAAAGTGCTCTGCGGCATCACAGTAGAATCGGTGGTGGAGACTTCAGACGGTTTTAACGTGCGACTTGCAGATGGGACCGAGATTGCACCGGACACTATTCTGCAGGCCGTGGGCAGACGCTTCAACACCGAAGGAATTGGGCTGGAAAGCCTTGGGATCGAAATGGAGCGTAGCCGTATTGTTGTAGACGCACACTTGCAGACCAATCTTCCGGGCCATTATGCAGCAGGTGACGTCATCGGTGGCTGGCTGCTCGCACATGTGGCATTTGCCGAAGGCATTTGCGCTGCCGAACACGCTTTAGGGTTAGGGAGCGCAATGGACTACCGGGTAGTCCCGCGCTGTGTGTTCAGCATTCCTGAATACGGTGCGGTGGGGATTACTGAAGAGGAAGCCCGAAGCAAATTCCCGATCAAGGTGGCGAGCTTTCCCTTTAAATCCCTGGGTATGGCACAGGCCATGGGCGAACTGGAAGGACTGGTGAAAATCATCGCCCACGCGGAAACCGATCAAATATTGGGAGCACACATCATAGGACCCCATGGGGCCGATCTGATCGCGGAAATAGCCTTGGCGATGCGGGCACAAGCGCCCGCTCGTATGATTCTGAACACCATCCATACTCATCCGACGCTTTCCGAAGCGGTGCTGGAAGTGGCGCAGGCGCTCCACGGCCAGGCGATCCACCAACCACCGGAAGGGGCTTCTGCGTGAGCATAGGATAAAGACAACTCACCACAGAGTTTAGGGAAATCACAGAATAGCAAATTCCGAGGAGAGTTCCTCTGCGCTTTCTCTAATCTTTGAGGTGCAAAACGGATTGATAACAAAATGCCAAACTTAGTCGCCCCAGCCTGGCTGGTAGCGGAAGTGCGCCGAGCCAAAAAAGGTACCAGTGCTGATCAAATTGAACAGACCAGCGGTTTGCTCTCGCGTATGGGACTGTCCACAGTTTGTGACAGTGCGCGCTGCCCTAATCGCGGGGAGTGCTTCTCCCACCGCACTGTCACGTTTCTGATTCTTGGTGATATCTGTACGCGCGGGTGTTCATTTTGTGCGGTGCGCCATGGCCGTCCTGCCGGACCGCCGGACGTTGATGAACCAGAACGCCTGGCACAAGCCATTAGTGAGTTGGGTCTGACACACGTAGTGATCACTTCAGTCACTCGAGACGATCTCTCCGATGGCGGTGCTGTTCATTACGCTAAGACAGTAGGGGCGCTCCGTCGCCACTGTCTGACCGTTAAGATAGAACTTCTTGTGCCCGATTTCCTGGGGTCTGAAAAGGCTCTGGCCACAGTTCTGGCTGCAGGCCCGGACATCCTGGCTCATAACATTGAAACCGTACCCCGGCTTTATCGGGAGGTGCGCAGGGGTGCCGACTACCACCTCTCACTGAGGTTGTTGCACAAATCGAAAGCACTCGCACCGCGGATCATCACCAAATCGGGTGTAATGCTTGGCCTCGGGGAAAGTGACGAAGAGATCCACGCAGTGCTGTACGATCTGGCGGCAACCGGGTGCGAAATGTTAACCCTCGGTCAGTATCTGGCTCCCTCTATGATGTCTACCCCAGTAGCGCGTTATGTGTCGCACACCGAGTTTGACCAGTGGCGGAATAAAGCTCTCGCGATGGGGTTTAAGAGCGTTGTTTCTGGCCCCCTGGTGCGCAGTTCTTATAAGGCGTCGCTGTTTTTTGGGGAACTCGCATGAACACCTGGAGACTTATCGATAGTGGAGCCCTGCCCTGCGCGCTCAATATGGGCATTGACCAGGCTTTGTTGCAATTATATGCACGCGGGGAATCCCCTCCAACACTACGCTTCTACCAATGGAATCCACCAGGGATATCTATAGGCCGCTTACAGCGGAAACTGGGCTTCGATGCAGGTGCTTGCAAGCATCTGGGGTTTGACTTAGTGCGAAGGCCTACCGGAGGTCGGGCGGTGTTACACCAAAACGACTTGACTTATAGTATTATCACGGGGATTCAGGAAGGGATACCGATAAATCTTACTGCTACTTATCGCCTGTTGTGCGAGGGGCTTTTGGCAGGATTTCGCCTGCTTGGGATCGAAGCAGAATTGGGGCAAGGGAAGTCCCAGCGTGATCAACCCGATGTCTGTTTTTTGCGGTCGCTTATTGGTGACATTGTATATCAAGGCAAAAAGTTTGTGGGAAGCGCTCAAACATGGTCGGGTTCCTCGTTGCTGCAACACGGCTCCATCCTCCTCGAACCACAAACAGCAACTTGGGCCAAACTTTTGGGGGGAGATAAGGGTACGAAGCAAACTCACTGCGAGGATCTAAAAAAGCGGATGACTTCGCTCAGCGAAATCCTCGGTCACGTTCCACCAATCAATACGGTAAAAGCGGCTATCGTCAAGGGAATGGCACAAGCATTGGGGGTGGTGTTTGCCGAAGGCCAGTTGACTCCATCCGAATGGGCACTGGCTCACGAGATGGTCAACCAGTTAAAGAGCACTGCAGAGGTTCACCTATGAAAAATGCTGTTGTCAAGTGACGCCGCCACCCTGTAATAATTTACACTTGTACTCCACAGAATGACCAAGATACGTTGGGGTGTTGAGTACCGTGAGAAAGTGCAATATACGTGAACCTGATCAAAATCTCTCCTACTATGTGTATTGTGGCGCTCCACGACAACTCCTTGGCGCGTTGCCTTCAGGAAGTAGCAAATCGGCCCCAGAAATTCTGCAGGGCAAGCCTTTCTCCGTGTTACAAACAATTATTTAATCTATTATTGAATGCGCAGTATTAGCAGGAAAGGCGACAGGAATTCAACCGCTTAAAATAAATCTTCCTATGTAAAAGCAGTTGTGAGAACCGAAACAAACAGAATATTTATTGCATGTTGCACTTTCAT
>Ga0315284_10009632_pt1 | contig 13769 bp, 21 predicted proteins | sample YL17G09_16_MG_FD_203696 | JGI IMG/M metagenome (GOLD analysis project Ga0315284, IMG submission 203696) | Sediment microbial communities from Yellowstone Lake, YNP, Wyoming, USA - YL17G09_16 | ecosystem: Environmental > Aquatic > Freshwater > Lake > Sediment | place: USA: Wyoming | collected...
GTGATTGTATCCAATAAAAAAATTTTCATTGTTTTTCACATTAATTATTTAATAATAAATACGTAACAAAACATAATTATCTTGTTCTCGTAGAACCATTACTCGAATTTCTTTGATTTGAACCACTATTTCCATTATTTAATGGTCTTGAATAACCATTAGAATTTCTATTTGTTGGTGTTGAATAGGTTCTTGGTGTTGAACTTGGTCTATTATTATTTGGTTGAGAATATTTACGTGTTTCAGTATTTGTTGATGGTCGGTTATAACTGTCTTTCGAATTATTATATATAGGTCTTGTACCTGTACGTGGAGTGCTATATGATGGTACGTATGTTCTCTTATTTTTTTCATAAATTCTATTTTGTGTTCCACCATTATTCCCTCTATTGATTTGTGTTGAAGGTCTTTCTCTACGACTATATTGTAAATTATTTCTTGATTGCGTATTGTTTCTATGATAATAATTATGATTATATCCATAATAATTATGATTGTATCCATAATAATTATGATTGTATCGTGAAGTATACCAATAATGTGGTCTGTAATTCCAACCAAAATAAAAATTATTATACCAACCACCATAATAATAAGGTGTGTACCAGTCATTCCAATCAAAATAAAATCTTGGATAATAAAAATGTCTTAATCTATTGGTGTAAAAGAAGTCATTTTCATCATAATAATAGTTGTTAATCACCAATTTCTTTTCAAGAGTATCTTTTTTCACCTGTTTTATATTTTTATCTTTATTTGGTTGATAATAAACATCATCATATTCAATATAGTCAGTGGTTTTTTGACCATACAATGAATCTTCTCTGTCTTGCCAGTAGTTTTCGTAATTAGATTTTTTGTTTTGTGCATATCCAATGCTTATTAAAAGCAATGTGATAATTATTAATAATATTTTTTTCATAGTGTAGTTTTATATACCTTTGCAAGATATGTGCCATTAATATTAATATATAATGTATTTATAATAAATTTTATAAATATGATAAGAAGACCGAAATTACTAGACCTCAAACAAATAATTAATGAAGAATTGAATAATTACTTATTTGAAATTTTTAATAAATCTATTCAAACAATCTATCAAATAAGTAAAAATAATATATATGATGGAAATTATTTCGACATATATCGATTTAAAACAAGTTCGGGAAATTCATACGATGTAGATTTTTATAAAATACAATTAAATTTAAATCAATTATCAAACATTTCAAAATATTTTCCAAATACAGATATAATAAATAGCATACATCTTGGATTTACTTCATCAGACTATAATAGAGACGAAAAACCAGAATTAAGTGGTACAATAAATGACCTATATGAAAAAAGAACAAATAAAAATGAACAATATGAGGTTTTGGGAAAGGTTGCTTTTATGATTGAAGAATATATTATAAATAATTCAGAAATAAAAATATTTGTAATTGGGAAAAATACCGAAATTTCAAAATTATCTGCATATATTAAAATGTTTGAAAATATATTTTCATCAAAATTCAAAATGGTTGAAGATATTTCAAACGAATATGAAGAAGGTGCAATATATTTCATTAAAATTTAATTTTATAAATAAGATTGTATTTATAATAAATTTCAAATTATGAAAACTAAAAAGGATACTAAACAATTGTTGTTTGAAAACATGGCTAAATTAAATCCAAGTTTTAAATACAAATTAAATGAAATTGTTTTTGACGATGTAAACTTAAATTCAGTCAAAGTTGGCGGTGAATCATTCGAAAAAATTAAAAGAGATTTCCCGGGTCACGCCAAATCTGTCAATCCAATAGATTCACCACAATATAAATGGTATAAAGAAGTATTTGACTTCATGCAGGGTGAGTATAATAATGTTTTCGAAAAAGCGGAATTAGTTAGATTTTTTCAAAACAATTTTTTAGGTATGGATTATGGCGTACTTCAAACACCTGCAGAAACTGTAAGTTGGTGGTTATCTCCTGAACAGCAAGAATTTATAAAAGGTGAAATGAATGCTGAAGGAAATAGTGTAAGTGAAGACGATATGGGTATTGAACCAGAACAAGGTGCACCCATTAAATATCGTACAGAAGTAACTGGAATACGTGAAAATGTATGGTCAACAAATGCGAAAGAATATGATACAGAAGAAGAAGCAAAACAGTGGTTGGATAATTTATCTGGTCGTTGGTTTGGATATGATATGAGTCGTGTAGTTCCAACCACAACACCAGTGAATCAACCAGTAGACATGCAAAATGATGTCATATATCAAAACATGAGAAAAATGAATGAATTAAAAACCGATAGTGCTAATGAAAGTTATAATGATAATAATGATGACCCACTTGAAGGAAATAGCGGTACATTATCACTTAATAATGGTGATGTACTTGATATTATTTTTGATGAATTTAAAGGTACTGATAATACTAACTCTTATTTAGTTTCATTCGGTTCAAACAACCCATTTAGAAATTTTACAGCAAGATTATCTCAAATGCAATTTAATGTATTATTAAATGGTGAAGAAGTTGATATTAATGATGGAGGTGGAACATTAGTTATGAGACAACGGGGTAGTGCTAATGAAAGTTATAGAGACGATGATGAAGAACATGAAAATGATAAAAAAACTAGTTTTCGGGACAGAGAAAGGAATGCTGGCGTAGAAAGTGATAATACATCAAGAAAAGAAATTGAATTTGTAAAAATGAAAAATGGTGGATATTTACGTGCTGATAATTATAAGCCTTATCTTGGTCAAAGGGAAGATAATAAATTTTATGTAAAAAGAAACGGCACATATGTGTTAAAAGAAGCAACAACGCCAATGAAAGAAGACGTGAAAGTAGTTCGTACTCATGAATATCTTCAAGCACTACAAAAAGCAATGGATAATGTATATTCTCAAATGATATTTGACGGATTAACACCCCAAGAAGCAAGTGAATCACTTTTGAGTAATTGTAATCGTATTATTCAGGGATATAAATAAAATTAATAATTATTATCATGAAAAAAAATGATAAACAAAGACTTTTCGAAGTCATGACAAGACTTGACAAAACATTCAAACCTAAATTGAATGAAGACTTTGGTGAAGAAAAAGAACTTGTTGTTTCGGAAGATATAAATATTGATGTAGAAGTGGGTGACACTATTATGACAGGCAGATTTAAAAATTCACCAAAAGTAGTAAAGTCAATAGGAAAAGACGAACATGGTATGCCAACTATTAACGGTATGAAAGTAGTAACATTTAGAAAGGCTACTGAGAAAAATAAAAAATAATTTAAATTTTTTTTCGAAAAAGTTTGTATTTATGAAAAATAGTTGTAATTTTGTGTAACATATTTAAACTTGATTCGTATAATCAAGTATAAAAAGATAAAATTATGAAAAATTTGCTCGACATATTAATGGTAGTCTTAGTGAATGTCCTATTATGGGCAGACGCAGAGGATGATTATGCAAAGTCGGGTAATATAAAAATTTATTAATAAGACCTCCTTTCTTATTTTTAAAGAAAAACCCGACTCCTACAAATAGTCGGGTTTTTTGTTTTCAAAAGGATGGTTCTTTGACATGTTGGAAATTTTGGTGCGTGTGGTGTAATGGTTAGCATAACAGCCTGTCACGCTGTGGGTTAGAATTCGAATTTCTCACGCACCGCTATAACAGTAAAATGTATGAAAAAGTGCCATATATGATACTTTTTATGTAAAAAATGCTGCATTCGGCAAGTGGTAAGCCACATGACCTTCAATCATGTATCGGGAGTCCGATTCTCCCATGCAGTACGAGGTTCAATATGGAATAGAAGGTTAAGAGATTTGTCCATGTTGAGGTTTAGTGATACCAAGGTCACCACAATAGACCAAAAATCTCGCCATGCTCGGTTCATCTAACGGTAGGATTTCAGCTTTTCACGCTGCCAATAGGGTTTCGACTACCCTACCGAGTACAATGTAGTATATTATCAACAAAAACCCCACTTTTTGTTGGTTATGTACTACAAATAATTTCAAACAAAAGACAATAAATGATATTTAGTGGCAATTGTTTGAATTTTTTGCTCCCCTAACTCAGTCTGGTTCAGAGTGTTTGCCTTACAAGCAAAAAGTCGTAGGTTCGAATCCTACGGGGAGCACACATAGGTTCTACAACCGATATACAGTATTTATAGGTTGTAGAACCAATATACAACCGATTGTGGTGGAATTGGCAGACACGCATGGCTAAGGACCATGTACCATAAAAAGTTTGTGGGTTCGATTCCCACCAATCGGACAGTAACTGTCTGGAAATTCCAGACGAATTAAAAATCCTTACGTGGCGCAACTGGATTGAGACGCATCACTCTTAGAAAGTGACCTTAATTGGATGTCAGTTCGAGTCTGACCGTGAGGACGTTATATTAAATTTGGGGTCATAGTTTAAACGGCTAAAATCAAAGATTTGCATTCTTTAGTTCAGGGTTCGATTCCCTGTGATTCCACTGATAATCAAGTAGTTATATAATATACGTCTGGAATCTCCAGACAAAATACATCCGCATCCATTGGTGAGGTAAGCAAACTCCAAATTTGTGCCGAAAGGTGTGTCTGTTCGAATCGGACCGGGTGTGCAATGAAGCAATAGTAAAAATCGCAGGTATGTACAACAGGTCAAAGTTCTCTCCAAAGGAACACAACCACCACTGAGGGCAGAAATGTTCCCAAGAGCAATATCAGTTAGTTGTACACCATTGTTTCAGAAAATATTTTCGTATTTATTTGTAACATTATTTGTTTATTATCGTATAATAATTTAAATTTACAAAATTATGTTAATAATTGCAAAAAAGAAGAAAGATTATTATGATGGTGTTGCTGGTACAACTGGCATTGACAAAACTATTGTATATGAACGTGACATTATTGAAGTTGATGACAAGGACATGCCAATGTACTTTCAAAAGAAAACATTCTATAATAATTTCAGAGAAAGAGAAAATAATCCTTTCTATAAATTAGGGAATTCTCATATAGATAATAAATATTGGAAAAAATATCCATATTATTCATATTTTATTATTGGATTTTGTGGAAAACTTTATGTTGGTTGGAAACTTTACAGTCTTAATAAACATACCACTGATTTTAATAATGTAATTACCACAATCACATATGATAAGGATTTAATGATAAAACTTTTTGAGAAAAAAACATATTGGGGACATTTTCAAGATAATCTTAATTATATACTTCAATTTGATGCAATGGATTGGTTTAGAAAAATGAATACACCATGTTTTGTTTATGACCAAAATTATGATGGTATAAGTCATATTAATTTAAAATATAGTGGACAAAATCACAATGCAAAATTCATTATTAATCCAGTTTTAAAAAATTATGAGTTCTATAAAATATTTGATGCATTTCAAACATTTCAAGAAATCTCCATGTTTTTAGGTGGTGTTCTTGGTAAGGGAGAAAAAGAAGTTGTTGAGGTTGCTGACAAATATAAGATTACACAACACGGATTTGATTATAAGTGGAGTTTCAGAAAAGAACCTGAAAATAAAAAATAAATAATTATTTGGTATTTATAAAAATAAAATGTCCAGACCAAAAGCACCACATATGCCAAGAATGGAAAGCATTATATTCGAAGAATATAACAAATTTATGTTTGAAATATTTGAAAAATCTCATGAAAGTGAATATGAAATAATTCATAATAAAAAATTTGGTATTATTTCTTATGATATTTATAGATTTAAAACAAAAAAAAATAACTCATATGATGTTGATTTTTATGAAATATTACTTAATTCAAACAAAATTAAATTAAACGATAATAATTTTTTATCAAAACATATTGTAGGAAACAATATAATCAATGCAATTGATATTGGATTTACAAGAAGTAATATTGATAGAGATTCGGAAAATGGTGATAACGAATATCGTAAAAGAACCAATAAGAATGAACAATATGAAGTTTTGGGAAAAGTTGCGTTTATGGTCGAAGAATATATAAAAAATAACACAAACATATTTTGTTATGTTGTTGGAAAAGATACTTATGAATCAAATTTAGTTGCATATAGAAAAATGTTTGAAAATATATTTTCGGCTAAATTTCAAATATTTGAAGGTAACAATGATTATCATGAAAATGGTGCATATTATTTTATAAAAAAAGATATTTGAAATGGAAAACTTTGATGAAATAGTTGGAGAAATAATATCACAATTAGCAAGTATTGAATATTCTGGTGATATATCAGATATTGGAAATGAAATTGGAATTGTAATTGGTGATAAATTTGATAAAGATAATACACTTAATGATTTTATTAGTGGATTGAAACATGGAATTTCCTTAACAGATGGCACACATTAATTAATATTTAATTTAGAATAATATGGGATTTTTATCAGGAATGTTTAGCGCAGTAGTAAAAACAGCACTTACACCAATAGCAATCGTAAAAGATGTTGTAAATATAGTAACGGACGAAGAAGCTAATGCAACAAAAAAACTGCTTGAAAGTGCTTCTAATGATGTGTCAGAAGCAACAGATGATTTAGGTGATGGTGAAGTGCTGTAATTCGTTAAATTTTAAATATTTGTTCATTGATATTACGGGGGTGACTTGGATTTGACAGCATGATTGAATGGTAATGTAAGCAAGTAGTAGTTGAATCAAACTACTTTAAAAAGGTTCAAAACAATAAATGCAGAGGATATTATGTCCATTCCAACTTCCTTGACAAGAGGAAGAAGCGTAGTTGTAGAGAGTGCTGAACTCGCAGTTGCGTAAGGAAAAAGCAAACGGCAAAAAACTTCCCAAAGCATTCAGGTCTCTTTGAATCTGGTTTCAGGAGATACAGGAAGTAAAATAAACGAATTAAATCAGATATATTTGTCGGTTCTGAAAAAACCGAATAAACTTGTAGAAAGCTTATTAGTCACATGTATGGACGGCAATTCGATTTTGCCCACCTCCACTTAAATCATTATAAATCAATTAGTTATGGCACTCGATTACGAAAAAATGAGCAAAATGATGGATGATTTCATGAACTCACCTGAAGGTGATGCTTATTTTGAAAAACAAAGAATCATCAAGGAAATTCAGGAAGGTCGTTACAGGCGTTTTGAGGCATATCTTGAGACCCATGATTTCGATAAGCTAATGAATCGACTAATTCTTGAACATGGTGAAGAATGGCATGAAAAGTGTTACCATAGTGGTTATGAAGTGTATTGTAATAACAAACTAAACTTCATTATTGATTATCTTAGAGATAATTTTGATGAAATTAGAGTTACAGAACTTGAAAGCATATTTAATACACAAATTTGGTTCTTTAAAGGATATTACTTTAGAATATTGCGTGGTCAAGGCAGTGTTTTTGATTTATATTATGGTGGTGATTTTAAACATCTATTAAGCTCATGATTGTATATAATAAATTGGTTAGAGATAAAATTCTCAAAATTATTAAAAAATCTGGTTCACCATGTAAATATCATATTGCAAAAGACGACACAGAATTTCTTATCAAACTTTATGAAAAACTTGAAGAAGAAATACAAGAATTTAAAGAAACACCAAGTGTTGATGAATTCTCTGATATAATGGAAGTGCTGGAAAGTATTGCTAAGTTTCATAAATTTCATTTGAACACAATTAAAGAAGCGAAAGGAAAAAAGAAATTAGAACGTGGCAGTTTTGACAACAGAATTATACTTGAAGAATCATGAAAAAAATACTTATATTCATATTACTTTTATTGAGTGTAATATTAAGTGCTCAAGTACCAACGGCATTAAATGTACGTATTGGTGATTCAAAAACTAAGGGACTTACGGGACTTGAGTTACAAATTTCAAAATGGTCATTAAGTGGTGGTTGGCGACCAGAATATATACCTTTTGGTGCAACAATACATTCATACAATGTGGGAATTACACGTTACGGTAAACCTTGGTACGAATCCAGTTATTTTATTTCACTTGCAAGAGCATCACAAGGAGTTATATATCAAAAATATATAAATATGTTTGGAATAATCACAAAATACGGAGTTGAACCATCTTATCTTTTTCAAGTAGGTTATAGGTCAAATTTGGGTGATATTTTGGAAGACCCACATATGATACGAAGAATTAGTCTTGATACAGGCATTGGCTGGAATTTTAGTGAACATTGTAGTATGTTTGCATTTGAATTAATATTAAATTTTACATTATTTAAAAGATAAACTTGGCTCTGTGATGAAATTGGTAGAACATGTAACACTTAAAATGTTATGCTCCAAAAGGGCGTGTCGGTTCGACTCCGACCAGAGCTACAAAAATAAGATAATATGAAAACATCAATTGACCCTTTATTCGAAGAATGCAAAAAAGCAGTAAGAAAAGAAATCCGTAAGGATTGCTGGAAAGAAGCATATAAGATTCTCGAACTTGGTGATGATAAAGACCGTGAGGATTTTATGAAATATCACAAAGAAGATAAGGGAAATATCTGCTGTCTTGTACTGGATTTCGCAAAAAGTAAACTGGTTGAGTTCGGTACGTTAGAATATAATGAAAACGATTGTTTTAATGACCCAAGAATATGGCTAAAGTAATTATAAAGGGAAACGAAGATGATTGTCATTGTGGCAAATCAGTTAAAATAACGGAAAGAAAAAAACTTATAATCAAGAAGATTATTAGAAAAAATAACCCCAAGTGATGTAACTTGGTAAACGTGTTCGGCTCAAACCCGAAATTTTGTGAGTTCGAATCTCACCTTGGGGACCTTTTCTTTGTATTTATATTAAATTTATAAATGAAAAATTATTATAATCCAAAAGCAGGTGATGTTTTACTTTATAAATCGCATTTACCAACAACACCTGATTTAGTTATTAATGTTAAATCGTTTGATGGAGATAAAGTTATTGATGTTGATGGAACTGAGTATTTACAACGTGATTTAAAAGGACAATATAATAAATTATTTTTAATGAATAAAAAACAATAATTATGAAGAAAAAAATGGAATTCTTGTAAGTAACTCTAATGTTACTACAAGACTATGAAAAGTAATAAAATTAGTAAATCAACCACTAATCGTGGTGAATTCAATCGTGCGTACAAAGAAAATCTTGAACGCAAAGGAAAAATCCATTGTTCATATTGTGGTTATCATCGTGGTGAAAACAATAAAGGTAATTACTATGGTGGTTTTGTAAGAACAAATGGTCATATTAAAATGACCTATCCTAATTGGAAATTGGTATCAAAAAAACCAAAACAATGGATGAAAAAACCAATAAGAACTGTCGAATCAATCAGTAGTCGTGGTACTCATTGGGAAAGAAAATATGTTGAGATTAAATTCTCAACATAACATTGCGATGTCATTCAACGGTAGGATAACTCTCTCATAAGGAGGACATAGCAGTTCGATTCTGCTTATCGCAACAAAAAAACCATCGAATATTCGATGGTTTTTGATTTCCAACATTATTAATTAATATTGATTATTTTCATCAAAAAACGTAACCTTACATATTTTTGTTTTAAAATCAAATTCCAACGTGTTTATATAAAGTGTTTTGCTGAGATAAAGAGTTGCTTCATCAATTCTGAATTTCCAAGGAAATTCTGCAATATCTTTATTATTTTCCTGTTCCAATTCATCGGTTTGTTTGTTAAGTAAATCAACCTTATATGTTCCCTCAACCCCGTCAACATCTACAATAAAATGTTCAATTCCAAAATCATTTAGCCAAAATGCAATATGCCAATTAACAATAATATCACTTTCAGTTATATCAACATCAAAATCATTTGAAAAAGTTTCAAAATTATAAAATGAAGAATTTTTTATTTCCTGACGAAATTTAAAATTTTCATGTTCCATTGTGTAGGATTCATTAAGAAAATTTTCAACTTCTTCATTAATAACATTATCAACAGTGTTATAAAGGTTATTTCCATTAATATCAACAACCTGTACTTTCATACCAAAACCCTTAAATCGTGGTTGAGATACAATACCCATTGCAGTATCCACATCTAATTTAATTATATCTGGGTCAGCAAATGGATTTTTACTTGACTTCATACTGTAACTACTTTGTTGAATATTTGTTAAATATTTTTTCTCACCATGAGAAATTATTTTGATAATAACTTTATCTTCCATTAAAATCGTAATTTTATATAAATACTCTATGATTCTTTAAATCTTTTCATATATTTGTATGTTTTAAAAATATCTTGAAAAATTTGTAACATTATGATAAAAGTTTCGTATAAGTTATTCAGACAACTTAAATCTGGCGAAATAACATCGTTATTTATTAATAAAAAAGAACGACTACAATATGATATTTGGTTGGAAGCCAAAGAATACCCAACTAAAGGATTTAAAATCAGACCTTTTTGGCATTGCACTGAAAAACCAATTGCACCACATTTAAGTACGAAGAATCGTATTTGGTTAAAAGTAGAGATGCAGGAATTTGAAGAATATCAAAGACCTTTAATTCAGGGTGGTAAATGGTTTTTAGCAAAAAAAATAAAAATATTAAAATGATAAAAAAAGAAGAAATTTTTTATAATGAAAATCATTGGAGAAACATGTCTAATGATGAATTAGAATTATTCATTAATAATATTTTTTGTTATTATCGTGAACATGGATTTCCTTATTATCCAACAGATAAAGAAACAAGAAATAAAGAATTTAAAAAATTGATAGAATACAATTATACTAAATTATTTGTAAACAATATAATTGGACAGTCAATGCATGGGCTTGGACTTGCTTGGTCGTATTTTCCACACGCCTTTAATGTTAAGTCAAATGATAAGATGACACCATATGAAGCATTTATGAATGATGAAATTTTCATAAAAGTCATTCGTAAAAGACTGAAAATGGGCACGTATATTTCAGATTCTGGTATATTGAAAATGTTAAAAATATATAGTGGAGTTCAAGGTGTATCAAATTTCAGACCAACAGCAGCAGCATGTATTTACAACAAGTTTGCAAAAAATGGTGTAGTTTGGGATATGTCAGGTGGTTGGGGTGGAAGATTACTTGGTGCAATTGTTGGTGGTGTTTATTCGTATATTGCAACAGAACCGTCAAATGAAACATATTATGGATTAGTTGACCTTGCATGGGATTTTTCGGGTAAAATGCATAATACTATCATTAAATGTGGTAGTGAAGAATACGAGCCAGAAAAAGAGATGTTGGATTTATGTTTTACGTCACCACCATATTTTGATTTGGAAAAATATAGTAATGAACCATCGCAAAGTTACGTGAAATTCAATACAAAAGAAGCATGGATTGAAGGATTTTTAAGACCGACATTTAAAAATTGTTATCGTGGCTTAAAGAAAGATAAATTTATGATAATTAATATTGCTGACGTGAAAGGAAAACATAATATTAATTTAGAATGGGAAACAATTGTTACTGCAGAGAGTGTTGGTTTTACACATGAAACCACATATCAATTAGCTTTATCAAACGTAAATTTACGTGACAAAGGAAATGGGTTTAAGTATGAACCAATTTATGTATTTAAAAAATGAAAATATTAGAAAAAATTAATTGGAGTGTGTTGAACACATATATTAATAATAAACTTATTATCATTAATAAGCATCCAGAATATGACATTTGGATACTTAATTATTCTAAAGAAACACAATTTACAAAAGCATGGGATTTATATACCACCTCTTGCCGTGGAATTGTTATTGATATTGAAGGTAATATCTTAGCACGTCCATTCCAGAAGTTCAAAAACTACGAAGAACACGACCCATCCGAATTTGATTGGTCGGAAGAATTTGATGCATTTGAAAAAATGGATGGTTCGTTAATCATTTTGTTTTATTACAAATTAGTTTCGAAATGGATAGTGGCTTCCAGAGGTTCATTTACTTCAGAACAAGCACTTGAAGCGCAGAAAATGATTGATGTAAATATTTATGATAAGCTAAATAAAAGGCTTACATATTTATTTGAGGTGTTATATCCAGAAAATAGGGTGGTAATTGATTATGGTAAAAGACGAGAACTAGTATTACTTGCAGTAATTGAAGCACTTACTGGTTATGAAATACCATATGAATCAGTGCTTCCAACTTATTCAAATTATTTTACTGTCGCACCTAAATTAGATTTGAAAACTTTCACTGAATTAAGGGAATTGATTAGGAAGGGTGAAGATAACAAAGAAGGAATGGTTATTAGATTTAAAAAATCTGGTATAAGATTGAAGATGAAATATGCCGAATATATAAGATTACATGCTATCGTAACAAATGTTTCTAACTTAACAGTTTGGAAACACTTAAAAAATAATCATGACTTTGATGAATTATTAGACCGTGTACCTGATGAATTTTATATATGGGTAAATAAAACCGTTAAAAGTTTACAACAGGAATTTAATGAAATCGAAAGACTTGCATTAAAAGAATTTGTTCGAATTTATTATACCAATAATATAATCAATCGTAAAGAATTTGCTAATGAAGCATTGAAATCCGAATATCAATCAATATTGTTTAAATTATATGACAAAAAATTATATAATGATATTATTTGGAAGTCTATAAGACCTGTTTTCGGAAAACCATTTAAAGATGGTTATGAATCTTAATTAAAAAAGCGAAGCGAAATTTTCGCTTTTTTTTTGTATTTATAGTTAAACACAGAACTATGAAAATATTAAACTTAATTAAAAATTTATTCAAAAAGCCTGTAAAAGAAAAAAGAATAAACTTCGGTTGGAAGCGTGATTTGCCAGACCATAGAGATTTTAAATTCAAAATTGTAGTACCACATGACTTACCCCCATTAGTAGACCTTATACAGCAATGTCCCATAGTATATAATCAAGGAAATCTTGGTAGCTGCACAGCAAATGCATTGGGCGGTGCGTTTCAATTTGAACAAAAGAAACAAGGCAAGCCAGATTTTATTCCATCAAGACTATTCATATATTATAATGAAAGAGTAATGGAAGGAACAATTAATGAAGATGCTGGTGCAATGATTCGTGATGGTATTAAAACAATGGCTGACGCTGGTGTTTGTCCCGAAACTATGTGGAAATATTTAGAATGTAAATTCAAACAAAAACCACCACAAGAATGTTATACAGAAGCATTAAATAACCAAGTTCAGGAATATTTAAGAATTAGTCCTCATACATTATATGAAGTCAAACATTGTCTTAGCGATGGTTATCCCGTTGCATTCGGTTTCACAATTTATGAATCAATGATGACTGATGAAGTTGCTCGTACTGGATTAGTACCAATACCAAATGTAAATGAAGCACCAATTGGTGGTCATGCAGTACTTGCTGTTGGATACGATGACAGTAAAGAATCACTTATAGTAAGAAATAGCTGGGGAATTCAATGGGGAATAAAGGGATATTTTTATTTACCTTATTGGTACATAACTACACCAAATGCAGCAGCAGACTTTTGGACAATTAGATTAGTAGAGTAATATGAATATCATCGACATAATAAAAGAAGAACTACATACGTTGGAAGATGCCAAGACAGTATTAAGTCTTATTCGTAATAACATATCTAATCAAGCCACATTAATTGGTGGCTTCGGAAAGGGGAAAACAACATCAATGCACGATATTGACATACTCATTCCAGATAAAGATGTTTCAATCGAAAAGGATATGATGAAGTTATTAAATGCAGAA
>Ga0315284_10009633_pt1 | contig 13768 bp, 24 predicted proteins | sample YL17G09_16_MG_FD_203696 | JGI IMG/M metagenome (GOLD analysis project Ga0315284, IMG submission 203696) | Sediment microbial communities from Yellowstone Lake, YNP, Wyoming, USA - YL17G09_16 | ecosystem: Environmental > Aquatic > Freshwater > Lake > Sediment | place: USA: Wyoming | collected...
CGAGCCTCTATGTCAACAATTTTCGGATTGTTGGGAATAAGCCCTGGGGCGGAGGAAAGACGATTTATCAATGGGAAGTTCCATTAGAAAAACTTCTTCAATATTTAAAACTGGCTGGAGTCATAAAAAAGGAGGATGCTCATGAACCTGACTGATGAGGAGAAACAGGAATTGCTGGAATGGCTTGATGAGATTAAGGTTGTTTTTTCGGGCAACACAATTAGGTGGACGCTAAAAGACATAAAAATGGAAAACCAAATTCGCGCTCTCATCGAAGCCCCACCGCCCAAGCACATCATGTGCGAGAGCTGCCTGGATGACCTGGAAGATTATGTGTGGGTCTATTGCGATAAATGCTGGCAGAAATTGCTAGATGATTGGAAAGCGGCGGTGGCTGATCTGAAGAAGGTTGGGCCGAAAAAACAGGAGGAGAAATGAACTTGACCGATGACGAAAAACGAGGGTTGGTTGATAAATATATTCTTGGAGGGAAATCTCCCTGCGAAATAGGCCGAGAATATGGTGTTAATAGGAATACTATAAAATATTGGCTTAAAAAAAGAGGGGTTCAACTTCGGAATAACTCTGAAGCCAATAAGGTTTTTTGTAAAAGATTCCCAGAAAAACGTAGTGGCCAACACAATAGTTCTTGGAGGGGCGGAACAACAATGGGATATGCGAGAAAACATTGGGAAGAAATATCGGGTCTTATTGCTCCTGATAGTTATGACATTCATCATATAGACGGGAACCGCATAAATAATAACGAAAACAATCTCGCCTTGATGTCACATAGCGGTCATCGCCGACACCATACATTACTGCAACGCATCGCCAAAAAATCGGCAGTGGACGAGAGGTGTAATTGTGAAAATTATCAATGGCTAGATAAACAGCTGAAAAGTGTGGCTGTATTCATGTGGAGCCATAATCAAGAGCCAAGGGAAAATCGTGGGCCATTTAAGTTTTGCCCATATTGCGGCAAGGGCGTTGAGATTAATCCCGCCAATAATGCCGACAAAGTGTCGGGAAGGGAGGGCAAGGAATGAGCACTGCATTTTGGATAATCATCGGAGGCATCGTTATTTTCATTTGGCTATTATTCTGGGCCTTATGTAAATCGACGAAGGTCAGAGAGAAAGCCTGGGAGCGTGCGATCGCACAGGCTGAGAAAGATCAAGAAGCGAGGCATGAGGAGGGAAGATGATTTTTCTTAAAATGATTTTCTTTACGGGCCTCGTTTTAATGGCGGCGGTAGTCATTGCCATAGCCAAATTGATTTTCGACAGGAGATAAAAAAGGATGAGGGCATAAAAAAGGAATGAGATTCTTTCAAGTTAAGGACTGCGCTTCTTGCCTGGCACGGCAGAGTATCACTTTGCCTTCCGGGAGAAAAGGAACAATCTGTAAACTTCGAGGCACCAGATTATGCCGCCGCAAACCAGGAGAATTCCCAGGCACGTGTGAATTGAAGGAAAATATTGCCATAAAAGTTAAATTAGATAAATCGGCTAGACTCAAATGTTCTTGGTGTGGAAATCGCATAACGCCAGGGAAAGAAATTTATATCCATGTCCCCGAGAAAAAGGCCGGAAAAGATGATCGGATTTATGATCGGGTTGCCTGCCTTGAGCAATACATTTGGACCCGGAATAGATATAATTAATATATTTTATTTATTCAGAATCAGTAACTTAGATAGTCCCCCCAAAAGTCATTAGGTGTTTTTCTAAAAACGTCCGATCATTAGGACGTGCCCGGAACCACATATTTCCAAGACGAAGAATTTGTCTGTAAATGCGGTTGCGGAAAAGTTTACGTCCATCCTAAGCTTCTCAATCTCCTAGAAAATGCCCGCAAGATTTACGGCAAACCGATAGTCATTGAATCGGGCTATCGCTGTTTCAAGCACAATACCGAAGTCGGCGGAGTCCCTGGGTCCGCTCATCTTACGGGGGAAGCCGCGGATCTGCGTTGCCCATTTGGCCCCGATAGGTTTGCCCTTCTCACCATCTTCTTTGCCCTGGCCGTCAAGCGCATAGGAATTGCCCGGAATTATATCCACGTTGACGTCAGCGAAACCCTGCCTCAGGATCAGGTTTGGTTTTATGCGGAGGCATGAATGTGAACAACGAACAATGCGGACTCATCACGTTCATTAAGCGAGTCCTCTATAAGCTTTCGGGGCAAAAGATCATTAGCTCCCTTGTGTCTTCGCTTCTCATATTCTTGATCGTCTGGGCCAAGCACCGTTGGTCAACACAAGTCTCCGATGACGTAGCCAAGGCCGCGATTGAGGCAATAAAAATCCTGTGCCTTGGACTTCTTGGGGCGAATACCGCATTGAGCGCCTTCGATATTTTGAAGGGCAAGCCGCCGAATGGAGTGGGATGATGCTGGAAAATATTAGAAAGTGGCTAGTCCTGGCAGTCGTGGTTTTTGTGGTCCTGTCCATTTTTCTCTTTGTGAAAAACATCCAGAAAAGTGCGGCTTTAAAGGTGGAAAAAAAGAACACCGAGGAGAAGGTAAATGCCGCGGAGGCCAGGATCAAGGACCACGAAAGAGCCGAGGGTGAATATAAGGTGGAGGCGGAGAAAAATAAAAGGGCCGCGGACGAGGAGGGCAGGAAACGCGAGGAGGACAGGAAGGCCGCCGAGAAAAAACTAAGAGAACAGGATGAGACTTGGAAAAAGAAAGTAGCGGCCATGACCACGGACGCGGTTGTGGACGATACCAGGGTCCGACTCAAGCTCGGGGAGGCGGACGTTTATAAAAACTCTTTCGGCGTTCAATTCAGCCTGATTGGGGCGAAGGTCAATCTGCTGAGGATCGCCGACGCCGATTCTTTCGATTTGAAAGAGAAAGCCTGGAAGCTGGATGAAGATAGCTTTAAAAGGCAGATCGCAAACCTTACAACCTCAAATGAAAAAAAGGATGGAGCTCTTTCTGAATGCGACGGCACAAAAGAGGAGAACAGGCAGATCAAAATTGACAAAGATAAGCTCCAAAAAAAAACCGAGCGCCAGGTCAAATGGCTGAAAATCTCAATTCCCGTCGCGGGGACCGCCGTTGTGGTTACGCTAATTTATATCTTCTCAAAATTGATTCTGAAAAAGTGAGGAGGAAGTGAAATGATAAAAACGATCATCGCCGTCATCATCGGGTTATTCATTTACGACCAGACCAAGAAATACATCTTGGAGTTCTGGAAGAAGCTCAGAGAAAAACTTTAATAAGGAAAAGCTGATGACCGAACCCGCAACCTGGTTAGGACTTGGCTTCTTGATAGTGAGCAATATCGGATTATGGATCGACAAAATCGCAATGGCAAAGAAAGGAAAGAATAATGGTAAGCCCCCTTGCGAGGATCATAGGGGCCGACTTATTAAGCTCGAATTAAATGAAGAAAATAGGGACAAGAAAATCGATCTATTTATCGACCATAACGATAAGGCCCACGAAAAAATATTTGAGAGATTAGGGATCATCGGATGAATAAAAGAAGGGCCGGCGGATACTTGGGCCGAGCTATTAACTCCCCCTTTAATAATCGCCAAGAATCGAAACCGGCCCTTTGAGATAAAGCATGAAACGCGTAGGGTTTGAAGGTCAGATCATGGAGGTAAGAATCAAGAGCCTCCGATCCCTTGATAAAAGCGCACGACTGACGATCGAATTCGATGCCAAAGACGATAAGCTCATCACTAAAATCAATGAGCTTCACAAAGCGGATAAAACGGTTTTCATTGTCATCATGGAAAGGGCGGAGAAGCTATAGTAGTTTTAAAAACTATGAAAAACTATAAATTGCATCCAAAGGCCGGCCCTGGTCGACCAAGGGGCAGTCCGAATAAACTTAGCCGAACCTCGAAAGAAAATATAGCTTGGGTTTTTCAGGAAATCGGAGATCGGCAAGCCCTGAAAAAATGGGTTGAATCGAATCCCAGAAATAGGACTATTTTTTACACACAGATGTATACCAAATTAATTGCCTTGGAAGTTGCTCATTCTGGTGAAGTTGAGGCCCGAGTAGTCTTTATTATGCCGCGTCCGGGCAAGCCAGAGGAAAAAAAGTGAGTATACCCAAAGGATTCCGCCATAGTGCAGAGACAAAACTAAAGATAAGTCTCGCTAAAAAAGGTCATGTGGTAAGTGAGAAAACAAGGGAAAAATTACGGTTAGCCAGTACTGGAAATCAAAATTGTATCGGACATTATCCGTCGGAAACCACCAGGGTAAAGATGAGCCTAGCCAAGAAAGGACCGAAAGGTCCCAATTGGAAGGGTGGAATCCATCATACACGCCTTGGCTATATTGAGCGACTTTGCCCAAATCATCCTCATGCCAATTCTCTTGGCTATATTCTTGAACATCGACTCATCATGGAAATTTATATCGGGCGGGTTTTGCTCCCAACTGAAATTGTCCATCACATCAATGGTATCAGAGACGACAATCGGATAGAAAATCTGATGTTATTCAATGGTCAAAAAGAACATCGCACCCATCACGTAAAGCAGGGAGAAAAAAAATTTAATGGATAAGATCATCTATGTCGCGACTGAACGCCAGGCGGCCTTTCATGCCGCACCCGAGATGTTTAAACTTTATGGCGGGGCTATGGGCGGAGGCAAGACTTATGCTCTGTGTGCAGAAGGTATTGCTTTGTCTATTTCCTGGCCTGGCAACCGTGGCTACATCTGCCGGCATGAGCTCAAGAGCTTCAAACGCACGACACTTCTGGTTCTCGATGATATGCTCGAGCGCTCGGGGTTAATTTCGAATCATCATCAGACCGATAATTATTATCTACTCAGGAATGGCTCAACGATCTATTACGGTGGCCTCGGAGACGACGTAAGCGCCATTGAAAAGTTGAAGTCAATGGAATTAGGTTGGTATGCGATAGATGAAGCCTCAGAGACTTCTGAGAAGTTCTTTCTCATGCTGGCTTCGCGGTTAAGACTCAAGCTCCCAGGCATTCGCTACTTCGGACTCCTGGCTTCTAATCCCGATCCCGGTTGGCTCAAATATCGGTTCATAGACAAGAAGCAGGCTGAGCATATTTTCGTCCCGGCCTTACCCAGAGATAACCCTCATTTACCTCCGGATTATGTAGCTCGACTTCAATCCGTATTCCCCGAGGAATGGCAGAAACGGTTCATTGAAGGTGATTGGGGAGCCTTTGAGGGCACGAATAATGTCTTTCCCTATGGGGCTATTAGAGATGCTCTCATAAAGGAAATTAAGGCTAGTCCGCCGAAAGAAATCGGGGTCGATGTGGCACGATATGGAGACGATGAATCTATCATCGCTTATCGAGAAGGAGCGCAGTTTTCAATTCTGGAGGTTATAAGAAAATCTGACCTTATGTCGCTGACGGGGCGAATTGTTCATTATATCAAAACAAAAAATCCCGATGCCACGAAAATTGATGCTGATGGCATGGGAGCCGGCGTTGTCGATAGGCTGAGGGAGCAAAAATATCCCGTGATCGAAGTCCACGCTGGCGCGAAGGCAAATAACCCGGAACGGTTTGCAAACCAAAAGGCAGAGATTTACTGGGGCTTTCGTGAGCGGCTTTTGGCCGGCGATGTTGTCCTACCCGATGATCTCGAACTTCAGGCCCAACTTACGAGTTGCACCTACAGGATTAAATCCTCCGGACAGATCGAGATAACTCCGAAAGACGAAATGAAGAAGCAGGGGCTTAAAAGTCCGGATCGGGCCGAGGGGATAATTTATGCAGCGGCAAATTTGAGTCCGGGTGCTTACTTTGGTTTTACAAAACATGAGGTCTATTGATGCGAATAGCTGAATTCATCCCGGGAGTGAAGGAGATCATCGCCCTTAGAACCGAGGTCAAACATTTGCGATCCGTCCAGGAGAATATGCTTGTCGCCGGCGATGCGGAACAACAGGCGAAATATAAAGGCAATAATTATCAGACATATGAAAAGGCCGTCAACGAAATCTCGAGGAAATACCAGGGTATAGCCGATTGGGGTATCCTGCAAACTGGAAATGTCATTGATCTGCGGGCCGCGTTTATCATCGGCCAGGGACTGAAGCTCACGGCCAAAACGGAAGACGCTGAGAATGAAATGGCATTCGCCCAGAAATTCATCGAGGACAACGGCCTCGATCACGAACTCGCCCAGGATCTGGCGAAGGAAGCGGAGATTGAAGGCAAGATGCTGATCAAATTATTCGCCGAATCAATCGCCGATCCGAATGACGAGACCAAGAAGCGGACGAAGATCATGATTCGGTGGGTGAGCTGGACACAGACGAAATATAAGATTGAAACTGATGCGAATGATTACGCAAAAATTGAGAAGGCAATATGGAAGGAAGAAGGGAAATCCAGCGAGACCCTTGAACCGCCGATCTTTGTTTATAAGAAATTCGGCGGCCGCCTGAATATGCCGAATGATGCTATGCCACGAGTCGGGAAATGCCTGACACAGATCGACAATCTCGATAAGGCACTCCGGGATTGGCGAAAGATTAATGAATTATATGCGGCTCCGACGCCGGACTTCGAGTGTGAAACGGCACAAGAGGCTGAGGCCTGCAACCTTTGGCTCACAAAAGTGAATTGGAAGATAGGCAAGGGATTCGCACATACCTCAAAATTCAGTTATAAGCAGCCGGATGCCTCCGGCCAGCAGGCCATCGAAAATGAAATCATTACGCTGATGAAGATGATATCGGGGACGACGGGTGTTCCGATTCATTTCCTGGGGGCGCCGGAACTCACGACGAAATACGGCGCGGCGAATGAAAGCCTGCTCGAACTAATTGAGGCGTCGACCTCGAAGGAACGCGAAATCTGGAGGGGCGGATACCAGGAATTGATAACAAAGGCGATGTTGATGTGGAACGCCGAAAGTCAACTGACGCCGCTCGATCCTAATAAGGTTGGTGTTGAACTTGTGAGAATCACCCAGGCGCAATGGGACCGTATTGAAAAGGTATATTTGCCGATGTTCCTGGGCGCTGCGCTTACGTTACCGGGATTGCTTGAGCAGGTACCCGGGCTAGATGTTAAGGCGGAGCAGAAACGGCGTGATGAGGAAGATGGGAAAGCGTTTGAGAAATTTACAAAGAAAATCCCGGTAGCGGACGAAGGAGAATTAGATGCCGTATGAAAATGAGCATTCATGTCGGATCAAGGACCCGGGTGCATTTCAGCCGGATTCTTTTCGTCGAATGAAAACTGGAATCCTTTCAATCATCATTGGGAGGTTGAAGGGCGAATCCAAGACTACGACTCAGGCCTATCGTTATCCCACGGCGGACTGGAGCGAGGATGCTGCGCGAAAGCATTGCCAGGACAATGACGGCCGGTTTGAGCCGGCGGCAAAGGAGTAATCAAAAATGAGTGAAGGATCGCACATGATCGGCGGACGGACCTATCGAAACGTCATTACGACAAACGAACAGAAGCCTACGGGTCCGCTTGAGCCTCAGAAACTGAAGATCATAACGACGGCGATCATCCCAGACGCGCCGAAGGTTGCGCCTCCGATCGTCGGGACGGATCTAAGCAAGATGATCACGACGCACGACGAGCCGAAAAAGGATGCGGCGGATATCTTGTATGAATCCGATATGGATTATGCGGTAAAGGCAGCCCAACGAGTAGATGAGGATTTCAAGGCGGATACCAAGGAAACCCCCTTAGCCAAGAAACCTGGCCGCCCGAAGAAGGAGAAATAAAGAATGGCAAAAAGAGGTGGAGCAAAAGAACAATTACTCAGGGAATTTATAACGGCTTTTGCCATAACTGTTGGAATCAAGGCAGACAAGAAAACATATAACGAGGCATGGAGAATGCTCTGGCAGAGAATTAACAGAATCGAATTATTTAAAAAAAATACCAAATAAAAACCATGAAATATTTTCGTAAATGGTTACTTCGACGCCGGATTAAGAGGGCTCAATCTCTGATTCTGAAGATCGAAGATACTCTCTGCGCTATGAATGCGCCCCGGTGGAAGCGGAAACAAATCTGGCGTGATTTCATCAAGACCAGTTCGGGGCGGGAGACCATCCTAACCATTTTAAACGAGGCGGGCAAATGAAGATCAAAATCGCAGGCGAACAAATCCAGGAAATGGCAGCTGAGGAAATCCTGGATCATGTGAGCACATCTGCCTATTTACGAATTAAAGGCAAAGATAATAAACCTAATTTTCGCGCCTATTGTATCGGCCATGAAGGCGAATCATCCGGCAAGGTCGTCGGTATGGGTCGCGTCATCAAGAAGTGGGCGCATTCTGCGATCGAAAATATCAACAAAAAGCTCGCTTTGGGGACAAAGATTTTCCACATGCACGGCCCCACGAATGAGCACGAAGGCCGAAAGCCCATCGGCGAAATCGTCGGGAAAACACTTTCCGATATCGCTGGGAAGTTGTCGGCCATCGCTATTGCCTATATTTATCCAGCTTATCACGACGTTCCCCTGGATGTGGCGTCGATTGAGGCGGAAATTAATATGCCCGAAACGATCAATGCCAACGCCCGTGCGGTGGATGTTGATATTGAGGAAATAACGGGGATTGCCCTAGGCAATTCCGCGATTGTAAAACCCGGATTCGCAGGCGCGACGCTCCTGGCCTCATTACAGGAGTTTGTCGACAATGCGGATCGCGGCAACCGCTCCAAAGGAGGAGGCGAAACCATGACTCTTGATGAAATCAAAACGGCCATCAAGGAGGGACGCTATCGGCTCTCCGACGTTTTCGGAGACGATGAGATTTCCAAAGATCCGTCAGTTCTACGGCTCGTAAGGGGAGAAACGCAGGCGGAATTTGAACACCGCACGCGGACGGACAAGAAGTTCGACGAAGAACGGGCAAAATGGGAGAAAGAAAAAAAGGCCCTGGAAGATCAGGTAAAGGCGGAAGGCCAGAAGGGCCTGAAATCCGATGCTGTTGAAAAGCTTAAGGACATTATCTCCCAGCGCAAACTTGACGAAAAACAGGTTAAGTTTGTACAAAAGGATTTTCCCAAATTCGCGCCCACGACCGGCGACGCCTTGATCAGAGATCTCAACAAATTCGTCGATGATCAGCTCACTGAGTATGATCAGGCGGCGGAATTGTTCGGGGTGAAGGGTGATGGCAAAGGCAAGACGAATGCCGGAGTCGGGGCTGGAAAGGAAAGTCCCAATCCGCTCGAGGATGAACTCACGCCGGACGCATTAAGGGACGATAAGAAAATTTAAGCCATAAGGAGAAAACACATGGCAGAAACTGGATTAAAACTCAGAACCGCCGCGCCTTCGGGTGACTGGCGGTCATTCCTAGTGATCGCGCCTTCGGGTGGTGTCACCAAGGGCCAAATGGACCTCATCCATGACACCGTAGGGGTCTATGCCCAGGATGCGGATGCGGGTGAGGAGGTGGCCTTTATCTACCACGCCGAGAAGATCGTTGTTCCCAAACACCATGCCACAGCCGGCCCCGCTTTTGACGCTGGGGATAAGGTCTTCTTCGATCACCCCAACGCAGAGGTCAACACCACGGCGGGCGGGTATTATCTGTGTGGGATCGCGCTCGTAGCGGCCGCTGCACTCGATACCGAAGTCAAGATCGACCTCGATGGAGCCGCGGTTACCGCGGTCTAAGGAGGATGACATGAAAGGCTTACTCATCAAAGACTGGACAAAGTTCGATTTCCAGAATGCTGATCATCGGGCTCTCCTCGCCAAGAACCTCGGTAAGTTCCTCGCGGAACCCAACCGGAACCCGGAGATAAAGGTCGCATTGCGAAAGATTCAGGAGTTTGGCTCGCCCCAGGACTTTCCTACCTCTGTTCTGGCAGTTCTCGACAAGTACCATCTCACCACACAATATGACACAGGCTGGGAAAGCATTTTCAATGTGAGGGATTTCTCCGGGACAAACCGGAACGGCTTCGATATTTCGGACGTTCAGAGTGGACTTATCTTCGACAAAATTCCCATTGGCCTAAAGCTCGATGTTCACAAAATGTGGGGCTCAAAGGTGCATATCTATTTCGATTTCTACGGCGGGGCACTCGGCTGGCATCGGAGCCTGTTCGATGACATGGAATACTGGACGATCGAAGATAATGCCATTGAATTCCGAAACAAAGCCTATGCTAAACAGGCTCAGGTATTCTATGCTTTGATCGAGGCAGTCGGCGGGCTCGGTGCTGTAGCATGGCAAGCACATCCTGATGGAGTGGTCGCTGGTCAGGCTGGATATCTCGCCGGAAGAGATATGGCTACGGCTAATGCGGCTGCGCTTCAGATCCTTACTAGTGTAGCTAATAAGGGCTATGGCGTGACAGCGCAGAATGCGAATTTCATTGCGCTGGTTCCCGAACAACTTCGGGGCCGGGCAATGCAGGCGTTGGCTTGGCAGCAACAGGCATTTGTCGGCAGTCCGACGCGGGCAAATTATCGCTTCAATGTGATTTCCACCACCATGCTTGCAGACGTGACTCATGCCTGGATGATTCTGCCGAAGTTCAAACTCGTGGCCGGGATTCGGATGGACCTCGCTACATTTACCTCATTCGATATGCTGTCCTATACGGACGCAGCGGCGGGGTGGATGCGATACGGAGGGGCCATCGGGGACACAGATCAAATCGTTCGGATGGCACTGTAACCATAGGCTAGGGGAGGCGTGATCCTTTGACAACGCGGACGGAGGGGTAGGGCAACTTGCCCTTCCGTCTTTTTATTAGAGAAATGACATGAGTGCGATGATTAGAACCAGCGATGCCCGGGTGAGCCATATCATGGCTATAAAACGTGAGCAGGATCGCAATCGGCAGACCTATCGGGAAATCATGCAAAACGGCAGGGCGGCGAGGGTCGAGACGTTGGCAAAGAAGCTCCCGGATGGCTCTTGGGCCGGCCAACGATGCTTTATTGTCGGCGGCGGACCATCTCTCAGAGGGTTTGATTTCTCGCGGCTTAAAGGTGAGCGTGTCATCGCCATCAATAAATCTTTTTATGACGTTCCCTTCGCGGATGTTGTGTTCGGGATGGATCGACCATTCCTGGACTGGGTTATGGAAGGGAAGTTCGGCGCTAATTTTAAAGTTGCTTTTGAAGCATTTAAGGGTATCAAACTTTGGTTGGATCTCTCGAATTATTCCTATCCCCCGGGAGTTTATTCCATTCCATCTGCCGGCGAGATCGGCTGGACAAAGAGCCTTAAGGAAGGACTTTATCATGGCCAGAATTCGGGCTATGGGGCGATAAATTTGGCGATAGTTCTTGGAGCGAATCCAATTTATCTCTTAGGATTTGATTGTTCTATAAGTGCCCTAGGCGAAAAACATTATCACGATGGCTATCCTTCCGGGTCGAATCCGGATGCATTGAATAGATTCAAACGGTGCTTCGAAGCCGGGGCGGCGCTGCTTAATGGCAGGCCCCGGATTGTCAATCTCAACCCGAATTCGGCACTCAGATGCTTCGAGTTCGGTAATAAGGACACCCTATGGCAATAATCACAACGAGAGACACCCGAGTTGCGGAAATCATGGCCCTGCGGCAAAGACAAGGGGCGAATCAGCCAGGCCAAAGGACATATAGGACGGCTATTTCCGCGAAGGCAGATATGCCCGTCGGCCCGATGGTCACGGCGATAACCCCTACGGGGGATCGCCCGTTGCCCTTTGCTTTGTGTCAGAAATGGATGGCGAATCAGACGCGGAAGCCGGATCAGTGGATCGTCGTGGATGATGGCAAGATTCCAATGAATCCGTCCGGGGAATTTCAATATGTGCGCCGAGAACCACGACCAGATGATCCGCCGCATACGCTTTGCGCCAATATAGCGGTAGCACTTTCTTTGGTCAAGGGTGACAAGATCCTCATCATCGAGGATGACGAATACTATGCCCCGGAATATGTCGCGGAAATGTCGAGTCGAATGGAATCCTATGAGGTCGTCGGCATTGGGGACTCGAAATATTATTATCTTCCAACAGGCCGGTGGAATACTTTTGGCAATAGGGGTCATGCTTCACTTGCGCAGACTGGATTCCGGGTATCGCTTCTTCCGAAACTCTCGGAATTTCTCGCTACGGGAAACGTCATCGACTGGCTCGATATGAAGATATGGTCATGGGTCGATGATTCAAAAAAGACGACAAAGCCCATAAGTTTCATGTTATTTGTTGATTCGGCCAAATCACTCTATGTGGGGATAAAAGGCTTGCCAGGGCGCAATGGAATGGGGGAGGGACACAATCCGGTTGTCGTCCAGAGATACCATCCGGATACTGCAGATCGGGCGAAACTCAAGCAATGGATTCCTAAAGATTATCAGGTTTATTTAGATATCCTTGCGGGGATGAAATGAATACTCGATTCGATGGATTGGTGACTTCGATAGAGATAGAAGAGAAACGATTGAATCAACATATCCCGGAATGGCGGGCATTTTTAGAACTTGCCTCCGGATATTTTACGGCTCATGGGATAATGCGTCCTATTATTGTCGAGATTGGAATTTTGGATGGGGCGCAACGGCGATTTTATGAGAATCTCCTGAATGCTGAGTACATTGGAATTGATAGCGGGATGGAGGGGACCATGATGGGCAATCCTGATATTGCCGGCGATTCGAGACTTCCGGAGACACTTGAGAAATTAAAGGCTCGGCTAGCCGGTCGAATGATCGATCTGCTTTTCATTGATGGCCTACATACCTACGAGGGTGTGAAATCTGATTATGAGATTTATGGCCCGATGACAAAACATATTATTGCTTTTCATGATATTCATACGCCTAAACTCTATCCCGGGGATTCGGTTGATGTAGCACGACTGTGGGGGGAGATCCTGGCGACGAATAAGACGGATACTATCATCACGATTCAGCATCACAACCCGAGGCATCCGGAGGAATTCAACGGCCGGCCGCTCGGGATCGGGCTGGTGATTAAGGGTTAAAACGAATGAGGATCTCAGTAATTTCGCATTGGCAAAACGAGGAGTTTCTCGCCCCCTTCTACCTGGGTCATTACGCCTATGCCGACGAAATCATCATCATGCTCGATAAATCGACAACGGATAGAAGCGCTGAAATTATCGGGCAATATTCTAATGCACGGTTTGAATACGTCGATCATGGCGGAAAAATTAATGATCGTCTATTGAGAGACATGCTGAATGACCTGGCTGCCAGCTTGAAAAGCGATTGGATTATTAATGCCGACTCCGATGAACTGGCATTCCCGTATGGGATGGGAGACCCAAGGATGGCCCTTGAACAGGCCGATGGGGACCTTATCGAAGTATGGTTCCGATGGGTCTATCGCCACAAAACGGATGCCGACCTTGACCCCTCGAAACCTGCAATCTTCCAACGTCGGCATGGTGGGAAATATACGATCTGGCCGAACTGCGACGACAAATTTATGAAGCCCTGCATTATCAAACCGGAAGCGGGGATTCGATGGGGCATCGGTCGACATAGTTTCGAGCCGAATCCGCGAGTTAAGATCTCCACCACGAAATTTGACGGTGTGCATTGGCAGATGGCGGACCCCGATATGGCGGTAAGGCGAAGTATCGAGCGCACGAGCGGTGCCGGTAGATTGAGTGATGAAAACGTTAAGCACGGGTGGGGAGTTCGAAACTGGACGGAGGCCATGATCCGGACCGAATGCGCGGCGCACTTGAACGACCCCCAGGTATTTTAGGGAAATGAATTACACAAATAATATTATGGGTTGGATATCCGACCTGGAACTCCAATGGTTA
>Ga0315284_10009635_pt1 | contig 13768 bp, 10 predicted proteins | sample YL17G09_16_MG_FD_203696 | JGI IMG/M metagenome (GOLD analysis project Ga0315284, IMG submission 203696) | Sediment microbial communities from Yellowstone Lake, YNP, Wyoming, USA - YL17G09_16 | ecosystem: Environmental > Aquatic > Freshwater > Lake > Sediment | place: USA: Wyoming | collected...
AGGAGTGCGCAGCGTTGCGCAGAAAATGAGGCAACTCACGCGCAACGCACGCTTGGTTTTTGATTACTTGCGGATGACAGAAAACTCATGCGTCTGCCCCAGTCGGAATTAGAACAAATTTACCGTGGGTCTCTGTCGCCCAGATATGACAACGGGTGACCAATCCCGTGGTGCGAGTGGTCATACCTTGCTGCCGCCTCCTTCATTGATTTCTGCCAGCGTCGCGCGGCAGTCAGCCAGCAACCTTTTCAATTGCCGCCGTTCATCCTTCGCCGCCTGGGAATACCTACCATGCTTCGTCACGGCCCGCCGGATGCGCTCGATGCCTTCCGCAGTCTTCGGCCCGGTACTGAGCCCGCCATGAATGCGGCAGCGTCCGTTTCGCATCGCTGGACACTGGCAGGAGGTTCCGCGCCTGGTCATTGCCCCGCACCGCGGCGCCCTGGAGAACTCCCCTGGCGGATTCCCGTTCTTGAGCCATCCGCGCCAACTGTCATGGGGTGAACTAGGCATTTTCATCCCCCTCCCCCTCTCCCATAAGCCCCCGGTCTCCGGTCTTCATGCTGCCGGCAATAACCGCCTGCCCGCCTTCCGACACTTGAACATGTTGGACTACCACAATCTGCTTACCCCCCGCCCGGATCTTTTGCAGAGCGAGGAATCCCTCCTGATAAACCTGTATCAGGCGAGCCGCTGCATTTGTCAGCCTCACCATTTCAACGGGTGGCAGCCGATTGTCGGCCGCACGTGCAAGCAACTTCATTCCGAAATGGTGAAGACCCGCTAGTTGATGACAGAGCATTTTTTCCAGGGAGTTCCCGGCCTGTACGGATTCTGATGCATCTGCGGCCGCTTCGAGAATCCCAGCAGCGTCTGCTGCCTCCATTCGCTGCTCTGAAGCATCCACAGCGACCATGTGAGGATGTCTCAAAGTGTCAATTAACCACTCCTTCCTGAAACGATCTTCGGAATCTGTCGGATCGACATGAACGACTTCTCCGGCTCCGGCAACCAACTCTCCTATCGGCCTCAGCAAATTTTCCGCCTCTGCCCGGGCTTGCCTTGCCTCATAAATGTTCAACGACCTATCTGCTGGCCGAGAAATGTTTTCCAACCGATTTGCTCGTATGAGGGAGCGGACCGCTTCTCCGCCGCGTTTTTTTGATTCAGATGGCATAGGTCACTCTCAGCATTTCCATACGTGATATTCGCATCGCTGCACGTTGCACCTTTTGGAGCGCTCGAATTGCCTTGTTCCCGCGCCCGCTTGGTTCAGTTGCCACGAGACGCCCTCCACTGTCCTGAGCGCTCGCCGCCCTGATCGGGTGCGGTTTCCTGTATGGAACTCCGCCGCCTCCATGCTTCAATGCCTTCGCGCCATTCATTCACCCAGGCATTGCCGACCAGCACCGGCCCGGCATACCCCTTGTCAAACTATGGCCGAAGGGTTTTGACCTGCGATATCTGCATGTACATGCGCTTCCGACGAGTCAGAACGGCGCTTACGAGATAGCGCGAATCCGACTTTTCGCTTCTCCGGTCTCATGATCTTGATCCGGTCCCGCGGTATCTTGCAACTCCAGCCGCCTTGATGGTCTTTCGTCACATCGTAGCCGGCGCGGGTGAGCTTTCTTGCCCATCGTTCGCTGAAGGTCCAGGCGTCCCACGTTGCCCCCGGTAGATCGTTGATGCGCAGGACGGTTTCGCGCTCTTCAGCAGATAATTTGAAGTCTGTCATTCGGATCTACTCCATTTCATGTATGGAAAGGGCGCACTCGGTTATTTTCCTGTGGGCTCCAGAGAAAAGGCCTTCTACCGTATCCCTGTGGTCACAGCTTTGAGCTCCGGTCATTTTTTTCCTTTCGCGCCTTCAGGGGGCAACCAGTGCACCCGGCGCACTTGCCAGCCTCGCAGCATTCCGGCATTGCCTTGCCCGGCATGAAAGCTTGGACGGCCGCCACGTTCGCCCTCAAATATGCCGGCTTGCGCCTTTGATTGCGCTTCGTGCCATGCCAGAGCAGATGCCTGTTGCCCTCGAAGAGTTCGCCCTGTCGTTGGTCGATTTCGTGTAGCGTGTAGGGTTGTGTAGTCATTTTCCTACTTTCCCCGCGAGAGAGAGTTTCTATAGGAAATAACTGGAAAGTGTACCCAGTTACGACACTGACAGCCCGACGCCCTCATAGATCACCCCCGTGTTTTGTCGCTTTTTAGAAAACTTCTCGGCCATTCGCCGCCCGAATTCCCGTTGCCCGAGCGTTTCTTTTTCTCGAAAACCATGTCCCTCTGCCCATGCGCGGTATGCCTTGAACAGATCGCTTCCGGTAGCAAAGCGGTATGGTTCCGCGATGCATCGTTCCCCGATGAAGTCAGCCAACAGGTCGGAATCTTCCCTGTATTCGTCCGTGGCGGCCCTGACGCAATCGGGCGGGTCAAGGCCTCGCTGCTGCCATGCAAGGCAGCCACGTACCAGCCAAGCGAGAATGCCGGGCATTTCCGCGGAGAGCTTGTCATCAAGCCATAAGTCGATATTGGTGCCGGAAAATTGCCGCAGGAATGGAATGATTCGGACGCGCCGCCAGAATCCGAAACTGTCATCCGAAACGCGCGGGCGGTGATTCACTGCCAGCCAGAATTTCGCGACAGGTTGAAATGTGAACCACTCCCCGTGAAGGAATCGGGCGCTGATCGGATCGCAACCGGTCAAGGCCTTCACCCGGGCTTCATTCAGTCTCGCGCTTTGGTTGGTCTCGCTGGCGGTAACGAAGCGCCGACCGACAAGCGCGGCCAGGTCATTCGGGATTCCGCCGCGCTCCTGTTGTTCGAGGGTAGAAAACGGCATGTTGTGCCCGAGATCGCCCAGGGCTTTCCGCAGCGTGTTGAGAAATATCCCCTTTCCGTTTGAGCCGGTCCCGTAGCACACGAAAAGAATTTGCTCGCGGGTATCTCCCGAAATGGAATATCCGGCGGCACGGAAAAGGAAGTCGATCAATTCGCGGTTGCCGTCAAAAACTTCCTCAAGAAATTGCAGCCATCGCGGGCAGGTTGCGGCTGGGTTGAAGTCAATGCCCGAATGAAAATTAATGCGGTCCTCCGGTCGCCCAGGGCGTAACACTCCGGTGTGAAGGTCAAGAATTCCGTTGCCGACAGCCAGTAGAAACGGGTTGGAGTTCCACCCGTCGCCGGTATCGGCCAAGGCTCTTTCCGATCGAGCCAGGCTCAGTGACGCTTCAAGTTTCTGTCGTGATTCCGAGGATATGGCCCACTTCGATTCTCTACCGCGTTCTGCCAAGTCTTGAAGCGCTTCGGCTCGCCGGTATCGTTCGCGGGCTGCCTCTTTCGCCAGGCGGTAAAGCTCGCCGTCGCGGTCTGCCTGCCAGTAGTGATGTCCCCACAGCAGCCATTGCGCCCGGCGGTGATCGTAAAGCACGCGTCCTGTGTTTAATGTCCCGAACAATTCGGCATTGCCGGAATCAGTTTGGGGAAACTCCGTTGCGGTTTCGGTCCCGGTCGCCGGTGAAGTTCGTGGCGTCCACTCCTCGGCCCCTTCGGCCAGCCGGCAGAGGGTTTCGGCGGCCTCCTGCGGATCGCGCCCTTGCAGCCAATCCGAAACGTCGCCCTTCGGCGGCAGGCCCGGGAGTTCAAGAATTTTCACCGATGCCACGCGGCCATGAAGACTTGCCGCCACCTGTTGCGCGTGCTTTCGGCCGGGTTCGTCATTGTCGGGGAGAATTGTTACCTGTTGACCGGATCGGAAATGCTCGCTGAGCTCCGAGGTCCACTTTCCAGCGCCCCCGGCGTTGCACGTTGCGACCATGCCCAGGGCTCGAAGGTTGTCGGCGTCTTTTTCGCCTTCGACCACGAAAACATATTCAGCCTCGGCGAGCTCCGGTAGGCAGTAGGGAATTGGCTTCACGCCTTCGAGTTTCCAGGTCCATCCACCGTTGCCGTCCGGCCGCCGTTGTCGGAAGTCTTTGGGCTCATATCGCACGGCCTGATACGAAAGCTCGCCGTCCGCGGTTCGGTAATCGTAGGTTGCGACTATGCGCCGCTTTTCCTTCGGCGCTTCCTGCCCGTTGCCGTTCCCATTCGGCAGGCCGCGCTCTTTGAGCCAGCCAGTCACGCTCCTCTTGTCGTCCGGTGAAAGATCCGCACACCATGCAGCCAGGTCCCAGGCGTTTCCGCCGGAATTGCACGGGCTGCAAAACCAACAGTTTTTGCCGGTGTCCACTCGCAAGGAAGGTTCTTTGTCGGCGTGCCTCGGGCATAGAAAGCGGATTTCGTTGCCGCTCGTTTTGCCTTGCTGAAGGCCGGCCCTTTTGGCAATTTCAAGACAGGTTGATATCATCGCCGCCTCCCATCGCCCGCTGCGCGCCCGATCGTTTCGCCAGGCAGGATCGGTCTCTGACAGCTTCGGCATGTCCATTCGTCGCGTGATGTATCATTGACGGGACGCACGGAATCGGCGATAATTTCAGTAGCCGAAAGAGATTTGCAGGCCGCTTTGGGAGTCTCGCCCCGGGCGGCCGATTTCGTTTGTGGCATGGCCGCCCCCTATCCGCGCGAACGTGATCGAATGTAATCCTCGATCTCATCAGAGCGCCAGGCGACGGACTTGCCGACCCTCACCGGCCGAGGAAAATCCGGATCGTCCCTACGTAGACTCCAAAGAGTTGTTCGCCGCACGTCCAGGCGTTCAGCGACCCTCATTTGCTTCATCAGTTTAACTTCGTTGTTTTTATCCATGCTCTTCCGCCTCCCGTTGCTGTGCTTCAAATGCGTTCACATATAGGGGTTTCATGCAACGTCGCGAAAGGCACTGGCGGTTTTAAGTGCTTGAAAATAGAGGGAAGAAATATTTGCGGGATTTGAAAAACGACATTTAGGGGTGGGTTGCATGTAACCTGCGCAATCCGCCCCATGACCGGCGGAATCACTCGGTATTGCGGCGAGCCTTCACGCGGGATTGGTTTTTGTTCAGGATCTTTTTGGCGTTGGCCAGGTGCTTGGCAACCATTTGCCGGGTTATGCTCATCCGCTCGGCAATCTTGATATTGGACAGCCTCCATCCGAATTTCAATCGGAATGCTACGTCTCGCTTTTCGGTCAACACTGACAGGTCGTATTCGTTGAAGGTGGTATCCGGCGGACCCAGTCCTTCAAAGCCCTTCGCTGCCGCCTTCTCGGATTTCTTGCTTGGCGGGGGATCATTGTCTCCATCCGGTGCCGCTTCCACAGGCCTTGCCGACCTGGCCAACTGTTCCTCTAACCGCCTTTGGCCTTCCTTTTGCGCGTCCAGAAATTTCGCCATGAACTCCGCCAATTCCGCCCTTATTGGTTCCGGAGATTTGTGAAGATCCCTCATCTCGGATTTGAACCATGGATCAAGATCATTTGCCGAGGGGCATCTTTTAATGTACGCCAAAAGGACTTCCAATTTCTGATCACGGTTAGGAGCTTCGTTATAAAAACGCCGGATAATGGGACGACAGATCTCGATCAATTGCAGTTGGAACCTATGCTCTCGCACTTTCGACAACAGATTTGGCTTGGGCGACTTCTGTGTACCACGAAGCAGGGCATCCCTAATTCTGGCTCGGACTGGATCTATGGGTTTAGCAATGACAGGCTGACCGCAATGTGAGCACTGCTCCACACAATGCTGAAGGCCGGCTTCATATTTGTGGCAATTGCTTATTACTTTGACTCCGGTAACATGAGTTCGTGAAGCGTCACGGGCTTTTTCTGGGCCGAGATCCCCAGGAGAGTTTGAAAGGCCGCCATAGGGGTCTTGCGCCGATTGTACCGAAACACGCGCATGTCCTTGGGATATTCTGACCGTCCCATGATCCCAATTTGGCAGATCCTTCAACCGGAGTCAAAGTAATAAGCAATTTGTGGCAATTGGTGCAGGTATACGACCAGCTGCTGGCAACCTCATCCTTCTTATCGCTAACGCCCTTATCGTTCGTCATCTCCACCTTCCCGGGGATTTCCGAATTGGTTGGCCGGCAGGACGGCGGAAAGTTTCCGTCTTTTCGCTGATCAAGCTATCCGGCCAATGTCATTATGCCTCGCTCTTTTCTACTGCCTGCAAATCTGAAACCATGATCATCAGCTTCCGGGCCCATGCCTCGAGGGCTTCTCGCTTCTCTGCATCGTAACCATGACGGTCATATACCGCGGTGATGCCGGGCTCCACGTGATTCAGGATCTTAGAGACCACCAGGCGCGGGATGCCCATGCCTGTCATGAGGCTGGCGGCCGTCCTCCTCAGGTCATGTGGCGTGAATTCAACCCCTGATTTCTTCTCGAGCTCTTCCGCTGCCTTGCCGATCCATTGAAAGCAGGTGTTGGGCTTTCTGCCCTGAAAAACATAGGGCGATGGCGGATCCTCGCTGCGGTTGCGCTTCTGCCGGCGCGTGTGATTTTGGTCTGCCAGCGTCTTCATGCCGGAAATGATCCATACAGCCTGCGGGCTCAATGGTACGCGGTGAGTGAGCTTGTTCTTTGTGCGTCCCCCTGGAATAGTCCACCAGCCACGATCAAGATCAAGTTCGGTCCATTGCATGCCGCGAACCTCGCCGGAGCGCTGCGCCGTGAGCAGCAGTAGCCGGAAAATAGCTTTGGTATCAGGCCTCAGCTCCTCCGTGGCCTTCCAAAGATTCTTAAGCTCATCCTCGGTCAATACACGTTCGCGCCGGTGTTCCTGAGCGGGGCGGGGAACCAAGTGCACCGGGTTGGAATCAACATATTCGTTGAGGATGCCCCAGTTGAATATCTTGTTGAGCGCCGCCCGCAGCCTGTTTGCCTGCGTTGGTGCCGTGGCTGCTTTGCGATCCAAGAGGGACCGCACATCCCGGCGGGTGATTTCCTTCGCACGCATGCTGCCGAAGTAGGGGAGCAGGTCATAGTCAAGGATGCGCTGGTCCTCCGGCCAGGATCTTTTTTTCAGCTTGGAGTGCCGCTCCATGTATTCCGTCGCCAGGGCTTTAAATGTTTCCGCCTGCCGTCCCTCCGCTATTGCCGTTGCGGGATTTCGATCATTTGCAACTTCGTTTAGCGCGGCCCGCGCCTTTTTCCTGGCTTCCTTCAGGGACAGGACAGGATAGTTTCCAAGACCGATCCGTTGCAGCCTGCCGGCAAAACGATAGTAAACGCCCCAGCTCTTGTGTCCGGTCTCGGTGACGCGGATGCACAACCCCGGCTGATCGTCGTCGAAGAATTCCGCGCGCTTGGCAGTCTTGAGTGCCTTGATCGTCTGATCGGTGAGATTAATGGTTGGCATTCCGGCCTCCCTGGGCGTAACCGGGGCGATTTTTCAAACCAACTGAGCGCTTATCAGTAGGTTCCTCCTTTTATTGCGGTTAACACCGGGTTAACAAAAAACCTATGAACAGGCCCGAAAACCGCTGAACAGATATAAACACATAATCCCTTGCAAAACAAGGGTAAAATGAGGATCATCTAAAAGATGCGGGGTTCATTACCGTTCGGGAAAGTTCCAATCGCGCCCACTCTTAATCAGTAGGTTTCAGGTTCGATTCCTGAACGGCTCACCAATAAAAGCAATAAGTTAGCGAAATCAACAAAAAGCAATAATTCCTACGGGGTCCCACTGGGGTTCCAGTTGGCACGAATTTGGGTCGGGCGCTTTACTGGCCGCCGCAGCCTACCCATTCGATCAATGCGATTAGTTCACAGGTGGTGAAGTCTTATTTATGTTGGCACCGTTCCGCAATGGGGATACCCTGTTCGTCCTCGATTCCTCCAGATCTGGATCCTAAACTGTAAAAAGATCTTGCACGCCATATCCACAGCATCCTCCGATAGAGCAGCTTTCCTGCCAGATCTTTTGACGCACGGTGAACCTCGATTTCATGGATAAGTGTCGGGAAGGATTACAGTTAATGGCGCAAGCCTATCTCTGGATTCTCCGAGATGGACAAGCAATAACTCCCTCCAAGCCGTTTAAATGCCGCCAGTTCGCGCCAATCCGCACTGAAAGCGAACTGCAATCTTGGAGCATGGTTAGTAAATTGCCTCAACTCAACCGGTGATGTGTCTTGTTTGAATGTAACCGTGGTGGTAGGAAGGAACTTTGATCCGGGCAGGTAACGCTTCAGATCCCTCCTGATCCCCGCTATCGCATACAGCTAGGACGCACGGTTCTGTAACAACCTCCATGCGGCTCTCAGCCATGCCAATATTCGTGCCCTTGCGGCAGGATTGCCTGAATCGATCTGAGGAATTTTGATATCATCCAGTTGTCGATGCAAAAAGCGGCTGGAGGGCAGCTCATTTGCATCCTCAGAGCACCGCCTATCCTCTTCCGAGTTGACCGTCGGCAGTGAGAGCTTTTTTGGACGGCATCGTTCGGCACCGCACTTTCCATGTGTCAGGAGAGAAGTACCTTGTACCTCTGATCGCGCAAATAATTCGCTTCGTCTGAGTACGCTGTCAGCAGTCCCCATATGTAAAGAGCCTTATCCCTTCCAGCAAATCCAGCTTCGGTGATGATTTCGCTAGTGAGACAGAGGAGAAATGTCATTTCCTGAAGAAGGACATCGGATCGGTATTTATTGTTGAGGAGAAGGTCCTCTTCGGTCCCGCTCTCTACTCTTAAGACTTGGCCGATATTCAGAACGAGGCCGCTCCAATGGCTGTGCGCCACGCTGGATAGTTCTTTGTAGAACCAATCCGATAGATACGTCAGGAAAAGATGGAGTGTAGGATCGTTAAGCGTCTGCCTCGATAATATCGCACCTGGGTGCGGAAAACGTCCTTTGGAAATCGCCATTTTTGGTGCACATACAGTATCGCGGTTATCAATAAACACTTGCTTCGCTCTGCCAAACTTCGATAGCCAATCCGTCCAATTCCGAGCACCAGCATAGGTGCTTGCATACAGTTCATATTTTCTATCGACTTCTTTCAGTCCGCTGTCCAAATACCAACAGAGCCTCGCCGGGTAATCGTCGAAGATAAAGACGACATTGAAAATAGCATCCAGAATTGTACGGCTGAGCGGCGCCAGAGCGAGTGCAAGCTCGGGCCGTCTAAGCGGGTCCTTGGGTATGTCTGCAGCCAAGAATCTTGAAGCACGGTAAACCCAGAAGGCATGCTTGAGCAAAAACTGGAACGGGACAGTATGAGCCGGATCACCCATTGTCGTGGGCCATTCTCGGCGAATGCGATTGATAGTCGCTTCTACCAACTGTTCGAGCGGGTCATTTAATAGCTGAAACTGAACCTGATTCTCTGGTTTGTTCCAGTCGGGATTCATAGCACGTGCTCATCACAGGGAGTTGTTAGAAACTTAGTCCCGCGTTATATCTACGCTGGTTTCCAGGCACGGGCGCAGGTCGAGATCGTTGGCGCCAACCTGGAGCCAGTCGTCGGGGCGTTGATAGAGGTCAAAGCCTCGGCCGATCTTGATCTTCCATCCATTGCTGAGCCGGACTTCCCGGTCATGCAGGGTGTTGTTCTCTGTGATTTCCAGATCGACCTCGAACTGCTTCAGGCTGTCGGCAATGGTAAAGAGTTTGGCCATGGCCTCGTCTTTCTCCAACTGGTTATCGAAGCGCGTTACCAATGTGATCTTCTTGGGTTTGCTCACGCGCACGGCCGTTTCGCAGAAGCGCAGAAAGTTGATGATCTGGTGGTGCTGGCGGATATAAGGGTCCTCGATCACAATTTCGGCGGCGCCGGGAAGGTAATCGCCAAAGATGCTATCGTAGGAGTATCCCGTTGCCCCGTAGTGGATGCGGTAATGCCGCTCCTTGGGCTCGCGGTGGGCTGCAGCGGGGAGAGGATCGGTCTCAGCGGCCGTGTCTTCTGCCTCGACTGCTCGAGGTGGTTCCGAGGAAGCGAGATTTATCTGCTTCGGCAGTACGACGGCAGGCTGGGTCGCTTGACCCCCTTCCTGCGCCCGGGTTCGAGAAGGATTCTGCGTAGCGGCCGCATCGCGTGATTCCGGACAGAATACCGTGATCAGATTTCCTTCCGGATCAAAGTAGCCGAGATTGATGCTCGCAAACTCATCGTCGGGCTTTTTCTTGTTGAGCTGCTCCTTGACCCGCCTCCGTCCTTCGATAGCATAGGCCAGGTACTCATTGATTTCTTCCTGGGTAGGCTCATCCCCTGGATGCAGCATCTTCACGAATGCGCAGACCGTCTTTAGAACGGCCGTCTGGTCCCTCTGGTCATAGCCCGGGCCTAGCTTACACGCGGCCTTCACTTGCGCGAAACGGTTCGTCTTTCGAGCCAGGTGATGAAAGGCTTCGGCCAGATACTCGATAATCAGTCCATAGCGCCGAGTCAGGTTCTCATCCTTGTTCTTCGGTATCTCCCAGCCAGGAAGGAATGTGTGAAAACGGTCGAGAATGGCCAGGTCGAAGATGGGATGCAAGGGCTTAAAAAGCGTGTGCTGGGGCGAGTTAACCACGGCCTCGATGGAATCGTCGATGTTGCCGACGAAGGCCAGGCTGGCGTTCGCAGTCACAGTCGAGGTGGAGCGGGTGAAGTTGCCATTGGCCATGTACTGCTTCATTATCTGAAACGTCTCTCTGTCGCGAACCGTGACCCCCTCGCCTACCTCATCGAATGCTACAACATCCCAAAAGCCGATGATCCCGACCTGCTTGCGGCCGTTGTTCCACCACAGCGTAGCGGCCGATGTCGGCGCACCGAGAAGCGTCGAGTAAGGGGAGAATTCGCTGAACGTATAGGATTTCCCGTTTCCACGAGGCCCGAGCTCAATAAAGTTGAAGTTTGCTTCTACTAAAGGGGCCAGGCGGCTCAAGTAATGGAATTTGATCCGCCGGCTCATCCAACCAGGCTCAAGGCCAAAAGACCGGATCAATACGTCAAGCCACTCATCCCGGGTGAATTGGCGCCGACCTTCAACAAGATCGTCGAAATTGAATCTTGAGAGCTGAATGGGTCTCAGCTGTTCGATATAAAAGGCATAATCATCGTCTTCGACATCATTGTGGGCCACCGTGCATTCGGCCCAGATGCCCCCTTCAAAAATACGGTCATTTTCCGCCTTATAATAACGATCGTTAATGGCGATGCGCGACGAGTTGAAATTCTCCATCCGCGCCCAAGGTCGTTTCTCCTTCTCAAAGTACTTCACATGAATCTTGTCGATGAATGTGTGCTTCCCCTTTTGCTGGACGATCATCTGTGCTCTATTGCTTTCGTCGGGGCGGACGTAGTTCTTCTGAATTGTCTCTAGCACGGCTGCCATGCCTTCCTGGATCTCACGCGGATCGTCGCTGGCGCAATAGCGAGCAAGCAGGAACTCCAGCACAAAAGATGGAACATTGGTGCCTTTTTTAACCTGGAGGAGGAGATCCTTGCGCACCACCGTGCCCGGGAAAACCTGGTTCAGCTTAAGATCGAGAGAATCTTGACTCATTCTAGGTACCCTGTCTTCAAATTGAGGTTGTTGGTCAGCGATAGGTTAGTGGACGGATCCAGAACCCGCACGGTGAAGTTGCCGGAAAAGTCATCCTTCATCCTGAGGCCAACGGCGAGGGCGACACCCGGTTTTATCCGCACGCCCCCGGTGGCCGGGTTAACGGACTGTCCGGACCCAACCCAGCCAACGACTTCCCCCTTGGAATCAACTGCTTCCAATGCTACCTCGATCTCGCTCTCTTCGGTAAACAGGCCGGCCTGCGGCCAAGTCAAATCCACCACCGGGCGGCGCGAAGTGATTCGATCGGATTTCCCCTGGCGATAAGTCAACGTCAGTGTGGCGGGCGAGGATTTTTTCGGCTTTTTGTCGGCGGCTTCCAGATGGATGGTCAAACATGGGAGCACACATTCCTGAAGTGAGAGACCCTCGTGGTAATACGTCTGGCCCCGCAAGTAGGGCACAAGCTTCCGCGGAGCGCCAAAGTCCTCAAAGTCTCCGGGGATGCCCAACTCCCCGCGCTCCATCACCAGGCTTGCCGAATCGGACCGGCCGCGCCCAAGCATGCAGCGGGTCTTTTCGATCAACCAGGTTCCTGATGGACGAGGGGCCACATCCCCCGCACTCTGCTCGTGAAACAGGATGAAACCATGATCTGTGGCTATCACTGCTTTGTCGAAACCGAGTTCCGCAACTTTGTTAATTCCCCTCAGGATCTGCCGTACCATAGCCGGAATTAATTGGAGCACGTGTAGCGTGCTCTCGTGGGCAATAGAATCAAGGTCCCGTGTGCGGATCATCAGCAAACGTATCTTCTCAGCCACCCTCGGCTTCTTTTGCCGGACCAATTCATCGAGCTCGATGTCCCCGCACTGATCGCCTTTGTAGGATTGCATATAGGCAAAGCGTGTCGCGGGCGTCGTCACCACATTCCCGTTGAGCGTGGTTACCAGCTTTCCTTCCCTGGGCATGAGTTTAAGCGCCGACTCCGCATTGGGCATCAGGCTGGCCATCCCGACCTCGGTGTAGGTCGGCAGCTGGGCGCAGACAGTTTGAAGTGTGACTGCGAGCTTGTCGGAAAGCTGCTTTTCGATCTCCACTCCCAATTCATAGCGCAAAGAATCAACCAGGAAATAAGCGACGCGGTTGCCGGCTTCCAAAGCCGGAGCCACCACTTTGGAAAACACTTCGCAATTGGAGATCAACTGGCTGCCGCTGGCAGGCCATCCTTCGGCAACCACCAACCGCACGAACTCAGCTTGCAGGGCCTCCACGGCCCGGCAGTATTCCAGCCGTGCGCGGGTTACGAGAGTTTCCAGGCCTTCATGATCACCCTGCCACTGGGTGACTGCCTGCTCCATCTCGCGGTGATGGCGATCAAGATCGCGCCAGGTCATCGCATATCCGTGCACGATCGACTCCAGGGTGGTGAATCTGGGTGTGCTCAGCCGCTGAGCAGCATCCATAAGCTCGAGCGCCCGTACGGCGAGGGACCATTCGGCCAGACGGTCTTCCTGATTCAGCCAGATCGACTTCTTACGGCTTTCAGCGATTTCCTTGGCCTGCTCGATTTGTCCCTGCAAGGCCCGGTCCACCAGACGGTGCAAATAGAAGCGCTCCTCGAACGAAAAGGTGTCTCGCTCTCCAAGGTGGGTCATCCCCTGAGACCGGCCGGCAAGGGCCAATTCATCCTCGATATTCTGCGCGGTCATGCGGTAAAGGTCCTTGTGATCTTCGTGCTTCCGCAATTCATCGCAGAGATCATAGATCAGGCTCTTTGCTTCCATACCCGCTCTGGGGATGGTCTCAAGAGCGGCCGGGATATCGCCCGCGGAATCAAAAGCGAATTCGCTGAAGAGGACCACCCGCCACAATTCTTCGGAGATCGACGGGCGGGTTTGCCCTTTGGTCTTGAGACGATGTCCGAGGCTTCGCTGAATGAACTCCCTGGCCTCCGCTGCCCAGGTCGGCTCATTCTTGAGCGCCGCTTCCTGGTGTGGTCTTGGCGACATGATTCCCAGGAGGATCTCTTTCGCCGAATTGGCTTCAAGAAGCGTTTTGAGCTTGGGCCAGGAGCCTCCCTGATCGAGCGCATCCACCATGTCGAAGCTGGGCTCGCCCTCCTCAAAGAGTCGATTTATCTCAGGGATGTGGTCCGGCTTGGCCCGGCGGCAGAGCGAGGCATAGTCGTCGCCGTCGCCTTGCGGGAAAACCGCGCCTATTTCGGCAAACACGGAAAATGGGTCGCGCTGCTTGCCATCATTGTCCGCAGGACGAACTGCCGGAACCCAGAGCACAAACCGGTCAATCTGCCCCTCTGCGAGCGCTCCCAGAGCATCCGTCGCT
>Ga0315284_10009636_pt1 | contig 13768 bp, 9 predicted proteins | sample YL17G09_16_MG_FD_203696 | JGI IMG/M metagenome (GOLD analysis project Ga0315284, IMG submission 203696) | Sediment microbial communities from Yellowstone Lake, YNP, Wyoming, USA - YL17G09_16 | ecosystem: Environmental > Aquatic > Freshwater > Lake > Sediment | place: USA: Wyoming | collected...
ATAGCTGATAGGCAACTGCGCTAAGAGGCACTCATGGCAACCCGCCGGAAGACACGAACCTCCACCTTCGGCACCAGTAGGCGTGAGAGTCATGACTCTACCCCATACTATCAGCGTAACATCGCCTCGCCTTGGTACCGCCCTGCTCCTGAGGAGGCGGCGGTCTACACCACCTCCTCCCCTATCATAGACAAGGTTCTGTGCCACACTGCCGAGCGAATGGAGGAGCTACCCGATAACTGCGTGGCCTTGATGGTCACCTCACCGCCTTACCATGTGGGGAAAGATTATGATTCAGGAGGCACCTTCGAGGACTACGTCAAGCTGCTCCGGACCGTATTCGCTGAGACTTACCGCGTGCTGATTCCCGGTGGCCGGGCGGTAGTGAACGTGGCCAACCTGGGCCGCCGGCCCTACGTGCCCCTGGCTGCACATGTCACGCAGATCATGGAGGAGCTAGGTTTCCTGATGCGCGGGGAGGTGATCTGGGTGAAGGGCGAGGGGGCTTCCGGCTCCTGCGCCTGGGGCTCCTGGCGGTCGGCCGCAAATCCCACCCTGCGGGATGTCCACGAGTACTGCCTGTGCTTCTCCAAGGGGCGGTTCGCGCGGCTAAAGCGAGGGGAGAGCACCATCAGCCGGGAGGAGTTCACGGCCGCCACCCTCTCCGTGTGGGAGATCCCCCCCGAGCGCGCCCGCCGGGTGGGCCACCCCGCTCCCTTCCCGGTGGAGCTGCCGAGGCGGTTCATCGAGCTCTATACCTTCCGCGGTGACCTGGTACTTGACCCGTTCATGGGCTCGGGAAGCACCGCGATTGCCGCTATCAGGACCGGGCGGCACTACGTCGGCTATGAGATTGACCAGGCCTATGTTGATGCGTGCGATGCCAGAGTAGGCGAAGAGACCGAAGGGTTGTTGCTTCGGGAGGCGAGCACCGAGCAGGTTACCGAAGTAGGGACGGCGATCGGTCTCCGCCATTCCTCCCTAGAGACAGCCTTGGATTTAGACCCGACCAAGGTTGGTATTGAAGACCTTGATGCGGGGACATGGGACCGGGTTAGGAATGTGCTTCGTACTGGCAAGCGTCTCGGCCTGCTTAAGATGGCATTCGCGAATGGACGCTTCCTCAAGGAGCACGTCCTGCGGGGAAAGGAGGTCGAAGCGGTACGGTGGAGGGGGGCGACGAGGCTCACCTCACCTGTGGACATCTGGGTAGACGAAAGCTTCCTGATCTCCTGCAAGTATCGGTCCAAGGTCCTGCACAACGCATCACCCTACACTCTGTTCAAGTCGCTGCTGGGTGTCGTTGAGCAAGCGCCAGTTAGGACCGCGAACTGGTATGCCGCCGTCGCACCGAAGGAGTACCAGAAGTACTACGAGGCGTTCGCTCGCGCGACGGGCTTTGACCTACCCGCGAAGCCGGAAGACTTGGACTTGCACCAGCGCGTTCTCCTGGCCCAGTCGCAGGTAGCCGGCAAAGTCGCATCCGCTGCGGTCAAGTTCTCCGATGCGGTCAGTACGGCATCGTCTTCCGTCTGGAAGCAGACGCTTGCCGGTATCAACAGCCCACAGCCGTTCATTCTCCGCATGCTCCGTGTTACCACCGAGCCGTACTACATACTCGGCGTCAGCGTTTCGGGCAAGCCGATACGGGTCAAGGTCATGTCCGCCTCAGAGTGGCTGGCCCTGTATCCCGCGGCACGACTCATCGTGAGTCCGCGGCTGGGCTCAAGACAGCCGGTTGTGGAATGGGAAGCCGAGATCGAGGACCGTCACGGGAGAGTGCACCGCGCGTTGGGACATGTAGAGATTCGCTGGAGTCATGGCAAGTTCAGAGGTGCCCCGGAGGCCAAAGTCTACTTGGACACGCCATTGAGCAAGGTGCCGGGCCACACAGTACTTGTCGGCGAGCAGGGCGAGCTAGGGATAACCTGATGCCACTCCAGAAATCGCACATTACGGAGCTAGGCACGGCGCTCGGACTCCGATTCCCCGATCTACCGCAAGCCCTGAGGACTGCCCTGCCAGACGTCGGGGTGGTTGGGCTGGACCAAGATACCTGGCAAGAGCTGAGGGCTGGCTCGCATTCACCGGAAAACCAGCGTTTGCTCAGCATAGCGTTTGAGAACGGCCGCTTTCTCCAGGAAGTGGTTATGCGCCGGCCTGCCCTGTCTGTTGAGTGGCTGGGACAGGTGAGGCAGCCGTTCCACGCAGACCTGCCGGTGGATCTGCGCGCCGATGAGGTGTACCTAGTTTCCTGCAAGTACGGATCGCGGATCCTACATAACCTTTCACCCGCGGCCTTGTTTGTTGGCCTGCTCTCTGGAGCTCGGCGGCGCGGGAACCCAAACTGGTTTCAGCAGGTTTCACCGGAGTCCTATCGCCGGTTCTATCGTGCATGCGCGGAGTACGCGAGCAGCACGAACGGTGGTTGGCAGATACCGCCGGAGGAATGCGCTCTGTCCGAGAATGATAGGCGCGAGCTTGCAGGCTGCCTCCAGCCGCTGCCGTCTGCGCTGGAGCCTGAGTACCGGCAACTCTGCCGGGAGGTTAGCGACAGGTCCGCCGCGCGGTGGAACGCCAGTATCGACCAGTACGGGGATCGCCTACATATGCTATGGCGGTTGCTGAGGATCTCCTCCGCCCAGTACTACCTGCTTGGCGCAGTGAGGACCGAGCCGGTGCGGATCAAGGTTCAATCGACGATGGACTGGCGAAGAAGCTATAGTCTGCAATCGTTCACGGTTTCCCCCGCGGATGTTGGCCAACCGCGGGTGAATTGGGGAGCTACGGTGCTGGATAGGGCACACAGGCGATCTCATACCATCAGCGGCCATGTTGAGGTCCGCTGGAGTCATGGTAAGTTCCTCCAGCCGCCGGAAGCGAAGGTGTATCTGGATTCGGATCTCCGCACCGCGCCCGGCTATGTCAATCTCGTTTCCTCGCCCTCCCGCGATGCCGTCAGCGTTGGGGGTTCGCTTGAACTGCCCTTCAACTAGTCTGCCGGTTGTCGCCCTGGCCCAGGCCCGCCTGGCCGAGCTCCGGGCGGGGGGCAAGCCCTCTCTGTCCGCCACGAGGAAGACACGACAGGAGTGATATCCGGGCCCGTGGTACCATGACGCTGCCTATCTGAATGCTGGAGGACGCTAGCATGCACCCGCAACGACGCACGGTGATATCTGCGGGTCTTTGCTTCTTCGCGGTTGCCCTGGTGTTCGCGCTTCCGACTATCCACTGGGCTACCGCCTCGCCGTCCCAGGAGCCGCTCACCTTCACTTACTTGGAGGGCGGCCGCTGGAAATCAGTGCCCATCGAGACGCTGTTGGCCTGGGAGGAGAGCAGCGCCCGGGAAGGACACCAGCCGTGGCGATGGGACCCTGGCTTCTCGGCCTCCGTGGACCTCAGGTTTCTGCTGCCCATGGTACCCGAGGGCGAATCGGTCAAGCAGAGCAGGACAGAGCAAGACGGCCGTGCGGTCACGGTGCTTGAGACCTCGGAATGGCGCGCGGAATTCCTGGTCACCGCCACAGCGCCTGATGCGCGCATGGTGGACGTGCTCATTGACGGCACCCGGGTGGCAAGCGCGGAATTGAGGCGGCCCTTCGGCCTGCGGTGGTACACAGTGGGAATACCCTCGGTGAGCCCTCGGCTCAGCAAGCTGTTACCGAGGCCGGCGGCGGCGGCTCCCCTCTACCTGGCGGACCACCCGGAGCTGCTGTCGCTGGTGCAGATGGGTTGGGGGGAGCTGGGGCTAAATACCTGCGCCCATGCCCCTGGCCAGGCGGCGCTGCCCCTGCAGATCGGGGACCACCATTACCCGCGGGGGCTGGGCCACCACGCCCCCGGGGTGCTGGTGGTGGAGCTGGGCGGGCGCTACCGGGCGTTCATGGCCGAGGTGGGGGTGCAGCGCCAGCAGGGCGCCACCGGCAGCGTGGTGTTCCGGGTGCTGGTGGACGGGCGCCAGCGCTTCGACAGCGGGGTGATGCGGGAGCGGGACCGGGCGCGCCCGGTGCTGGTGCCCCTGGTGGGGGCGCAGGAGCTGGAGCTGGTGGTCACCGACGCCGGGGACGGCATCACCTGCGACTGTGCCAACTGGGCGGAGGCCCGGCTGCTTCCCCAGGAGGGGCCGGTCGCCCCTCCGCCTCCCCCGCTGGATGTCGCCCCCTGCGCCCGGGTGATGACCTGGGACCCGGACCGGGCGGACGGCACCCGCGCCGGCCGCACCCAGGAGTTCCCGGCCGAAGATCTCTTCCTGGGCCGGGAGCTGGTGCCCCTGGCCTCCGGCGGCTACCCGGTGCCCGCCTACCCGGGCGGCCGGGGCTGCCTGGGGCTGCAGTGGCGAGAGCGGCGCCAGCTGCGCCGGCTGGAGCTGGCAGCCGAGGGCCTGCCCTCCGACCTGGCCGGGATCAAGCTGGAATACTGGACCGGAGAATCTCCCTGGCAGGGCCGCTGGCTGCCGGCCGCCGGTGAGCTGACCCGGGAGGGCGGCCGCCTGCGCCTGGAGCTCTCGCCGGCGGGCAACCCCGGCCTGCAGGCGGGCACCCAGAAGGTGCGCTGGATGCTCCCCGCCGGGACCACCGTCATGGCGCTCTCGGCCTACACCGGCTCCCGCTGGGGCCCGGTGCGGCTGCGCCTGGAGGGCGAGCGCGCCCGCGGCCAGGCCGCGGTGGCCGTCTACAACGGCGAGCTGGCCGGGGGCGGCCGGGAGGTTAACTGGGACGTGGCGCGGCCGCTCTCGGTGGCGGTGCGGGCCTGCCAGACCGGCCGCAGCAAAGCGGACGCCACCGTGCTCCATTTCCGCCTGCCCAGCGGTCAGCGGCTGGCGGTGGCGGTGGCGGACGTGCTCCGGCACGGCGCGGTGTACGTGCCCTCGGCCGGGTTGTTTGTAGGCCGGGAGCCGGGGATGACCCTGGCCGGGTACCGGCGCCGCCTCGCCGGCCGGCAGACCGTGCGGGCGCGGGTGGCCCGGCTGCCCGACCAGACCTGGGAGCGGGCGCTGGCCCGCACCCACCACCCGGTGCAGGACAACGGCCCCACCATGCTCTCCCTGGCCGCCGACAACAGCAAGTTCGTCGTGGAGCGGGAAGGGCAGGTCCGCTTCGGGCAGCTCACCGTGCAACCGCGCTTTGGCGCCGGCAGCTACCAGCGGGTGCGCCGGCACCTGGAGGGGGGCTGGCTGCCGGTGGTGGTGACGGAGCTGGAGGTGGCCGGCCTGCGCGGCCGCCAGCGCAGCTTCGTAGCCCCTTGGCCGGGTCCCGGCGCCCACCCCCGGGGGCTATTCGCCGCGGAGCTGGAGCTCGCCAACCCCGGGCGCCGGCCGGCGTCGGCCCGGCTCACGCTCGCCTTCCAGGCCGGCGAGGGGGAGCCGCCCGCGCTGCGCGTGACCGAGGGCACGGCACTGCTCGCCCAGGGCGACCGCCTGCTGGCGCTGGTGGAGGCCCGGGACTCCGGCCTGCTCCTGGCCGGCCAGGGCACCGAGCTTATCCTGGCGGGGACGCTGGCGCCCGGAAAGCTTGTCCGCTGCCGGCTGCTCCTGCCCGGCTGGAGCGCCGCGGTCGAGGAGCAGGCCGGCCTGCTCGCCCAGCCGCCGCAGGTGGCCCAGGTGGCCGCCTACTGGCAGGGCCAGCTTGCCCCCGCCGTGCAGATCGAGCTCCCCTGCCGCGGCCTCGGCGACGTGATCCGGGCGTCGCAGGTGCACTGCCTGATGGCCGCCCGCAACCAGGACGATTACCGGCAGATCGAGCCCTGGATCGCCGCCATGGCCTACGGCCCGCTGGAGAGCGAGGCGCACTCGGTGATCCGGGGCATGGACCTGCTCGGCCACCGCGAGTTCGCCCGGCGCGCGCTCGACTTCTTCGCCCGCCGCTACCACCCCGACGGCTACCTCACCACCGGCTACACCCTGATGGGCACCGGCTGGCACCTGTGGACCCTGGGCGAGCACTGCCGGCTGGCGGGGGACGCCGCCTGGCTGCGGGAGGTGGCGCCCGGGGTGGAGCGGGTGTGCCGGTGGATCGTGCGCCAGCGGGCCAAGACCAGGCAGCTCGACCCCAGCGGGGGCATGCCCCCGGAATGGGGCCTGGTGCCGCCGGGGGTGATGGCCGATTGGAACGCCTATGCCTATTACTTCTGCCTGAACGGCTACTACTGCGCCGGCCTGCGGGAGGCCGCCGGGGCGCTGGCAGAAATCGGCTACCCGGGGGCGGAGGAGCTGGCGGCAGAGGCCCAGGCGTTCGCGAGCGACATTCGCCGCGCCTATCACCAGGTGCAAGCCCAGACCCCGGTGCTGCCCCTGGCCGACGGCACCTGGGTAAGCGCCTACCCCTCCCAACTCGCCTGCCCCGGCCCCAGCAACGACTTCTTCCCCGGCCAGGACGGCAACCGGAGCTGGGCCTACGACGTGGAGCTGGGCGCCCACCAGCTCGTGCCCCAGGGCGTGCTCGCCGCCGGGAGCCGGGAGGTGGGCTGGATGCTCGACCACCTGGAGGACGTGCAGTTCCTGGCCGAGGGGTGGTTCGATTACCCGGCTGCCGCCTCCCAGCGGGACTGGTTCGACCTGGGCGGATTCGCCAAGGTGCAGCCCTACTACTGTCGCAATGCCGAGATCTACGCCCTCCGGGACGAGGTGAAGCCCTTCCTGCGCTCCTACTTCGGGGCCCTGGCCTCCCTGCTCAACACCGAGAATCTCTCCCTGTGGGAGCATTTCCACAACACCGGGGCGTTCAGCAAAACCCATGAGACTGGCTACTTCCTGGCCCAGACCCGCTTCATGCTGGTGTCCGAGCGCGGTCAGGAGCTCTGGCTCGCCCCCTTGGTGAGCGACCGCTGGCTGCAGGAGGGGATGACCATTTCCGTCCAGGGCGCGCCCACCGCCTGGGGCCCGGTCAGCTACCGCATTCACTCCCGGGTGCGCCGGGGCTGGATCGAGGCCGAGATTACCCCGCCCACCCGGGGCGGCCCGCAAGCCATCGTGCTCCGCCTGCGCCACCCGGAGGGGAAGCGGCTGGCCGCGGTAACCGTGAACGGGCGCCGGCACGCCGACTTCGACCCCGCGCGGGAATGCATCCGCCTGGCGCCTGGCCCCGGCCGGCTGCAGGTGCGCGCCGACTACCGGTGAGCCCCGCCCACAGCCCTGCTCTCCCTGCAGCTCCGGCGTGAGCTCCGGGGACTCGCCGGGTCCTAGCCGCCCCGTCTCCGGGCCGGGAGGAAGCCGCCCCAGCAACGGGAATAGTGGGGAAGGCAGCTTCGGCAAAGGAGGCGACCGTGGACAAGCTCAGCTTCATGACCTTCATGTGCCCCGACTGGTCCCTGGAACAGGTGATCGCGGGGGCCCGGCAGTTCGGCTACGCAGGGGTGGAGCCCAGGGTGAGCTCCAAGCACGCCCACGGGATCGAGCTGGCCGCCTCCCGCGATGAGCGACGTAGCATTCGCACCCAGTTCAGTGACCACGAGGTGGCCGTGAGCTGCCTGGCCACCTCCTGCAGCTTCGCCAAGGGACTTCCCAAGCAGCGCCAGGCCAACCTGGACGACGCCCGGCAGCACGTAGACCTGGCGGCCGAGATCGGCGCCAGCCGCATCCGCGTCTTCTGCGGCCGCCCGCCGGAGGGCTGGCCGCTGGAGAAGGTGAGCGATGCGGTGGCGGAGCAGCTAGGCGCCCTCGCCGATCACGCGGCCGGGGCCAGGGTGACCGTCTGCCTGGAGACGCACGACCACTTCGTGCTGGGGGCGGCGGTGGGCCGCACCTTGGCCCAGGTGCCCTCCCCGGCCATCGCTGCCAACTGGGACGTGCAGCATCCCTACCACCATGGCGAGCACCCGCTCACCACCTGGGAGCATCTCCGGGGCCGGGTGGCCCACACCCACGTGCACGACTTCCTGCCTGCCGACCAGAGCCTGGGGCTGGTCGAGATCGGGGCCGGGGTGTCGCCACTGCGCCATTTCCTGCTGCTGTTGCGCTCCGGCGGCTATGACGGGTACCTGTCGGCCGAGTACTGGGGGGAGCTGGGTCCCCCCGAGCAGGCGCTGGCGTCCTACGCGGCAGGCATGCGCCGCCTGCTGGCAACGCTGTAGCCAAGGAGAGCGAGATGCGCCTGCATTGGCTGTGGATCAGCGCCAGTGACCTGGAAACCGAGCTCGAGCAGCTTGCCGACGAAGGCGCGCTGGTGCCGCCCGCGCTGGAGCACCGCCTGCGCCGCCTGGCCGCCCGGGGCGATGACTACCTGGCCGACCCCCGGGTGCAGGAGGAGGCCGGAGAGCTGCTGGATCGCACCGCGGCGCTGGGGGTGCGGGACGACTACCCCTACCAGGAGCCCTCGGACCTGGAGGGGATCCACGCCCTGCGCGGGCCGGCGCCCCCCCTGCCGGAGCCGGACCGGGACCAGGCGCGCCTCGGCGACCGCCTGCACGGCGCCTGGCTGGGCCGCGCCTACGGCTGCTACCTGGGCAAGCCGGTGGAAGGGCTGCGCCGCCAGCCGGGGGAGACCTTCATCCTGGAAGGCCTGCTCCAGGCCAGCGGCCAGTGGCCGCTGCAGGGCTACTACACTCTGGACCTCCCGCCCGACACCCTGGTGGCCCACGGCGTGGACGCAAGAAAAGCCCAAAGCTGGGGGGCCGGCCCGGAGTACATGCCGGAGGATGATGACACCAACTACACCGCGGTGGGGCTGGCCGTGATGGCCCGACACGGGAGCGGATTCACCCCCCGCGAGGTGGCCGCCTTCTGGCTAGACAACATCCCGGTGGGGCACGTCTGCACTGCGGAGCGGGCGGCCTACCGCAACTTCTGCCTCAACCTGGCGCCCCCGGAGTCGGCCTACTACCGCAACCCCTACCGGGAGTGGATCGGGGCCCAGATTCGGGCTGACTTCTTCGGCTACGCCGCCCCCGGCCGGCCGGAGCGGGCGGCCGAGTACGCCTGGCGGGACGCCTGCATCTCGCATATCAAGAATGGCATCTACGGCGAGATGTGGGCGGCGGCCATGCTGGCGGCGGCCTACGTGACCGAGGACGTGGAGATGGTGATTCGGGCCGGGCTGGCGCAGATCCCGGAGCACAGCCGGCTGCACGCCGCGGTGGGTGAGGTACTGGCCTGGCGGGCAGCCGGGAAGAGCTACCAGGAGGCGATAGTGGCGCTGCACGCCCGCTGGGACGAGCACAACGCTCACCACTGGTGCCACACCATCTCCAATGCCCAGATCTGCGCGGTGGCCCTGCTTTGGGGCGAGGGGGACTACGCCACGGCCATCAGCCGGGCGGTGCTCCCAGGGCTGGACACCGACTGCAATGGCGCCACCGTGGGCTCGATCGTGGGCATGATGCTGGGGGCCGCGCGCCTGCCGGCCAAGCTGGTAGGCCGGCTGCAGGACCGGATTCGCACCGGCGTACAGGGCTACCTGGACTGTTCCATTTCGGCCATGGCCGAGCAGATGGCGCAGGTGGTCCAAAGTCTGGAGTAGCTAGCGCGGCAGGCGCAGGGTCTGGCCGGGGTGGAGCCGGTAGGGCGGTTCCAGGCCGTTGGCCGCCGCAATGCGCTCTTCCGCCTTGCCGTTGCCTAGCGTCCGGGCCCCGATGGACCACAGGGTATCCCCCGGCTGGACCACGTAGCTGTCGGCGGCCGGCCGGGCCAGCGTCGCGCTCTGGGCCGCCGGCTTCGGGGCGGGCGCGGGCTGGGCCGGCGGCTCCGGCTTGGCGGCAGGCGCCAGCATGGGGGCGACGGGGATGGGCTTGGGGACGGCCAAGGCCGGCCGCTCCCTGCGGGTGATGCGTACGGCGGGCTTGGGAACGGCGGTCTGCCGGTGTGCCGACACCGCCGCGGGGGCGGGCGCCGAGAGCCGGGAAGGCGGCAGCCCGAGCGCCACCAGCGAGCACACCAGGGCGGTGGCGGCGACCCCCAGCGTCAACCGGGAGAGCCGGCCCGGGCCGCGGTCGAGCTGCGCCAGCCGCTGCTCCAGCCGCTCCCGCTGGGCACCCACTTCCTGGTTCATGTCCTGGGCGAAGGCATGGGCCAGCTCGGCCGCGCTGGGCGCGCCGGGCCCGGCCATGCTGCAGGTGAGGTCGTCCACGCGCTCGGCCAGGGCCTGCACCGCGGCGGCAAGCTGCTCGTGGTCGGCCCGGAGCTGGGCCAGGGCCTGCTCCAGGTCCTGCACCGCCTGCTGGGCGCTCGCCTTCAGGCTGTCGGCAGCCTTGAGCGACTCCAGGTTGTGCCGGGCCATGGGTGCCTGCACGTGCTGGGGGCAGGCAGCGAGGAAGGTTTCCAGGCTGCGGACCTCCTCGGTGCTCATCCCCAGCTCGCGGTAGCAGGAGGCGGCGACCAGCAGCACGTTGCCCAGCCACTTGCTTTCCGGGTGGGTGGTGGCGAGACGCTCGCAGGCGGCGGCGGCCAGGGCCACCTGCCCCTGTTCCACGTGCTCGCTGCGGATGCGGTCGAGCTCGGTCTGTACCGTCTGTTCCGAGAAATCCGATACCAGGGCCATGTCAGCCCCCGTCAGGACTGCTCAGGGAAGGAAGGCCGCCACAGGTCCACCAGACTTTGGGCGTCCCGCGCCGGGAGCCCGTGCTCCTGCTCGATGCGGGCGATCTCCTCCCGGGCACTGTCGTGCCCCAGGCGGGCGGCATTCTCCAGGGCATGCACCGCTTGCCGGTACTCCCCCCGGTCCTCCTCGCTCTTGCCCAAGAGGAACCAGTAGTCCTCGTTCTCCGGGAAGTGGGTGATCAGCGTGCGGTAGCAATGCGAGGCCTGCCCGTGCTGCCCCCCCCGGCGGTGCTGGTTGCCCTGCATCAGGTACTTGTTGGCCTCGGCCGGGGAGATCAGGGACACCCGCGGCGTCTTCGCCACCGTCTCCGGGCGTAGGCCGAAGTTGCCCACGAACAAGCCGCTGAAATCCAGGGCCTCGATCTTGGGCTGCACCTGCTCTCGCAGCAGGTCGGATTTGCGAATGTAACCCTTGCCCTTTCCCACTGCCCCAGAGCGCTCGGTGGCCGGCACCGGGCCCGGGCCGTCGTCGTGCCGGCGGTCGCGGGCGACCACTGGGGCAGGCGGTGCCGCCTGGGGCAGGCTGCCCGAGCCGTTGTCCGGCCGGGGCCGCTCCTCCTGGCGGGCGGCCGGGGCGGGCGGGGCCTGGGGCGCGGGCGGGGGATCAGGGGTGGGCTCGGCTACCGGGTCCTCCCGGTCGGCCGCCGCCGGCGCGTTCACCGTGGGCTGCTCCTCTCCCGCCGCCTGCTCGTATGCCGGCACCACCTGGATGCGGAGCTGGCGGACGACGCCCTGGCTTTCCGCCTCCAGGTAGATGCAGGCCTGGGTCTCGGCATTGGCCACCCGGAAGGCCTGGTCAGTCAGGTTGCGCACCCGCAGCGAGTACTGGGCAGGCAGCAGCCGGTACTGGCCGCCGGAGGCGTCGCGGGCCAGCACCTGGACCACTTCGCCCAGGGTGCGCCCGGCCAGCAGGCTGTCCACCGCGCCCACGCGCTTGATCTGGCGGCCTGCCCAGGGGCATTCCACGGTCACCATCACCGTGGCCTGCACCGCCTGCGGCTGGCCGGAGCGGCGGAAGATGAGAGTTTTCAGGTTTGAGAGCATGGTCTGCACCCCTGCCTACACATAAGCCGGCTGGCTCTTGGCCAGCCGCTCCAGCATTTCGTCGGCCACGGCCTCGTAGGCCTGGGCGGCCGGGGACTCCGGGTCCGCCAGCACCACCGGCCGGCCGTCGGCCTCGGCCTCGCTCACCAGCACGCTCTTGGCCACCACGTTGTGGAAGACGAAGTCCCCGTACTCCCGGGTGATCTTCTCCTTGAGTGCCTTATACACCACCGCGTCCAGGGCGGCGCTGCGGTCGTACAGGCACATCAGGATCCCCAGCAGCCGGATGCGCACATCGAGCTGGGTGTGAATGGTGGCCACCATGTCCCCCAGGCCGGCCATGCCCTTGAGCGAATAGAGCTTGGGCTGCACCGGCACGATGATGTCGGTGGAGGCCACCAGGGCGTTGATGGTGATCAGGTCCATGGCGGGCGGGCAGTCTACCAGCACCAGGTCGTACTTCTTGCTGAAGACGCTCCTGGCGTAATCGCGCAGCTTGTGCCGCAGCCGGGATTCCCGGCCCACCTCGTTGATCAGCGCCTTCTCGCAGTTGGAGAGCTGGCGGTCGGCGGGGACCAGGTCCAGGTTCTCGATCTGGGTGGGGTGGATCACCCGCTCCAGCGGCAGGCGCAGGTCAGTAAGCAGGGCGTAGTTCTCCCAGTCGCGGTCCGGGGCATCCGGGTCCAGCCCCAGGGCAATGGTGGCATTGGCCTGAGGATCCATGTCAATGCACAGCACCGACTTGCCGCGCCGGGCCAGAGAGGCGGCGAGGTTGACGCAAGACGTGGTCTTGGCCACCCCCCCCTTCTCGTTGGTCAGGCAGACTACTCGCAAGGACGCGTAATCAGCTCCCCCTTGCTCCAAGTACATTATCGTCCTCTGTTGGAAGGAAAGGCATTGGAGGCCATTGGCTTCGCCACTGCCATATTCCATAGTTGACCCCGGGATTACCACCCGCCGCCTCGCCGGCCGCCCAGGGAAAGCGCCTGCCCGGAGCCCCCCTCCCGAAAAAAACCCCGAAAAAAAGCTGCCGCCAGCAGGGGGACCTGCAGGAAGAGCCTGCTTGCGGTTAGAATCAACACCAAGGTTCGCCTGGCTGCAGGCCGGCAGCGGTGCCGTCCCCTGATAGCGGTGTACCGGCCGTGCCATACGGTACCAATCTCTCACCGAGCGAGGAGGTGACTCCATGGAGGGCTACTGCGTTAAGTGCAAGGCGAAGAAGGAGATGAGGGGTGCCAGCAAGATTACCATGAAGAATGGCAAGCCGGCCACCACCGGCACCTGCCCCAGCTGCAACACCAAGATGTTCAAGATCGGCTAGCCGGACCACGCAGGGTTCCCATGGGGCGCCATCCGGGCGCCCCTTTTTCTTTGCCCGGCGCCGGCCCCCCCCGCCCGCTATAATCTAGTCATGGAGCCATTGGTCATCATCGGCGCCGGGGCCTCCGGCCTGCTCGCGGCCCTCACCGCCGCCGGGCGGGGCCGGCCCACCCTGGTGCTGGAAAAGATGGGCAAGCCGGCCCTGAAGCTGGGCATCACCGGCAAGGGACGGTGCAACCTCACCAACCTGTGCCCGGTGGACGAGTTCATCGCCCAGGTCCCGGGCAACGGCCGCTTCCTGCGCCCCGCGCTCTGGGCCTTCCCCCCCGCACAGGCGGTGGAGCTCTTCGCCTCCCTGGGCATCGCCACCAAGGTGGAGCGCGGCCAGCGGGTGTTCCCGGTGGCGGAGGATGCCCTGCTGGTGGCCCGCACCCTGGCCCAGGCCGCCCGCCGCGCCGGCGCGCAACTGCGCACCGGCAGCCCAGCGCGGGAGCTCCTGATCCGGGAGGGGCGCGCCCAGGGCGTGGTGCTGGTTTCCGGGGAGCTGGTCCCCGCCTCGGCGGTGATCGTGGCCACCGGCGGGGCCTCCTACCCCGCCACCGGGAGTACCGGCGACGGGTATCAGCTGGCCCGGCAGGCCGGGCATACCATCGTCCCCATCCGCCCTTCCCTGGTCCCCCTGGAAACCCGCGAGGACTGGCCGCGCCAGTGCCAGGGGCTGGCGCTGAAGAACGTCGGGCTGCGGGCCCTGGACGGTGAGCGGGTGCTCTACCGGGAAGTGGGGGAGATGCTGTGCACCCACTTCGGGGTGTCGGGACCCCTGGTGCTCACCGCCAGCCGGCACCTGGCGGAGGCCCGGGAGCCCCGGCTGGCCGT
>Ga0315284_10009637_pt1 | contig 13766 bp, 14 predicted proteins | sample YL17G09_16_MG_FD_203696 | JGI IMG/M metagenome (GOLD analysis project Ga0315284, IMG submission 203696) | Sediment microbial communities from Yellowstone Lake, YNP, Wyoming, USA - YL17G09_16 | ecosystem: Environmental > Aquatic > Freshwater > Lake > Sediment | place: USA: Wyoming | collected...
GAATCGTATTCTTCCACACAGTATCCCTTTAGGCGGCGAAAAAGCAGGGGGCTGAATGGCGAGGCAGTAGTGTAGAGAGACTCGATCAACACAAGAGTCGGTGAACAAGAGATGCGCAAAAAGATCGTCGAAAAGAATTTGAGGAAAACATTGCTTGAGGACGGCGCGTTTGCTCTGGCATTGTTCGAATACGAACTGGAAGAACATATCAAGGAATATGTGCTATCGAAGCATACAGATGGCGACAAGTATTTCTTTGCCATTACTGAAAACTCGAACGGTGTTGCCATGCTTCTGATTGACGAAGGGGATAAGGTGCATGTCAATGAAAAAGCGCGGGCCAAGTTGAAAAGACTGTGGCGAGGCGCGTACCGGGAGAACCTGCAGCGCCTGATTCCAGACATGGCCCGGCAACTGGATGCCGGATATTTATATACTGCCGGCGTCAAAGTGAGTGATGAAAGGCAAGGTGACGGAACCGAGAGTACATAGCGAGTTATCGGGCTGTGCACGAGACTTTTAATGCCGCCAGCGGGTTGAGAAGCGAGCGACCGATTCGAGGCGGGCTTGCGCGCCTAGGGTGTTTGCATGATGCGGCCCACGGAGGTTGCGCCCGTATGCGTTCACGTTGGGGGCTGGGCCATCAATGTCGTGAACGAGAACAAGCGCAAGGCTGGACGCTTGGACGGACGGTAATAACACATGTTGAGTCAAGGTAACCACAAAGGAGTTGACCAAATGAAGAAGCATGCCATGATACTTGCATTGATGCTGGCCGCGGCCCTGCTGACAGGCGCTTTGCTCGCCTGCGCCAACCTGCCCGCTGGACTGGGCGTTCCTGGTTCAGCAAGCAGTTGCACAGCCAAAGATGGCTCGTGGTCGGGAGGCAAGACCGGCATTGTTGTCTTTAGTGTCTCAAATTGTGAGATCACAGGTTTCGTTTTTGGCATGATGAATTCAGGCCGAACGGACATTTACCAGATATGGGTAAATGACAAGATTCGAATCAAGGGCAACCAGTTTTCTTACCAGATATCCAAGGGAGGCGGTACCTTCTCTATCAACGGCATCTTTACCACCCCGACGGCGGTTGAAGGCTCGTGGAAACTGACCAAGGGGACAAGTTTCGACTCACATATGGTAACCGCTACGCAAGATATCTTTGAGGCGTGGACGGGCGCTCTTAAGGAGAAATAGCCACTATGAAACCCCAACCCCCTGCGAGGCTTGTTGTCATGGCGTTGCTGGCAGCACTGGTGACGGCGACGCTCGGCTGTATCCTGGTACCCGTAAGAAATCAACCGCCGGTCATTGCCAAGGACGCCATCATCACCACCGCCGTGGATTCCGACCTTTTGGGCCAGATTTTGGGGGTGACCACCAAAATAACGGTACAGGCCTCCGACCCGGATGGTGATGTTCTTACCTTCAGGTGGACGGCGAGCAATGGTTCGATTACTGGAAATGGCCCATCGGGTATCTGGAAGCGCGAGCGCACCAGCGGGGGTCAACCCATACCGGGAACAGCAACCGTCGTGGTGACGGACGGACGCGGGGGCCAAGCAGAGTATACGTTCACGGCCAAGTGAACGGCCGCCCGGTCCGCAGTGTCGTCCTGATGCCGCCAGCGAGTCGAGAAGCGAGTGGCCGATCCGGAGCGGGCTTGCGCGCCCAGGGTGTTTGCATGATGCGGCCCACGGAGGTTGCGTCCGTGTGCGTTCACGTTGGGGGCTGGGCCATCAATGTCGTGAACGAGGACAAGGGCAAGAGGCTGGACGGTTGGACCAAAGGTGTGTGGTCAGGGACAGGTGATTGGCCGTCACTTGTCGCAGACGATGCATCACCGGCGAGCTGGCGAGATCCGCTTCGCGCCACGCGGGTATGTCTGCCGAGTCTCGCCAGGCTGGTGCTCCAAAAAGTGATCTCATGGGGTCGGTGGGGTCAACACATCTCTGTATCGGGGGCTTGAAGGCAACCTCGTAGAAGGCACAGCACCCGAAAAAAGATGGGCAACACATGGCAGCATAGAGGCAATTGAGAGCAATGAAATATCGAAAAAAGCGCCAAAGTCAAGAAGCGGCCAACTTGGAAAAACTGAAAAGCCAGTTTCTAGCGGATACGGCTCTCAAAGGGCAACAGGTTGTTTTCAAATCAAGCGGAGAAAAAATGTCCGAGGTTCTAGAAGAGTTCATAGAACCTTACATAGAATCTGCGACGACACCCGAAGCTTACCACAAGCTAATAGCATTGGCCATTATCGCATGGAACGCTGCCCTACTTGAGGAAACCGAACGGCAAAACTTAATTACTCAATCCGCTGAGGCTATACGAGCAACAGCCGGCAAAGAGTGGAAGAAAGACCTTCAAAATTTTCTTGCCATGCTTATTGAGCGCAAGCAACGCTACTTTGCCAACAACAGACGGTATATCCTAAATTACCATTTGTCGGAGACCAAGAAGGGCTATCACTTGGCGGTCATTTCAACTCATCAATAGGCAGAGGCAAACGTCACAGAGGCAAAGGATCTCGTTCATCCGTGTCAATGCGCAGGTAATGGTCGCTGCGAAAGTCGTTGCTGTAGCTGTGGTGCTCTCGGTTGAAAGACATCACCGGCTGTTCTGCCAGCCGTACGCCTGGCCCGCGCGGCCAGCACGTGCGTCACCGGCGACGGTGAGGTGTAAAGCGGCTGGGACAAGGTAGCTTTTCAACTCTGGATCCTGTGGCGGCTGCGCGCCACAGGAAGCCTGAATCGTTGAGCACGGAAACCTCTCACAAAACCCACCCTTGATTTAGCATGGTTTCCATGCTATCATAATGGCATGATTCGGTCATTCAAGAACATTGGCGTTCAAGACATCTTTAACGGCGATAATACAAGAGCCGCTCGAAAGACCTGCCCAGAGTCCTTGTGGCAGGTTGCCGCCCGCAAACTGGACCAACTCGATTCAGTCGTTTCGCTTGGCGAACTTGCCATACCACCTGGAAATCATCTTGAGGCATTGTCAGGTGACCGCAAAGGCCAACACAGCATTCGAATCAATGAACAATATCGCATTTGTTTTATCTGGACTGACTTGCCTGATGAAGTTGAAATCGTGGATTATCATTGAGATTGCATGACGAGGTGTAAAATGATTCGTGTACCTACCCACCGCGCGCCGACTCATCCAGGCGAAATGCTGTCGGAAGAATTCCTGATTCCAATGGGCGTGACACAACGTCAACTTGCAGACGCCATCCATGTGCCGTACCAAAGAATCAACGAGATTGTGAACAGGCGCCGAGGCATAACTCCTAGCACCGCTTTGCGACTCGCCAAGTTCTTTGGCATGTCGCCAGATTTCTGGATGAACCTGCAATTGCGTTGGGACTTGTACTATACGCAACAGTCTGAAGTAAGCACCCTAAAGACGATCCGACCTCATCCCCTTTCTGCACAGCCAGTCACCTAGTGGTGGCCATACACGCCGGGTCGTGGTCACTGCAAAAGTTGTAGATGTGGCTATAATCCTCTCGACGGAGAGGCATCACCTCCGGTGCTGCCAGCCGTACGCGTGGCCCGCGCGGCCAGCACGTGCGTCACTGGCAACGGTGAGGTGCAAACCTGCTGAGACAAGGTCGCCTCATCCGAAAGGATGGCCACGCAGGCGCGAGCGGACGTAACGATAGAAGCCTTACCCAAACATAGTGTTTGACTCTTCCAGGAGAACCGATGAATTCAAGAGTTCAATCTGCCATACTAGTTCTCTTCGCGCTATTCCTTGCTATTAGCCTGCTCTCGTCAGAGGGTACGAGTGACACACAGTTACACTGGCTGAAATGGATGTCTAATCTAGACCAATATGGTTTGGTGCGTGGTTACGAAGCCAATCAAGCAGACTATCCGCCATTAAGCTCGATTATCCTTTTCGCTCTAGTTCGGATCAGTCAACCGCTTGGAATCAGCATGTTTGTCGCCCTTAAACTGTGCCTTTTGCTTCTGCTGGTCGTATCATCACTCCTTTTTTGGCTCTGGACCAGAAGCTTTATACTCGCCATCGCTCTGCAACTTGCTCTAACCTTGAGTTGCATGGGCTTGACCCTGGTAGACATATTTTTTGCCCCGTCATTGATCCTTGCCTTGTGGGCGTTGCAGGCAAGAAAACTAACGCAATCTGCATTTTGGTTCTCTGTCGCCTTCCTGACCAAATGGCAGCCCTTAATCATTGCGCCGTTTGTGGTTGTATATTGGGCGAGCGTCGAGATCCGACATGACAGTGGCAAAACCGGCTTCAAGAAACTAGGTCTCACAGTTCTCTTACCAGCAAGTTTGACTGTTGCCGCATGTCTAGCAGTGTTCGGCGGTTCAATGATCCTCTCTTTGCAACGAGCGTTCAGTCACGCCTTTTTAAGCGGAAATGCTTTGAACCTCGGTTGGGTGCTCACTTACTTTCTGCGCGTTTTGGATCCGGCAGGTACGGGAGGCTTGGTAGATGGTGTAGCGGCTTACCTGGTAACCGATGATTGGCGATATCACGCCTTGCTGAAAGGTCTCTTTTTTGCAGCATATCTGCTCACATTCCTTTCCTTTTTGAGACGCGAAAAGACTTTGCAGAATCTGCTGTTGTATTCACTAGTAGGATATCTGTCATATTACATTCTGAGCTCGGGCGTACATGAGAATCACATGTTCCCCGTGGTCATCCTCAGCGCCGCGCTAGTGGCTGTCAACCGCGCCTATCTGCTGACATTCCTTTCTTGGGCGTTCGCTGCAAACCTCAATCTGTTCTTATTCTGGGGAGTTGGCGGGAATGACCCGCCGCCTAGCCGCGTAGTCGGTGTCGACATCGCGCTTCCACTTTCTTTCTTGTACATTTTTCTGTTTCTGGGCTTGTTCCTATCTACAATTTTCAGCAAACTTGCCGGTGCGAGTCCGGTAGTGACAACTGCAGGGTGCGACGTTAGACAGAGTCGCTCACCAGGAAAATAGCCTGCCGTCCTGAGCGAATGCAGTCTTGGGTGTCTGGCCTGCGCGCCAGCACGGAGAACATCACCGGCTGTTCTGCCGGCCGTACGCTTGGCCCGCGCGGCCAGCACATGCGTCACCGGCGACGGTGAGGTGTAAAGCGGCTGGGACAAGGTCGCCTCATCCGAAGGGATGGTCACGCCAGCGGGAGCCGACGTGACGGCGACCAGCCTCCAGGCAGTCGGGAGCCAGGAGAGCGCGGCAAGGTCAACTCGGGATGATGTGGCGGCTGCGCCACATAAAGCCTGAATTGTTGGGCGCAACTATCTTGATGGGTAAGGGCGTCAAATGAAGGAATGGATTAGACAGGAAATCACAGAATGTATAGCGACATATCAAAGCAACCCAGGCGTATGTACAGCCTGGAAGGAGCCATTGATCGGTTATGCTAATGCTCAGGATGCGCTGTTCTTGCGTCTGAAGCAAGTGGTTAGCTCATCACACTACACACCTGGTGAATTACTCGACCGTGCGCAAACTGTGATCGTCTACTTTTTGCCTTTTGATGAACGTGTTGCACGGAGCAATCGGCGCGATGTCTATGCCGCGCAGGAGTGGGCGATGGCATATATTGAGACGAACCAACTGATCGTGGCAATCAACCAGCACTTGGCGCAGGCTTTGGGGCAAAGAGGCTACGAATGTGTGGTAATGCCACCAACGCACAACTTCCATGAAAAGGAACTGCTTAGCGACTGGTCCCACAAGCATATTGGTTATATAGCCGGTCTAGGCAAGTTTGGCTTGCATCAAATGTTGATAACGGCGATGGGGAGTTGTGGGCGTTTAGGCAGTATTGTCACCGACGCATACATCGAGGCTACCCCGAGAGGGACAGAGGAAGCTTGTCTTTACAAATACAATCAAACCTGCACAGCGTGTGTGAAGCGGTGCGTAAGTACGGCATTGACGGAGAGCGGGTTTGATCGTCACAAATGTTATACAGTCTTGTTAGAGAATGCTGAGAACTATAAAGGGAATGGCTTGGCGGATGTGTGCGGCAAATGCGTGAGCCTGGTTCCCTGCTCATTCAAGAACCCAGTGGCGAGATTATTGAAAACGCAGGCCCGTCGCGCTTCGCGCCACGCGGGTACGTCTACCGAGTCTCGCCAGGCCGATTGCCTTGAATTCAAAACCAGCGCACGCGGTCCCAACCGGCTTGGTTCAACTCTGGATGATGTGGCGGCTCTGCGCCACAGGAATCCGTAATCGTTGGGCGCCATGAACCGCAAGTTGCCAGGTAAGTTATGAGCAAACCCCTGATCAAAGCTCTGAGGCCTGGTGATGAAGCTTTACTAGAGGCCTTTCTGCTGCCACGTATTGAATCCTCCATGTTTTTGGTTGGCAATATGCGGGCCTCTGGCTTGATCGATAACGGTCGAGCTTATGAAGGTTCCTATGCTGCTGCGTTAAAAGGTGGGAAAATCACGGGGGTCGTGGCGCACTATTGGAATCAGAATCTGGTATTTCAGGCGCCAGTTCATCTGAACTTGTTGTGGCGAGCGGCTGTTGAAACCTCACAACGTTCGATAGGTGGGTTGATAGGCCCAAACGACCAAGTTGCTATGGCAAAGAAAACGCTCGAGATAGATGATTCTAGGGTTCAGATGGACGAGACGGAAAAGCTCTACAGTCTGAAGCTGGATGATTTAGTGGTGCCAGAGGATTTGAGTTCAGGTAGGGTTGCTGGACGACGGATTGAGCCTCATGATCTAGAACTGCTTACCCAGTGGACGGTAGCATATTCCATCGAGGCAATCGGTGCGAAAGACAGTCCTCAACTGTGGGAAAAGAGTAAAAGCTCAGTCGAACGCTCACTGAAGGAGGGGCGCACCTGGGTGCTTGAAAGTCATAGTGAACCAGTGGCGTCTAGCTCCTTTAATACGGCAATCAAAGAAGCTGTTCAAGTCGGAGGAGTATGGACACCTCCTGAACTTCGTCGCTGTGGATATGGTCGTTCTGTTGTCGCTGCTTCGCTGCTGGATGCGCGCTCTGAAGGCGTGGAAAAAGCCATTCTGTTTACGGGGGAAAGTAACATTGCGGCGCAAAGGGCGTATACTGCATTGGGGTTTCGGCATATTGGCGATTATCGGATACTGCTTTTGCAGTCACCGATAGAGGTCGTTTGATCTCCAACGATTTCGATGAAAGTGTCTGTCTAGTTTCTTGTCACGTCATCTCATAGCGCGGCTTCCAGCCGCAACCAAAACTCTACCACAAAGACACCAGGACACCAAGAACACAAGTTTTTTCATTTTGATCGCTTCGTGACCTTCGTGGCTTTGTGTCTTTGTGGTTAAGAATCTCGCGGACCGCGCAATCCCCAGGACACCCTGCCCGCGCTTGCGCGCAGGACACCCTTCAGGGGTGTGTCCGCCGCTTTGCGGCGGCGGGCCGCTAGGCGTAAGGGGTGTTGTTGCAGAGCAATTCTATAGTCAGTGGCGCCTAGTCGTGGTCATTGCGAAAGTCGTCGAATGTGCTGTGATGCTCTCGACGAAGAGACATCACCGGCTGTCCTGCCAGCAGTACACTTTGCGTGCCAGCACATGCGTCACGGGCAACGGTGAGGTGCAAAGCTGCAGCTGGGCGGCATACTCGGCTTGTTCCGCCGCATAGTATTCCTGGGCGCGCGCTTCCAACACTCGCTTGGCCTGGGCCAGGTTGACCAGCCGCCCTTCCCGAAAGGCGATTTCGTCTGCGAGGTCCAGCCCGTCGGGCAGTTCGCTCTGCTCCAGTTGTTCGCCCAGCGCAAACAACTCGTTCACTTCCTGGCGCAACTCGCTTTCGAGTTCAAGCACACGTTTGTAACTGACGGCATGGCTCTTGGATGCATCCGCATGGAGCTTGCTCCCATCCAAGCTGATGTTGCAAGTTCAAGGCCCCCGCTTCTTGGGCCACCAGCAAGACCTGGACCAACAGAGCCTTGAGGTCGGCCAGAAAGGTCTTCTGAAAGTGGGCGATAGTGTCGTGGTCAAGATGCAGACCACCCGCAATGAAGCGAATCCGACAAACTGCTAGGGTCGGATTCAACAAGACTTGCACATTGCACAAATACATCCCCCTAACCTTCTGGCACATTGTATGATGACAGCCACTCCAGAAGACTCTATAATACTCTCGAATTGAGCGTGCAGACCCTATCGAGTAGCGGAATCATGACTAGCGCATCTCCCAGCCTATCCAGCCTTGTCGTCGTCATTATTGAGGTTCTCGCCCTTGAGAACCTTGTTTCGGTTGGGCTGGCAGCGCGACGGGTCGAGCACAGATAAGTCAAGCAAAAAAGGCCAGGTTTCAAGAGCCGCCCAACCGAAAGGGGCGGCTCTTTTCGTTAAAAGCCATGCGAACAAATCAAGAGACGTTCCACCGGAACGTCTCCACAAGAAAGGAAATGACCATGACCACCGAATACGACACACGCGCCGACTCTCCCGAATCGTACGATCCTTTCCCCGAGCTTACATTTCCGAGTGGTCTAAGCTCGACGGACCTGTACGACATGGTGCGCGAGCGGCCGAGAGATAGCCTGCCCTTTGCGTCGGATCAGACGACGCCCCAACCAGGCAGCACGCCGGCTCTCTCATAACCCGGCCTCGCACGCTTTTCCTAAAGAATCTAAGTTATTCTTTTACCAGCACCGAACGGTCACGCAGACGGCGCCACGCGCTTGGGCAAGAGGAACACAAACGCCACGCCCGCAAATCCCAACAGCGCGCACCATTGAAACGTCGCGCGTAGTCCCCAATAGTCGGCCATCGCGCCCACGCCGACGATGATGAGCGACTTGGTGGCAAACGTGGTCGCCATGTACAGGCCGTTGGCCGTGGCGGGATGATGGCGGCTGTATTCCTGCACGAGCGCCATCATCACCGGGTTGGTGGAAAGCGTGGTCAAGCCCACCGCCAGCAACGCCGGGTAGATGGCCCAACCTCGCACGGCGAGAAACAAGAGCATCAGCACAGGCGAGACCAACAAGACAAACGCCAGCACTCGACGGCGGCCCAACCGGTCGCTGATCGTGCCGGTGGTCAGCGCGCCCACCGCCCCGGCCACTTCGACGACGGAGAGCGCGCTGCCGGCCTGCCACAAGCTGGCGCCCTCCGAAGAAAGAAACGTGGGCAAAAAAGTGGAAAGCGCAACGGTCATGAACCCTTGCGCGACGACGATGCCGGCGATGGGCAGCATCACCTGCCTCAACTCGCGCCACGACTCGGTCCACGAGCCATTGGCGTGAGTGGCCGGTCGCGCATCACTTATCCCGCGTGTCCGCCAGTAGAGCGCGGCGGACGCGGCCACGCCCAAGGGAATAAGCCGCCAGATGCCTTCCAGTCCCCACCACGAGACCGCCGCCACCGCCAGCAGCGGCCCGACCGTATAAGCCAGCGCGCCGCCCAGCATAAAGAAACTCATGCCCTGCCCCACTTGCCGGCCCGAGACGCGCGCGACCATGGCGGGCGTGGGCGTGTGCCAGACGGCGGTGCTCACTCCGGCCACGAGCAGCAGGATTACCAGCACGGTGTAGCCCGGCGCGACCCCGATCAGACTCATGACTGTTGCCGTGACGGCGGGAGTGAGGATGACGAACCAGCGCAAACTGCCCCGGTCGGCCAGCAAACCGAGGAATGGATTGATGAGCGAAGGAAGCTGTTGAAAAGCCGCCAGCGCTCCCGCCAGCGTCAGCGAGAGGCTGAGCTTTTGAATGATCAGCGGCAGCAGCGGCGCGAGAAAACTGGTGAAAATGTCGTGGATCAGGTGGCCGCCGGCGATGGTCAACACTTGACCTGTTTGAAACGTGCCAGTGATCGGCGCGGAGGTTTGCTTAGCATCAATAGCTTGAGCCATTCTATTTCCTGGTGGCAAAGTGGCGGTCATTGTATCACAGGCCGCGTGGGCGGACAATCGCCGCGCGTGTGGTAGAATGACTTTGCAAAAAGCTTTTTTTTCACCGCAAAGAATTTACGAGTAAAACTTGCGTTCCTGGTGTCGCTTGCCCTCGCGTTTTTCCGGGGGTGGCGATTCAAATCCAAAGGAGGGAACATGCCATCACTCAAATTCGGCGTCATCGGGGTCGGCAACATTGCGCCGATTCACGCCGCCGCGATCGAGGGCGCGCCCGAGGCAGAGCTGGTCGCCGTTGCGACGCGCAACCCGCAGCGAGGACGAGCCTTTGTCGCTCAACACGGCGGGGCGTGGCACGCCGATTACCGCGATTTGCTCGCGCGCGGCGATGTGGACGCGGTGACGATTTGCGCGCCGCACGACCTGCACGCGCCCATGACGTTGGACGCGGCGGCCGCGGGCAAGCACGTGCTGTGCGAAAAGCCGATGGCTCGCAGCGCCGCCGAATGCGATGCCATGCTCGCCGCTTGCGACAAAGCCGGCGTCACGTTGGGCGTCATCTTTCAGAGCCGGTTCGAGCCGCTGAGCCAGCAGCTCAAAGCCGCGCTTGACGCGGGCCAGTTGGGCCGATTGCTGTGGGTCAGCGCCAACACGCTCTGGCATCGCACCGACGAATACTATCGCAGCGGCCCGTGGCGCGGCACGTGGGCGCGCGAAGGCGGCGGTGTGCTGCTCAATCAAGCCATTCACGCGATTGACCTGCTGGTGTGGCTGGCCGGAACGCCCGCTCGCGTCACGGCGCAGACACGAACGCTCAACCACGAGATTGAAGTTGAAGACTGCGGTCTGGCGCTTTTGGAATATGACGATGGCCGCCTGGGGCTGATCCAGGCGACGACGAGCGCATTTCCCGGCTATTCCGAGCGACTAGAGTTTTACGGCAGTCGAGGCAGCGCGATCTATCACAAAGGCCAGGGGCGATTAGAGTGGCATCGGGTTGACCCGCGCGAGGATCGCGTGGACGAGGCGGGCGTCAGCAGTGGCGCGGCCAAGCCGATGGACATCACGGCTGCCGCGCACACGGCCCAGTTCCAAGATTTTATCGCGGCCATTCGTGAGCGGCGACCTCCGCTGGTGAATGGACGTGAAGGACGACGCAGCGTCGAGCTGGTCGAGGCGATCTATCGCTCGGCGCGCGCGGATGCGCCTGTCAAGTTGCCACTCACAGATTAGACTCGGTAGATCACAGTTTCGTAGTGAAGACTTGCCGTGCGTACGCAAGCCGCTGTTACGGCGTAGAATTAACTGGTCAGCTCCGCGCCGCCTTCCACCAGTCCGCGCGCTTGCTCGGCTCTTTTCCAGAGAGACGTCATTCCCATGCGGGCGTCAAGGCGCCCTGCGCGTCGCGCCAATAGGGCGTCCAGACCAGCGCGCACAACTGCACATTGATGTTGGTTTTTTTCGGTTTGATCGTGATGGTCTCTAGCTCTTCCTTCAGCGGATCGGCGCTTGATTGCAGCTCGGCGACCTGCGCCTCGATTTCGGCGTTGAGATCGGTCAGTTGCTGCTGCAAGGCCTCGACGTTGTCCGCGGCGCGGCCAATATCCTGGCTCTCTTTCATCGAACGACTCACGCCACGGGCAGCGGTCGACGCACGCCCCAACGTCGAAGCACTGACCGCCTTGCGACCCATAAAGGCGGTCAACAGCGTCGTGCCCACCGAGATGGCCGTCTGCATTTTAGCCTGATCGGCCTGCGCTTTTTCGCGCGCGACAGCTTCTTGCGCCCGGCGAATGCGCTCTTGCAGCGCGGCCACTTTGGGCACGTATTTCTGCCGCAAGCTGTCCACCCCTTGGTCACGCCCCTCGCGGGATTTTTGCTGCAAGCGGATGCGAAAGTCTCGCTCGGATTCGCCCGGATTGGAAATCGCTTGGGTGCTGGGACTGCTGTACAACTCGATCTTTTGCGCGCCGTACAGCCACGTGACCAAATCTTTCTGCCAGGCGGCATAGTTCTTGGCCTTGGCCGCCGCGGCGGGCAGATCGGCAAACTGCGCGCCGGCGGACGGCGATTTTTCCAGATCGGAGGCGGGCACCTCAACCTCTTTCGCATTCTCCCACGCGACGGGAATCGCATCATCGGTCACCGGCGTCGTGACGGCGATGTCTTGCGAGACATCAATCCTGGTCTTGGTGTCCACAAAGTTCACACTCGCTGCGCCATAGATCGCGGGCTGATACAACACACGGCTGCCACTCGGCGCACCGCCGCGCGTGGGGAAAAAGAATTGGGGAATCTCGGCCGCGACCATCGGGCGTTGACCGGTGGGCACGCTTGACACAGGTGCCGCCGAGGCAGCCGTTGCCACGGGAGCAGCAACCGACGCTGCCGAGGCAGAAACGGATGGGGCCGGCGCTGGCTGCGCGGCCTTGATCGGATCCATCAGCGTTTTGATCTGGTTGCGCGTGAGCGGCCCGCGCAGGTACGACAGCGCCCAGCGCGTCTGCAAGATCACCGGCGCGTCTTCGTGCGTGTTGTTCATTAAAAAGATGCGGTTGCCCAGCCCCGCCAAAATCTGCTCCATCTTTTGCCGGTCGAATCCGCTGCTGGCCGAGGCAGCTGCGCCTTCCAGCCCGTCGAGCACGCGCTGCTTGTCGCGGTCGGTCTGCAAGCGCCCGATGAACCACGTGCCCGCGTTCGACAGGCCCTTGTAATCGAGGTCCACCGGGTTCTGTGTGGCAAGCACGATGCCCAGTCCGAACGCGCGCGCCTGCTTGAGCAGCGTGAGCAGCGGCTGCTTGGAAGGCGGATTGGCCGTGGGCGGGAAATAGCCAAAGATCTCGTCCATGTACAAGATCGCGCGCAGACTCGTCGTGCCCGATTGCTGCCGCATCCAGCCCAGCACTTGATTGAGCAGCAGCGACACAAAGAACATGCGCTCGGCATCGCTCAGGTGCGCGATAGATAGAATCGAGAGGCGCGGCTTGCCCGACGGCGAGTGCAACATCTGCCCGACATCCAGCGGCTCGCCTTCCATCCACGCGCTAAAGCCGGGCGCGGCCAGCATGTTATTGAGCGCCATCACCAGACCAAAGCGATCTTTGGAAGGATAAAACGATTCGAGGTCGAGCACGCCGACCTTGGTCATCGGCGGCTGCTGGATCAGTTGAATCAGCGCGGCCAGGTCAACGTCCTGGCCCTCTTTCCAGGCGTGATCGAGGAGGTTGGAGATTAGAATGTGCTCGCGGCTTTGGATCGGGTCGGCCTCGATGCCCAGCAGGCCGAGCAAGCTGGTCGCGGTGGTATTGATGCGTTCGCGCAGCAGCTCACCGTCTTGGAGCACCGCTTCGTCCGGCGCAGCGAACGACTTGAGGATCGAGACCGGCAGGCCGGCGTTGCTGCCGGGCGTATAGATCGCCAGGTCAACCGCATCGCGAAAACGCTGAATTCGCTCGGGCGGCTGCCCCCAATCGGCCAGGCCCTTTTTCCACAGCTCAGCCTGCTGATTGGCATAGTCCTGCGGCGAGAGGCCCTTCTTGGTTGCATCCTCCGGATTGATCCACGGCGCAAAATCCTCGCCGCGCAGTTGCGGGAAAGTCAACAGCAGGTTCGACAGGTCGCCCTTGGGGTCAATGATGAGGGCGGGTATATTATCAATCGCCGCCTCTTCCAGCAGCGCCAGGCACAGGCCGGTCTTGCCGCTGCCCGTCATGCCCACGCACACCGCGTGGGTGACAAGGTCCTTGGAGTCATACAGCAGCAAGGCTTCCTTTGGCTTTTGCGCCGCCAGGTCGTACTCGCGACCCAGATAGAACACACCGAGTTTTTCATAGTCTTGCATGGCAAAGCCTCCTTCTTGGGTTCAACTGAGATTTCCAGACAAGCCTGAAATAGCCTGATTCTGCACGTTAACAACCGGACACT
>Ga0315284_10009638_pt1 | contig 13765 bp, 9 predicted proteins | sample YL17G09_16_MG_FD_203696 | JGI IMG/M metagenome (GOLD analysis project Ga0315284, IMG submission 203696) | Sediment microbial communities from Yellowstone Lake, YNP, Wyoming, USA - YL17G09_16 | ecosystem: Environmental > Aquatic > Freshwater > Lake > Sediment | place: USA: Wyoming | collected...
GCCAAGAGAGTTATTACGCGGATTCGGAGTGACTGCCAAAGAGTTCGAATCTATGTACGATACTTTTACGCCAGCTATGGAAGCCATCGGCTTAAATCTGATGCATTCATCCAAGGGCGGTCACGAATTTTTGACGTTGGCACGCGGTCACAAGAAATAAGCAAGTGAGCAAGACCACACGGTTGGGTGAGTCGGAATAAGCGACCAAGGGAATCAACACTCTCCTTAAAACACGGTATTTCGAAAGTTACTCAGTGGATATCTAAGTAAAGGCGAGTTCTATCGGCCAAACACCGGCATCTTAGAGCTATCCGGATAACGTCGGGGATTATTTACACAGGTTAGAAAATGAGAAATAGCTCTGCGACAATGACACAGTTAAGCCACAGAGCTAAAGTGAGCGTGTTGTTCGTTAAATTAATCAATTATTTCTGGTGATAGATTTGGGTTCGTTCATCTCATTCATCCCGACGCCATTTGAAGACATCGACACCTTCTTTAAGCTAGCTCCGATATCCCATGCTGATGTTGTTTATGATATAGGTTCCGGCGATGGGAGGCTGCTATTTGCAGCGCTGGAAAAAGGCGCGGGTAAGATTGTGGGGGTAGAATTGGATTCTGTACTCGCACGTGAAACCAGGAAAACAGCCGGGGAAAAAGGGGTTGGAAGACAAGCCCACCTTCCTCGAGGCCTATGTTATGGATGTGAACCTGACTGATGCCACGGTAGTGCTGTGTTACTTGTTTCCTTCGGCATCAGGGGCGTTGAAGCCGAAGTTCGAGTTAGAGCTCAACCAGGCACAAGAGTTGTGATGGAGTCCTTTTCTGTAGAAGGGTGGAAGCCTGTTCAAACCGAAGTGCGTGGATATAAGACCTTTTACCTGTACGCGATGCCGCCTGGAATTGCGGAACAAGATGGGCAAGAAGCTGCCCGTGCCTAAAAGAAGAACCCCACCTACTGCATACTAACGTTTATCATCACGAAAAGGGTCAGCCTCTATTCTGGCATTACAAGTAATAATCAGGCTGAATATCATAATGGATTAAAACCTCTTCAACTAAGCCAAAGGCGGGAAATAAATAACTAACTTTGTTAGATCGTTCGAGCTTTCTGGTAAGTTTTAGCTACACGCATGATCTTCAGACAGTACTATCCATTTACTCTCAAGGTACTAATTTCTTATTTACTTTTTAAGGCTCAAAATAGGATGATAAGTTGGGGAAATAGTAAGGCATATTAATGAATCTATGGTCTTTAATACCACTTGCAAGCAGCGTCGCATACGGGGTTCTGCTTCTGATATTATTGTTCCAAAATAAGACGCGGACTAACCGTGTTTTTATCGTTTTTCTGTTTGCTGCGACTGCATGGAGTGTTTTTGCATTTCTTCTTTCTTATAACCCGATGGCTTCGACAGGACAACTTGTGTTTTGGAACAACCTGCTATTAGTGGCGATGGTGTGCACAGCCTTCGCATATTATCACTTCGTGAGGGCATACATAAACAAAAATGCTGGAATCATCGTATATGTCGGGTATACACTCGCCATCGCGGTTTCAGTACTCTCTTTCTCCGGATTGGTTATCCAGGATGCTTATTATGATAATGGTCATATATACCACAATATCGGACCCTGGGTATATATCCTCACGGCGCTGCTGTTGCCGCCTTTATTAGTGTGCGCATGGATGCTCTTTAAGCAGCTCCGCAATACACATCATCCGATTGAACGCAATCGGACGGCATATCTCATTGTTGGGTTAGCAATCATGTCGGTATGGTCGGCCATCAATCCCAATATACCTGGATTAGCTTCACTACCAACTGATCATCTGGGGACGCTGGCTAACGCACTACTGATTACTTTTGCCATAGGTAAATACGACCTCCTGGATATCAGATTACTGGCACGAAGAATCCTCGAATACTCTATTTTGCTGCTTGCTACACTGGGTGCCTATGCCGGTCTAATATATCTTGAAGCAACACAACTATCAGATTTACCAACCTATATCCTGCTCATTCTATCTGGTGTGTTTTCTCTAATGTTTGCGATGTTTCTGCGTCCGATCAGGTTTCTGGTTCAGGACAGTGTCGATCGCCTATTACATAGAGACACATACTTACACCGCCAGGCACTTCTCGATTTTAGTAGCAAGGTGGCTAACAAGATCAAAATCGATCAGATTGCTGACGACATGCTTACGACAATTAGCAAAGCACTTCGATTAACTCGGGCTGATTTGATGTTAGAAGATCGCGAGAATGGTGGTTTTGTTACCCGTTTCACTTACCCAGAATCAAAAAGAGAAGCGAACGATTCACTGAAATTTGGCCGCGATGATTCACTTTTAATTTGGTTAACCAAAGAAGGGTTGCCGGTCAATATGGAAGCCGTTCAAAAAAATTCAGAGTTAACAGTCCTGCTAAAGTCGGATACGGCTGTTCAGGTAGACTCTCGTTACTCACTTTTTTTCCCGATAAAAAATCCCGAACGTTTAATAGGTATACTTGCCCTGGGTCATAAGCAGATGGGGAACCGGTTTTATCCTGAGGAAATCAACATGGTCACTAACGTAATCAAACAGGCGAGTATAGTGATCGAAAACGCTCAACTTTACGAACAAGCTAAAGAACGTGCTAACCTAGACGAGTTGACAGGACTCTTCAATCACCGTTATTTCCATCAACGAATAGACGAGGAAATTATCCGAGCTGCTCGCTTTGGCCAAGTATTTTCTCTATTGACTATAGACCTGGACTTTTTTAAAAAATATAACGACGTCTATGGTCACCTGTACGGAGATAAAATCCTACGGGTCATTGCGAATCGTATCAAGGATAGCATTAGAGCAATCGATCTGGTATTCCGATATGGTGGTGATGAATTCGTTGTCCTCTTACCCCAGGCTTCTGCCGACAACGCATTAAAAGTGGCTGAGCGAATTCACCATGCAGTTGATAGTGAAGTAGATTACAAGGGAATGCCCGTAACCTGCAGCATCGGCATTGCATCCTGGCCAACGGATGGTATCATGCGGGAAGAGATTGTCCATGCATCCGATGTGGCTTTGTATCACGCTAAACAAACGGGCAGAAATCGTGTATGCCTTGCCTCGGAGCTCGAGTCGTCTCAAAAAACTCTAAAAGTCGGGGAAGTTGATACTAATAGTATTGTATTAAATACTATCTACGCTTTAGCTGCAACAGTCGATGCAAAAGACCATTACACTTACGGCCATTCGAAGAAAGTAAGCCGGTACGCTTCGGACATAGCTGAAGCCATGGGTTACTCTGAAGAAAGAAAGTCAGTAATACGGACAGCTGGTTTGCTTCACGATATTGGTAAAATTGGTGTTTCTGATAAAGTTTTAGGTAAACGTGGAAGTCTAACCGAGGAAGAATGGGAACCTATACGTTCACACCCGGATATGGGCGTCTCTATAATAAAAAATGTGGATAGTTTGAAGGACTGTTTGCCTGCTATTCAATATCACCATGAACGATACGATGGGAGTGGCTATCCAACAGGACTTAGAGGCGAGAACATACCTCTGGATGCTAGAATCCTTGCCGTAGCCGATTCATACGACGCAATGACTTCACAACGTCCTTATCGAGAGGCATCACGCAGCATAGAAGAAGCTTTAAGCGAGCTTATTAACTGTTCCGGGACCCAGTTCGACCCAGAGGTAGTTCGAGTATTTATCAAATTATTAAGACCTGATTTTACGCCCGGGAAAATACCACAAGCATCAAAGTAAAACAAGTTACAGACTTAATCCCTAGCTCTTAGCAAATAGGCTGTCGACAATTCTCATTTAGAGATCCCTAAACCTTTTTCCTGAGATAATCAGTTTATTTTATTTGATTTATCATCAGAATACATTCTGACATCTCAAATGTATTTTTCGTTATTAGTATTTGACGTCATAGTTACTTTCGCATCGTGACAGATATTTTCGTCTTTGAGTTACAATATGACCCCTTCACCATCAGGCAAATGTCCCAAATGTGGGAAACAATATTATGGATGGGCTCTGTGTAATTCAGCATCCCATACGTGCCACAAATGCGGTGTCGATCTGGTAATCAATAATAAGGAACCCACGCTTCTTAAAGACTTATTCCTGACCTTCGCAACGTGGAAATAGAGGGTAGATCTGCGAATGTGACAATTACTATTCTATCTACTAACAAATTGGCTAAATATACAAAGCCCGTTACTTCCACGCTGCCATGCCGATAAACGCTACTCTACTATCGGCACTTCAAGCAGAATTTTTGCAATTCTATTATAAGTATTCCATGTTAACCAATTAATCATGGGGGATTTAAAATTCCATCGCTTTTCATCAATGATCCAATAACCCTTGTCCGGAAAGCTTTGAATTGTCGTCCCGTTAGAATTCACCCTAAAAAAGCTATTAATAGAGTCTTCGTTGTTCAAAATATTGGTAATTTTTTTACCTTGCGCATCGTTCCAATTCCAACGTACTTTCTTTTTAATTCTGCCGTATAATTGTGGCTGTTTCCAACGTATTTCCTTAATGCCTCCGATTACTGGAATAGTGCGAATAAATTGTGGCTGTAGTACAATTATTGGAATATTTCGTGAATCGGGCACTACGTATTCAATTGTGATTTCTTCGTCACCGGACATGGGTATCTTCCAATTAATCCAACCTATTTGACCTCCAACAATATCAACTACTTTGTATTGATCATCTGACACTTTAGCCTGAACTCCCATTGCGTTTAACTCATCGCACAACTGCTTAGCGAAGGGCTCATAGAGGTTATAGTTTAATAACCGCCGTATTTTAGCACGGAATCCTCGATTTTCCTCTTTTGAATCTTGCATATTAAGTCTCTTATTAACGATTAGATAAGTAGTATTATCTTCGTTTTTTCAATTTGGTGATCATCCTGATAAACAATGTCATATTATTATAATTTTGTTTTATCTGACTTTCAATACGGCTCATTTATATTTGTTCTGCTTTGATAGATACAGCCTTTAGCAATAAATACCGACAATTGAAATATACGCATGGAAGGGCAAATACCCCGATGTTTGTGCAGTGATGAGTATGATTTTAGCCATCACTTGATCACTTTCCTCGTATATCATGCGTGTTGACAATTATTTAAGACTGCTATATCATCCGAATACCTTAATAATAGATAACTTTCAAAAGGGGTAAACATATCATGAAACACCCAACGGGGAGATTTTTGACGCTAGGTCGGACTGTCCTGGCAATTCTTATATCAGTGCTTATGTTAATTAGTGCAATTGGCTGTGGAGCGGGAGAACCACAAAGCCAGGGAGTCGCGTGGCAGCTCGATACTTTTGCATTGCGGTATAATTGTACCCCGATAACCGAGACTTCACCAGATATCTCACCCATTGTCAAACCAGGGCAGGATGTATATATCTATGCAGAAATTAGGAATGTTGGCACTGAGGCGGGCGCCTATGAATGGCGGGTGTATTTAGATAATGTTGTTAATCCTTTTTATAATAAAACAACCAGTAATTTGGCCGCAGGATCTTTAGAAGGATCTTCAGAGCTTATTGGACACCCAGTTGGATCTGTGTGTATAACAATTTCAAGCGACGTAATCGGTCAACATGAAGTTAAAATAGGGACCGTAACGAGGCATTTTACTGTCCAAGCCCCTGCTGAAATTTCAGCGGTTACCGTGGTTCCTTCTTGCATTGCTTGGCTTAATTCAGACCTAACCATCACTGGACAGATTAGAAATCCAGGTAGTAATAACGAAGACTATATAATTCACCTTGATGTGGATGGTAACCCACTGCTGAGGAACACCAAACATTATACTGTTCCCAGAGATAGTACAGTGGAATTTACCTTTTTTTTACATAATGAATATAATTATAATATTGGTTGTCACAGCTTTTTAATAACTGTCGATGGTTCTGAAAGTAAGGGCAATGGGGAGTTTGAGGTGGGTACTGGTGATTACCCCTGCACCGGAACATGCGGATCCGGAACATCCGTCACCCCGCTAACAGCGGCTACGCCGTCGTTGACTCTCGCCTCAGCTACACTCCCTGATGGTGTGGTAGGTCAATTATATACTACTGATGACGTAAAACCGACCGGGGGTATAACTCCCTATTCATACTCGATAATACCTGGTAGCCTGCCAGCTGGTCTAAGTATCGTTCCCCTTGGTGATCATTTCCGTATCGAGGGTACACCAACAGCATACGGGCAATACGAATTTGACATCACTGTGAACAATTCCGGCGAGACTACAGGAGGGGTGAAAGCCACTTACAAACTCACCGTCATCCCTAATCTGAACGGAAAATGGATGATGACGACTACAGTTACGCAGGCTAATGGAGCGTGTGCCGGGGAAAGCGGTACCAGTACTCGCGAGATCACAGTGACTCAGAACGGAAAAAACGTCACCTTTTCTGGTTTCCAAGGAAGTCAAGCAAACCAACTAAATGGGGCGATTTTGCCTCCCAAGAGTTCCTTTATCGATGTAATTAAGAATACAGTAATTCGTAATGATTCAGCAGAACAATGGGTTGTTTACGTATCCGGTAGTTACCCGGAGGATTTTGGTACAACAACATCCACCCGTCGGTTGGTAATTAATGACACTGCATCTCGAATGGATGGCGAAGAGTCCTGGTCATGGACTGGAGGTGGTGGTACTTGTCCTGACGGTAAGGGTGTGATTACCACAACGAGAATTCCATAGGTTTGAAGATTCTAACCGAGAAGAAACACTATGTTAAACAACAGGCGGTTCGAGCTTTTACATTTTTTTATTTCTTCGTCCTCTTCTACTTGATAGATACACTTCCCACGACCTTACTGTCGGGGTATTAACTTATTAACCGTTCTTAACCCTAAACGGTTTACAAACGAGCTGTACATTCAGAACAAAATTTATTCCCAGCAGCATCAACCTCTGGCAAACTAGTGCATGCTCGCATCACACACTTTGCATAACCACAATGACCCAATCCATATAGATGACCAACTTCGTGTAAAGCTTCACGGATCACTCTTTCCTGGAATATTTTCGAGACAGTTTTTCTTGTATAGTTTTTGGGATGCAAACGATAAAGAGAAAGAGTAGCCACCCCGGAACTTGGTTTGGCTTCACCATAAACAAAATCATACCCCGCCGAATATAGATCTGCATCCACCACTCCCAGGATTTTATCTCCATCACCTTTTTTGATACGCTGCAAACGGGATAAGATGCGGGGAGAGTTATACTGTTTTCTATCTGCTTCATAAGCATATTCGAGATTGCCATTTTTGCGCCTGACATCTATTTGACGATTGAAGGTTTGTTCCAGATGCTGTGTTAGAATATCTACTAGATTCTCATTTATTTCGGATAATAATACAAGAATTATCCTGTCCATTTTAATTATTATGTACTTTCTTCCAGATTACCTCAATTTCTGTACCTTTTCTCAATTCGCTATTAATCTGCAAAGTCGCCCCTATTTCTTTGGAACGCTCCAGGATGATTTGCAATCCGAGACTTTTCTGTAAATTTTCCTCCACATTAAAACCCACAACCGTTATCCGATATAGTAAGTTTTACCTCTGCCTTCTGAGCAAATCAAACTGACGTTGACGTGTGTCGCGCCAGAATGTTTTGCGACATTGTTCAACGCTTCTTGAGATATCCTGTAGAAAGCAATTTTTACTCTATACAAGTAGAAAGACGGTGATTATGGTTGAACATGACTTCGATGGTAGAATTGATTAAGAGGCTTAAGGCGGTAGGCAGATTTCACCTCCATTTTGAATGAGAGACCTATTACATGTTTTACAATGATGTTGAGAGAAGGAAGTGGCAGAATCCGGAAGCCATATTGACCAATATCGGGGTAAAACCCGGCATCACCTTTGTTGACGTTGGGTGCGGGACTGGATTCTTTACCATCCCCGCTGCACAAATGATCGGAGATAGCGGAAAAGTATTCGCAATGGATATAAACGCTGATTTTATTACCAGGCTTCAAGAACGGGCAAATATTGAACACATCAACAACCTGAGTGTTAGCGTTGGCAGGGCAGAAGACCTGGTTTTATGTGATCAATGCGCGGATATTGTCTTCTTCGGAATAGTACTTCACGATTTTCAAGATACCGCTAAAGTATTAGAGAATGCTAAAAAGATGGTTAAAGCTGGCGGTATTCTGGTCAACCTTGATTGGAAGAAAAAACCGATGGATTTCGGTCCTCCCTTGAAAATAAGATTCGATGAACAGACCGCTACGGGTTTGATTAAAAGCGCTGGGTTTAATATCGAATCGATCGAAGATAGTGGACCGTATCATTATATAATTACCGCGCGACCATGAACGCGTATCCCCCACCCACAACAATTCGATTTGAAAAATTTCCACCTCGCACTACTTCCATATCCGGAAAAGAGTTCACAATTTGATAAATTATTTTTCCTGCACTGATGACGTGCTATCAACAAGATGCTAGAATATAAAATTTAGAGAAACTCGAAGTGCCGCACCACTTCTATCCCATTTCGGAAGATAGAAATGACTATAATCGGCTATACTCAGGGTTGCTTGAGTATCTTCTCTCGTCTATACTAAAGTACTTCCTCCTGTAAGTACGTTTGGATGATTGAATAAAAGGTTGGTACATCGTTACATCATACAGGGATAACCTTAATGATCAAATAGTGCATGAAGAGAGAATCTCCGTATCGCTTCTGTATTCTCCGGATTCCAATTTAACCAATACAACAAGCATGGGTGCCCCACCGAGTATTTTTTAGATAGTGGTAAAAAAGTGAAGCATTCAGGTTTGGATTGCGGAAGTAAGGCCTTGGTCAAAGTCAATCGTTGTATGAAATGAGTCAAAATCAAGCGAGGTTCAAATGATGAAAAAATTGTTATCACGAATCCCAAATTTGATTTTATTACTGCTGTTATTAGGCATAACCCTTGGATCAGGCTGCAGCGGACCTGCAGTTTTAAGCGTTACCTTTGCGACATCACCCCAAGTATTAAATGTAGGGATCGTGTCTGGCATTATGACCATTCAAATAGAGGACGGCAACGGCGCGCCAGTCAACCTCAAAACTGACACAGACTTTAATTTAACCTCGACCTCCCCAACTGGACGATTCAGTTTATCACAATCGTTCAGCTGGTATATTACATCCATGACCGTACCCAGCGGTTCTTCATCAACAAGCTTTTACTACAAGGACACAACGGCAGGCTCACCGACCATTACCGCAACTGAGTCGCCGTCGCAAGGTTGGACGGCAGGTACCCAGACTCAGAACGTGAACTCAGGTCCTCTCGATCATTTCTCTTTTGCCGCGATTGCCAATCAAACCAATAGTGCCGCTTTCAACGTTACCATTACAGCCCAGGACACCTATGGTAATACAGTCACTTCCTATTCCGGTATCAACTCTCTCAGCGACACCACCGGCACTATCACTCCAATAACCACCGGGGCTTTTAACAACGGCGTCTGGACTGATAAAATCACCATCGCTTCAGCTCAAAGCAAGGTTACCATTACTACCTCGGGGGGTGGTAAGAACGGTACGAGCAATGAGTTCAATGTAGTTGCCGGAACCATTTCAAAACTGGCCTTTAGCAGCGCTCCTCAGATTTTAGCCGCCGGTGATTTGACGGGGGAAATAACGCTGCAATCGCAGGATGCCTCTAACAATCCTTATAATGCAGCAGAGAATACGGTTATCCACTTGACGAGCAATTCAGCCAGGGGTACATTCTATAGCGATGCTGCTGGTTTGAATCCAATAACACTGGTAACAATCAATGCCGGTTCCAGTTCAGCCAGCTTCTTCTATAAGGACACCACTGCAGGCTCTCCGATCATTACCGCAACTGAATCACCATCGCAAGGCTGGACGGCAGCCACCCAGTCGCAGAACGTAAACTCCGCTGCCCTCGACCACTTCTCTTTTGCAGTAATTGCTGACCAAACTCAAAATAATGCCTTCAACGTCACTATCACCGCACTCGATACCTATGGCAATACAGTTACCTCCTATTCTGGTGCCAACTCTCTCACCGACACCACCGGCACTATCACCCCGGCAACTACCGGTGCTTTTAAAAATGGTACCTGGTCTGACAAGATTACCATCGCCTCAATTCAAAATAAGATTACAATTACCACCTCTGGCGGCGATAAGAGCGGTGTGAGTAATGAATTCAATATCGTGACGGCTCCAGTTGTTCCGAAACTGGCTTTTTCCAGCGCTCCCCAGACTTTAGCAGCAGGTGATATTTCAGGCATAATCACTGTTACAGTTCAAGACAATGTCACATCGAACACAACTATCAATTTAACCACCAGCTCAAATAAGGGTACATTCTACAACGATGCTGCTGGTTTGAATCCAATAACACTGGTAACAATCAATGCCGGCTCAAGCTCAGCCAGCTTCTACTTCAAGGACACGACTGCAGGCTCACCAACCATCACCGCAACTGAATCGCCATCGCAAGGCTGGACGGCAACCACCCAGGCACAGAACGTGAACCCCGCTGCCCTCGACCATTTCTCTTTTGCTGTAATTGCTGACCAAACTCAAAATAATGCCTTCAACGTTGCCATTACAGCACTCGATACCTATGGCAATACAGTCACCTACTACTCAGATATCAACTCTCTCACCGACACCACCGGCACTATCACCCCAGCAACTACCGGAGCTTTTAACAATGGTACCTGGTCTGACAAGATTACCATCGCCTCAATTCAAAATAAGATTACAATTACCACCTCTGGCGGCGATAAGAGCGGTGTGAGCAATGAGTTCAATATAGTCGCTGGCACTATTTCGAAACTCGCTTTTACCAGCGCTCCCCAGACTTTAACTGCAGGCAATATGTCAGGAATAATCACTATTACGACACAAGATAACGTTACCGAGAATACAACTATCAATTTGTCGAGTAGCTCAGCCAGCGGAACATTCTACAGTGATGTTGCTGGTTTGAATCCAATAACACAGATAACAATCAATGCCGGCTCAAACTCAGCTAACTTTTACTACAAGGACGCTACAGCAGGCTCACCGACGATTACCGCATCCTCAGCTCAAGGATTAACAGCGGCAATACAAACACAAACTATTAATCCAGTGCCCGTTAGTGAGATTACGCCGAAGACAGGTTTTTCAACATCCCTGGTAATTATTATCGGTATCGGCGGCATTATTCTAGGGCTACTGGTTGGTTATGTGATATTCTCCCGCATCAAACGTGCAGCGGTTAGCACGAAAAAAGAAATAACGGTTGAAAAAGATATTGAAACGAGACAGGAGAAGAAACCTGAAGCAACTCCACAGGTAAACCAGGTCATTGCCATACCGAAAAAACAAGCACCCGAAGTGAATCAGCGGAAAGCTGAACCACCTGCAGTGATAAAGCAAACGCCGGCACCTGAGGTCTCTCCCAAAAAGGCTGAGACGCCACGAGCAGCCAGGCGAGCGGAAGTACCTGAACCAGCGTCGCAAAAAATAGACACCGTCAGCAAACAAAAAGACCAGATACCTGAGGTACCGCAAAAGATAAGGAAAGAGACTGCGACAGCCAAAGATTCAACGTCTGAATTAAAAAAAGAGCCTGCGACAGCCAAAGACTCAACGTCCGACTTGAAGAAAGAGCCTACTGCGGCCAAAGACTCGACGTTCGAGTTAAAGAAAGAGACTGCGACAGCCAAAGACTCAATGTCTGAACTACTAATAGAGGTTGAAGCAAACAGTCGTATCGCTGCCACCAGCGCTAAGGATAATCTGGTTGCCTTCCAAACCAAGGCTTGGGAATCGAAACGTGAAGAGATCAATGCTCTGCCAGCCAACATTATGGAAGAATTAACCAGAGCCTATTCCGCTATTTCTCTGGCAAATAGCCTTGTTTGGCTGGCTGCTGAAACAGGCCGTCACAGTCCCAGTTTAGACGATCAATATGCCAAACTATGTAAAGGCATCGCCGAACGACTCGATAAGGTCAAGCAGCCTCTAGAACAAGAAAGATTCAATAAATAGCCTAACACTACCCGTTGTCACTGAGTAGACCGAGCGAGGATTTAGGTACATCTCTCAATTGCTCAGGGAGAAGATTGGACCTAAGATAAATGAGAATGCTATTTTATAATTCCAGTGGAAAACTATTCTATTAGCGAAGGGTGGTCTGAATATGAAGGCGGTGGAATCTTTTGCATCAGGTCCAGAGCGAGTTCCTGAAACAGCATCAAGTTCGGAAATGCCTTACCGCACATTGGGTCGGACAGGAGAAAAAGTTTCCGTTGTAGGAATCGGTGGTGCTCATATTGGATTTCAAAATGATGAAAAAGACAGCATCAAAATAATACGTACCGCAATCGATAATGGAATTAATTTCCTGGACAATAGTTGGGACTACAATAACGGAAACAGTGAAATTCGTATGGGAAAAGCCTTGCGGGACGGGTATCGAAATCGGGTCTTCTTGATGACAAAAATCGACGGACAGACAAGCGAATCAGCCACTGAGCAGCTTAACGAGTCCCTTAAAAGATTACAGACCGATACCATTGATCTGCTTCAATTCCATGAGGTTATCCGCATGTCTGACCCGGAACGGATTTTTGCGCCCCGGGGTGCATTGGAATCAGTTCTAAAAGCGAAAAAGGCAGGAAAAGTCCGCTATATCGGTTTCACCGGTCACAAAAGTCCGGCAATACATTTAAAGATGCTGCAAACAGCCTCGGAAACTAGCTTCATTTTTGACACTGTACAGATGCCGCTTAATGTGCTTGATGTCCATTATAATAGCTTTGAAAAACAGGTGCTGCCGGAGTTAGTACGAAACCATATCGGTGTGTTGGGAATGAAACCATTAGCCGAAGGAGCGATATTAAGGAATAAAGTCGCAACCGCGGTTGAGTGTCTTCATTATGCGATGAGCCTGCCGGTTTCTGTCGTTATCACCGGCTGTGATTCACTCGCTGTATTAGAGCAGGCGCTAAAGGCAGCCAGAACTTACCACCCTATGAGTGAGCAAGAACGTTCGGCATTGTTATCTAAAACAGTAAAAGCATCTGAAGGCGGCAAATTCGAACAATATAAAACCGATACGATTTTTGACGCCACATCACGGAATCCGCAATGGTTGGGTTGAGCACTGAACATATAGATAATATGCTAAGAGTTGTGCCCAATCTTTTGAGAAACGTGCACTCCGCTCAGGTCGTAGATGCTGGCTTCAGTAATCCGTACAGGAATCATTTGTCCGACGGGGATTTTGCCGTTGACCAGCACCAATCCGTCAATCTCAGGGGCATCACGGTAGCTGCGGCCTATCGAAACGCCCTGCCCAGAACCTTCTATCAAAATATCCATTTTACGCCCGATGATTTCCCGGTTACGTTCAAGCGATATTCGCTGCTGCTTCTCCATCAACCTTTTCAAACGGCCTGCTTTTACATCATCAGGGACCGGGTCGCCGAGCGGTTCGGCTGCAGTGCCCGGTTCAAAAGAATATTTAAAGGCACCCACCTTATCAAACCGCATTTCTTCCACAAAGTCGAGCAGGTCATGGAATTCATCCTCAGTCTCACCCGGGTAGCCAACGATGAAAGTCGTACGTAAAGCCAGGTCAGGGATAGCTTTACGCATTTTTCCTACAGTCTTGTGAACCCAGCCTATATTTGTCGGGCGGCGCATTCGTCGGAGCACCGCCGGATGAG